>VOFK01001037.1_pt1 | contig 37818 bp, 65 predicted proteins | sample 5384121 | NCBI WGS metagenome assembly VOFK01 (sample SAMN12384730, study PRJNA508395) | human gut metagenome | isolation source: healthy gut J | host: Homo sapiens | reverse complement strand
TCATTTTTCGTTCAGTTACGTATTAACTTTGCTGGCTGATGGCGCCGCTGGCGGGCTGGCTCGCACCGTAGCGCTGACAAGGAAGCGGTCGCGGTACGGCTCACCTGCCCGTGACGGCGGAGAAGGGTAAGCCCTTTTCCGTGACGGCGGAGGTGCGGCAGGGTGTCCCCCTTCGGCCGGGGCAGGCTCACGGTATCGGTGGAGAACACCGTTACCGGAGAGACGCACCGGGAGAAGCTGACCCTGCATCAGGGCCGGGGAGCGGGCAGGTGCAGAGTGCCTGCTGCGGCTGTCTGGTGATGCAGGCGGCGGAGCTGGTGCTGTGGGATCTGCTGGGCGTCTGCCGGTGAGGATCCCCTGCACGGTGCAGGGACGCATCTGCGTCATGCCGGATACCTTCCCCATCGAGGCAGGCCCGGTGTCGGCCGTGAGCCGCCAGACGGACTGCGAGGAGTACGCCCCGGACGTCCGGGCGGCAGCGGGAGATCTTTCAGATCCGGGAATATGTCCCCGGCGACAGTCTGCGTCAGATCCACTGGAAGCTCTCCGCCAAGGCAGGACGCTACATGGTGCGGGATGCGGCCAAGCCAGTGGATCACCGATTGACCATCTATGTGGAGCGCCGCACGGCCCCGGCCCCCGTCTGGCGGACGCCCTGATGGAGGCGGCGGTTCGCTGTGTCAGGCCTATGTGGATCAGCCCTTTTCGACTCATGTGGGAGCGGGAGACCGCCTCTGTCCGGGACCACCGGGGGCAACCAGGACTGCCCGCCAGGCCCTGACGGCGCTGCTGAAAAGCCCCGGCACAGGAGGACCGCCGCCGGCAGGCTGCGTCCGGAGGGAGGCTGATCTGCCTGGTGCTGCCGGCGGACGGCGGACTGCCGGAAAATGCCCTGATGTGCTGTGCGGCAGATGCAGCCCTGCGCCGGGGAGGGCGTGTGCCGCTTCACCCCGGAGGATATGCAGGAAATACTGGGAAAATGGATGTGGAATTAGGAGCTTTTGGTGAAAAAAACAGACTGTTTCATTCAATTTGATACGACGCCGGCCCCATTCAGGCCTCTGTGCCCCACGGATGCGGCGGCGGGCGTCTTTGCTGCTGGCAGGCATATGGGGCCTGCTGTGGCAATGCCTGCGCCCGGAATCGGTGCCGGGCCTGCTGGGGCTGGGCGCTCTGGCGGCGCTGGGCCTTGCTGCGGGACTGCTGCTGCGGTGGGATCCCGGAAATGGCAGCGGCTGCCCCTCTGCGGAGCGCTGCTGGTGCTCGTTGGCGGCGGGCATACTGCTGCGGAGCCACATCAGCGCTGCTCTGGCGGGACTGGGAGACTTGGGGGCCAGTGGCGCTTTCAGCAGACCGGCAGCGGTACGCCGCCCTGTGGGGGCGGGCAGCGTCTGGTGATGCTTTGCTGCCTGTGGGGGCTGTAACGGGCCTTGCTGCGGGTCTTGTGCTGCGGCAGCGCTGGCGGATATGGCCGGCGGCCGCCTGCGCAGCAGGACTGCTGGCGCTGCGTCTGGCGGGCCTTGTGCCGGGGGGCTGGTGGTTTACCTGCTTCCTGCTGGGGGTGCTGCTGTGCTTTGTGCAGGGCAGTGCCATAGGCCGCAGGGCCAAGGCCGTCACGGCAGGAGCGCTGGCGCTGGTGCTGCTGATCGGACTGCTGCCGGAGGGCCTCTCCGGCGGCGCATCCCCCACGGCGCTGGGGCGGCGGCTGGGCAAGGCCCTGCACCGCTGGCGCTATGAGGGATGCCGCCGATCCCCCTGCCGGAGGGAGACATCTCCGGCTCCGGAGCCTTTCCCCGGACAGGAGCCGGCGCTGGCTGACCATGGATCACTGGACGCCCCTGTATCTGCGGGGCTATGTGGCGGGGGAGTACACCGGCACCGGCTGGCAGCAGCTGGCGGCCCGGCGCTTGACGGAGGAGGCCCCGATGCTGTATAGCCTGCAAAGCGGCTATTTCTTCCCGGCCCAGCAGCTGGCAAAGGCCAACGGCGAGGCCGAGAGCGAGAACCATGTGACCATTCAGGTGCTGGGCGCCTGCCGCTCCGTGGCCTATACCCCCTATGGCGGGGGCGACGGGCTGGAGAGTGCGCTGGATGCCCGTGACCTCACCGGCGAGGGCATGACCGACCCCACCCAGCGCAGCTATGAGGCGGCGCTGTACCCGGTGGAGGAGAGCTACCTGCTCCAGCAGCAGCTGGCGCAGGCGGAGACGGACAGCGACTACCGGACGGGGAGAGCGTCTATCGCCAGTGGGTCTATGACCACTATCTGACGGTGCCGCAGGACACCTACGACGCCCTGATGGCGCAGTTTACCCCCGGTCAGGGCTGGAACACCACTCAGGCCAAGTCGGAGATCAGCCGCTTTCTGGCGGCCAACCTGACCCTCCGGGAGGGGACGGTCACCCCGGCCACCGGCGACGTGGCGGCGTGGCTGCTGACCGGCGCCCGACAGGGGTACAGTGTCCACTATGCCACGCTGACGACGCTGCTGCTGCGCTGCTGCGGCATCCCGGCCCGGTACGCTGAGGGCTACGTCGTGACCCGCCAGCAGGCGGAGGCCCTGTCCGGACGGGGCGCAGGCTGACCCTGACCAGCAGGCCGCCCATGCCTGGGCGGGTACTATCTGGACGGCGTGGGCTGGATCCCCTTCGACACCCTCCCCGGCTACGAGGAGAACATCGACTACCAGCTGCCGGAGGACGGCGACCCGGCGGAAAATGAAAACGGCACGACCCACGGGGCAGGATCAAACGCCCCAACAGAACCAGACCGACATCTCTCAGGAGCCTCAGGACGACCACAGCCAGCGCATTTTCGTCCAGAGCGTGCTGCTGGCCTTGGCGGCGCTGGTGCTGGTGTGTCTGGCAGCCATGGCGCTGCGGACGGTGCTGCTGCGGCGAGGGCTGAAGCGGCAGCGCAGGCGCTTTGAGGACCCCGACGGCCGCACGGCCTGTCAGGCTATGCTCAGCGCCCTGCACCGGCAGCTGACGGCCTTGCAGCCGGGAGCGTGGAGCAAAGGTCTCCCCCAGCGGCAGGAGGCCCTGACGGCCCTGCTGGGCGACGGACGGCCCGGCAGCTGACGGCGCTGGAGCAGGAGGTCTGGTTCAGTGACCACCCCATCGAGGAGCCCCAACGCCAACAGGCGCAGAAGCTGCTGGAGGACGGAGCGCCTGTGGCGGGAGCGTGTCCCGGCGGCCAGACGCTGGAAACAGAAGATTCCTCACCTGTCAGGTGATTTGAATCATAAAAGAACAGAAAGGAGTATGAAAGATGAAAGAGAAGCATCTCGGAAACCGCCTTCTGTCGGTTCTGCTGGTGTGCCTGATGCTGCTGTCTCTGCTGCCTTCGGCGGCGCTGGCGGCGGACACCCAGCAGATCGCCCTGATGGCGGTGACGCAGGACGGCTTCCTCATCAAACCGGGTATGTCACCTATCGCTCCGGCGACACGGTGAAGGACGTGCTGAAAAACAGCGGCCACACCTTCTCCGGCATCGACAGCGGATACATTACCGCTGTCGATGGCACCACCGACAACTTCAGCATCCATTACGACGAGGATGGATACAAGCTGGATCATCGGCGGATGGCCTGACGGCCATCTGGTTCACCACCAACTCGGACCAGAGCCATGGAGCAAACCTCCAGAAGCTGGCGGCCAACATGGCGGTCTACCGCTACCAACGGCCTGAAGGATTACAAGGCCGCTCAGGAGGCCTATGATGCCGCCGTGAAGGGCTTCTATGCCGCCACGGACACCACGGCCAAGACCACTGAACGATGCGCTGTTCAGCGCCATCGACAAGCACGCCAAGTTCCTGGAGGGCAAGACCACGCCGCTGACCATCAGCGCCACCATGGGCGGCGAGGCCATCACCCCCGGCGAGGCGGTGTTTACCAGTGAGTTCGGCACCGTTGTCACGGTGAAGAACACCAACACCCGTGGACCTGATCCCCGCCACCTATACCTTCGACCTGTCCGACGGCGAGTTCCGCCATGTCCGTGGGCACGCTGGAGGTGAAGGAGGGTACCACCCTCACCCGCCCAGCGCCTGCCGGCCAGTGGATCAAGTCCGTAGGCATTGGTATCGACAATTACTGGAAAACCTACGGCGAGATGCCCAAGCAGGACGTTACCGCCGCCGAGGGCACCTATCTGGTGCCGGACTACACCCCTACAAGCGGACTTTATCCCTATTTTGAGCCGGGTGATGGTGTAGATACCAGCAAGAACGTCCGTGTCTATAAGCAGGGCGACCCTAACGGCAATCTGGCCCATGTTTGGAAGAGCAATTCGACATCCCTGAGCAACGTCATGGGCCTTACAGCCTGAAAAATGGCGGACGTAGTGTGCGAGGCCCGTCGACGGGCGGCACCTATGAACAGTATCAGACCTATACCATCCACGTGATTCGTACCGCCAGTCTCAGTGATCTGACGGCGGCGGACTCCGTATCCAGCTGACCCTGAGCCCCACCTTTGACAAGGCTACCAATACCTACACCGTGGCCACGTCGCAGGATCAGGTGAAGATCACCCCACGGCGCTGAACAGCGAAGCCGCCATCACCGTGGCCGGGAAGTCCACCCAGAGCGGCTCCCCCCCAGTGGCGGTGAACCTGGCGGACTGCGAGAAGGACTCCAGCAACTACTACCTGATCCCCGTGGTGCTGACCGCCAACGGCCATAGCGTCACCTATACGGTGAAGGTGCAGAAGCGTGCCTCCATCCCGATCATCCTGAACCACGAGGAGGGCTGGATGTGAAGGTGACAGCCAGACCGGCGATTACATCGCCCCCACCCCTCCACCGGCACGGCGGACACCTATATGCTGACGCTGGGCGCGGGTATACCTATCTGGCCACCAAGGATGTGTATTACCATGCAGAATGTGCTTTCCCGGCGCAGCCCGGTATGACGCTGACGGTACCCACCCCTGTCACCGGGGACTGGCTGACGGGTCTGAGCGCCAGAACCGGCAACAATGCACCGTTGTGTGATATGTCCCCGGCGTTTACGGAGGGTACCCATGAGTACACTTTACGGTGGAGTCCAACTCTTCCATCTTCCAGCTCAAGCGTGTCAGAGCGGATAGTTCTTACAAAAACTACGTTCTATGCAGCGCTATCACCGCAATACTGCTTGGCCCGACCGGACGATAGAGAAAGCACTGACCACCTCCGATACCAGCTATACCACCACCGCACTGAACAACTTCATGGCCGTGGGCGGCTATGGCAACACTGCCCGCCTGAAGGTAGCCCAGTCCAAAACGGTCAACGGCGCTACCCTGTATCAGGACTACTTCATCCATGTCAACCGCACCATGACGCTGGATTCCCTGTCCGCCAAGGACCAGAACGACGTTGTGGTTCCCCTGAATCAGGGCGGCGACACCACCAAGGCCACCTTTACCAAGCTGGTGTATGACTACACCGCCGATGTCAGCGAAAAAGCCTCTGAGCTGCGCCTGACCCTGCGGCCCCTGTCCTCCTACCGGATGGATGCAGATATGACAGTGACTGTGGCCTGCGGCGACTGGAGCCGGAGCATCACCTATGATAAGGACCACAGCCCTGCTGTCCGCCAGACTGTGGCGGTCCCCTGAAGGCGGGCTCTGCGGCGGCGAGACCATCACGGTTACCGTCTCCCACAGGAGACCGGCGGCATCGCCGGGACCCATACCATCAAGGTCAATAAGCAGGCCCCCATCGAGACCACCATCACCACGACCCCCGGTGATGCCACGGTGTTCCTCACCAGCGACGTCACCGGCGACCGCATCCTGCCGGGTGACAAGGGCATCTACACCCTCGACAGCGGCAGCAGCTACCCGCAGTGGTGACCCGCTACGGCTATGTGGGCCAGAAAAAAGACCTTCACCGCCGGCGAGGCCAACAAGACCGTCCAGATCAAGCTGGAGAAGGCCCCCGACAGCACCCTGAAGGATATCGAACTGCCCACCGACTGGCCCCTGTTCCGCAAGAACGATGAAAACAACGGCGTGGTGGATGTGCGCACCCCCATCACCGCTGAGGACACCGTTCTGGTGTGGGCCAACAAGCTGGGCGAGGGCTACAGCGGCGGCGCTGTGGGCAGCCCCATCATCGTGGGCGGCTACCTCTATACCTATTCCGGTACCACTATCATGAAGGTGGATAAGGAGACCGGCCTGATCCTCAAGACCGGCACCATGGTAGGCGACTCCTCCTTTGCCATCAACACCGCCACCTATGCCGAGGGCATGATCTTTATAGGTCTTTCCAATGGCCGGGTGCAGGCCCTCAACGCCGAGAGCCTGGAGTCCCTGTGGGTGTATACCGATCCCCTGGGCGGTCAGCCCAACTGCCCCATCGCCTACTGCGACGGGTATATCTACACGGGCTTCTGGAACTCCGAGACCAAGCAGGCCAACTTTGCGGGCCATCAGCGTTACCGATGAGGACCCCACCAGCCCCAGGAGACCAAGCTGGCCGCCTGGACCTATACCCACAACGGGTTTTACTGGGCCGGGGCCTATGCCTGCGAAAACTTCGTCCTGGTGACCACCGATGACGGCGAAAGCGGCTATACCACGGGCTACGGCTCCGTGCTGTCCCTGGATCCCAAGACCGGCGTTCTGCTGGACCAGCTGAAGGCCACCAACGTGGGCGACCTGCGCAGCAGCGTGTGCTATGACCCCGCCACCGACGCCTATTATTTCACCTCCAAGGGCGGCGACCTGTATCAGGTCCGCACCAACGAGGACGGCACCTTCGTGAAGGGGTCCCTGAACCGCCTGCACCTGGACAACGGCGGCAACGACGACAACACGCCGCCCATGTCCACCTCCACACCGGTGATCCACAACGGTCGGGCCTATATCGGCGTGTCCGGCGCCAGCCAGTTCGGGGCCTATTCCGGCCACAACATGACCGTGGTGGATCTGGAGAGCTTCTCCATCGCCTATACCGTGCCTACCCAGGGCTATCCTCAGACCAGCGGTCTGCTGACCACGGCCTATCAGGACGGGGACGGCTATAACTACGTCTACTTCTTCGATAACTTAACCCCGGTAAGCTGCGGGTCATGCCGGGATATGCCCGGCATGACGGAGGTGGATCACGACTACACCACCATGGAGACCTATAACGGCGATTCCGGCGAGGTGCACACCATCGAGACCGGGTATGTGCTGTTCACCCCCCCAGCGGCGCACAGGCCCAGTACGCCATCTGCAGCCCCATTGTGGACGAAGAGGGCAACATCTATTTCAAGAACGACTCGGCCTATATGATGCGGCTGAGCAGCCGTATCACGGAGCTGGAGGTCACCCAGCAGCCGGACCGTACCACCTACAGCAAGGACGATACCTTTGACGGCACGGGCCTCCGAAGGTCACCGCCCATTATGCCAACGGTGCTACCAAGGACGTGTCCGACTAGCTCAAGTACACCACGGATCCCCTGACCACGGATGACACCGAGATCACCATCGGCATCAACCTGGAGCGCTGGTGAAGGACAAGCTGGAGAACCTGCCCGAAAATCTGAAGAATCAGACCGCCAAGTGGCAGCAGTATCAGGATAAGGACGGCAAGGCCGGCGTGGAGTGGGAGATCCCCCACCACCAGCGTGACCATCACCGTGGAGGAGCACCACAACTATGGCGAGCCCACTTGGACCTGGAACGATGATTTCACCGCTTCCGCCGTCTTTACCTGCACGGATGACGACGGCCATACCCAGACGGTGCCTGCCACCGTCACCGACGAAAGTGACCACCGAGCCCACCTGTGATAAGGAGGGCCTGCGTACCTATACTAAGGTCACCTTTGAGGGCAAGGACTACACCGACACCAAGACGGAGCCTATCCCGCTAAGGGCCACACCCTGACCGCTGTGGAGAAGGTACCTGCCACCTGCGAGACCGCCGGCACCTCCGCTCACTGGAAGTGCGATGTCTGCGGCAAGCTGTTCAGCGATCCCGAGGGCAATACCGAGATAACGCTGGAGAAGCTGACCATCCCCGCTACCGGTCATGCCTATGGCGCCCCGGTGTGGAAGTGGACGGATGATTTCAAGGCAACTGCCACCTTCACCTGCGCCAACGATACCACCCATGTGAAAAACGTCACGGCAGAGGTGACCAGCGCTGTCACTACGCCCGCCGCTTGCGAGCCCACCGGCGTCCGCACCTATACCGCTAAGGTCACCTTCGAGGGCAAGGAGTACACCGACACCAAGACCGAGACCATTGCGGCCACCGGCCATGCTTACGGCGCCCCGGTGTGGAAGTGGAACGATGATTTCACCGCTTCTGCCACCTTTACCTGCGGCAATGATAATTCCCATGTGGAGAAGGTGAACGCTGCTGTTACCAACGAGGTGACCACTGCGGCCACCTGCAAGGCCGACGGCGTGCGGACCTACACCGCCAAGGTCACCTTCGAGGGCAAGGAGTACGCCGATACCAAGACCGAGGTGATTCCCGCTCTGGGCCACGACTACAAGGATGGCAAGTGCAGCCGCTGCGGCGCTGAGGAGCCTACCACTCCCGTGGAGCCCGGCAAGCCGGGTGAGCCTTCCCGAGCCCACCCAGCCGGAGAAACCCACTACGCCCGATACCCCCGCCACCGGCGACAGCAGCAACGTGACCGCCCTGTGGGTCGTGTTGGCGGTGGCTGGCGTGGGCATCATCGTGCTGGTGGTGCTGCTTGTCACTAAGCGCAAGAGCAAAGGACTAAATCGGCCTGTTCCAACGAAAAAAGGCGCTCGGCAGTTGCCGGAGCGCCTTTTTCTCTGAACTTTCCGCAGCATCTTTTTACGGCCGGGGCTTTTCACCACCTGCTGGATGTGCTATACTGAATCCATTAACCTGTGCATCAAGGAGCCGCTTTATGAAACGTATTGCCAGTATCCAGGATATCTCGTGTCTGGGCCGCTGCTCGCTGACGGTGGCACTGCCGGTGATCTCCGCCATGGCGGTGGAGTGCGCCATCGTACCCACGGCGGTGCTCAGCACCCACACCATGTTCCCGGACTTCCTCTGCCGGGACCTGACGGCGGATATCCTACCCATCGCCCGATACTGGCAGAGCCAGCAGGTGCGGCTGGACGCCATCTGCACCGGCTATCTGGCCTCCCCCCGGCAGACGGAGGATGTGCCGGGGTGCTGGAGGTGCTGGCGGGGGCCGGATACCCTTTCTACGCTTCGTGGACCCGGCTATGGCCGATGGGGGAGCGCTCTACACGGGCTTTGACGAGGATTTTCCCGCCACATGGCCCGCTTGGCGGCGCAGGCGGACGTGGTGACGCCCAATCTCACAGAGGCCTGCCTGCTGACGGGCACCCCCTACCGGGAGGACTACGACCTGCCCCGGCTGAGGGATATCCTGCGGAAGCTGGCGGAGCTGGGTCCCCGTCACGTGGTGCTGACCGGCGTCCCCTATGGCCCGGATAAGTTGGGCGTGCTGGCCTATACCCCGGCGGAGGATCGCTTCTTTGAATACGGCAGCCACCGCATTGACGCCCATTTCCCCGGCACGGGGGATCTCTTCTCCTCCGCCTGCGTAGGTGCTCTGATGCGGGGCAAGCCGCTGGAGGAGGCCCTGCGTTTGGCGGTGGATTTCACGCTGCTGTGCATCCAAGTCACCTGCCGGGATGAAAACGCCCCATGGTACGGGGTGGAGTTTGAAAAAAGCACTGCGGTATCTCCCAGAGCTGCTGGAGCGATAAAAACAGGAGGGGAAAGCCATGTTCCGAGACATCCGGAAGAAGAAAAAAATCAGATCAGCACGGAAGCGGCGGAGCGCTCCTGCGGAGAGGCCCGCCGGGGGCATTCTGGCCGTAAACGGCCGGGAGGGCTACCCCTACGCCATCCCCATCAACTACTATTACGACCGGGAGGCGCAGAAAATTTACTTCCACGGCGCCCGTGCCGGTCACAAGGTGGAAGCCATCCGGGCCTGCGACAAGGTGTGCTTCACCGTCTACGGCGGCGAGACGATCCGGGAGGAGGCGTGGGCGCCGTACCTCCGGAGCGTCGTGGTGTTCGGCCGGTGTCGCCTGCTGGAGCAGAGCCCGGAGACCATGGCGCTGCTGAAGCGCTTCGCCATGAAGTATTACCCGGAGGAGCAGTTGGCAGACGAGGAGATCCGGCAGGATGGCGCTGCCGCCCAGCTCTTCGAGATCGAGATCCACCACCTCAGCGGAAAAGAAGTGCAGGAGAAGTAAGCATATCCTCCCCGGTATGCAGCTGCCGGAACCGCAAAAGAAAAACAGCACCCGCAGGCCCAATGGGCCTGCGGGTGCTGTTGGTGCCGGTGACCGGACTCGAACCGGTACGCTGTCGCCAGCGGTGGATTTTGAGTCCACTACGTCTACCAATTCCATCACACCGGCAGAGGAGACTTTACTATTATAGCCGAAGCGGCGGCGGATTGCAAGAGTAATTTTCCCGCCCATCACCCGTAGCTACGGCCAACAGCTCCGAACGGTGTCCACGATGCACCGGGCACCGGCCTGCTCCAGCAGCGCCCGCCCCCGGAAGCCCCCAGGCCACTGCCGCCGCCAGCGGCAGCCCCGCCCGGCGGGCCATCTCCACGTCTACCTCACTGTCGCCCACATGGGCGTGCCGGGCGTCTGCGCCCAGCTGCTTCCATGGCGCTCCACACCATCTCCGGTGCGGGCTTGAGGGGATACCGTCCCGCTGCCCCAGTGCCGTCACCCCCGGAAAGAACCGGGCCGCCAGCGTGCGGGTGGTCTCATCCGGCTTGTTGGATACCACCGCCAGCTTCAGCCCCCGCTGACGCAGCTGCTCCAGCAGCTCCGGGATGCCCGGATAGGGGCAGGTGCGGATGCAGTTGTGGGCCTGATAGTAGGCCCGGTACTCCGCCAGCACCTTCTGCTCCTGAGGATATCCCTCCGGCAGCGCCCGGTGGATCAGCGGCCCGGCGCCGTTTCCCACGAAGCGCCGTACCTCCTCAAGGGTCCGCAGAGGCAGCCCGTGAGCCGCCAGCACGTGGTTCACGGCGTCCTGCATATCCGTCAGGGTGTCCAGCAGGGTGCCGTCCATGTCAAACAGGATCGCATGATATCTGCCCATGGCCGCCCTCACCCCCCGGATCAGGGTGGTCAGACCGGCGTGGGCGGCGGCCTGCTCCGCCTCCTTCTTGCTGTGGCCCTGACCCTTCCCGATGGGCTGCCCGTTCAGCAGCACACGGGAGGTGAATACCTTGGCGTGGTCCGGACCGCTGGCGGAGACCAATTCATATTGCAGCGTCTGGTTGCTGCGCCGCTGCACCAGCTCCTGCAGCTCCGTCTTGTAGTCCCGGCGGCGCTCCTCTACATCCGTCTCCCGCTCCTTATCCAGCAGGACCCGGTGAATGAGCGCACGGGCTGCCTCAATCCGCCGTCCAGATATACGGCGGCAAAAACGGACTCCGTGGCGTCCGCCAGAATGGACGCCCGCTGCCGCCTCCGCCGGCCTCCTCGCCCTTGCCCAGCTTCAGATAGGATCCCAAGTCGAGACTCTGGGCCACCTCGTGCAGACTCTCCTCGCAGACCAGTGCGGCCCGGATGCGGGTCAAGTCCCCTCCGGCAGATCCGGGTGCTTGCGGAACAGATAGTCCGCCGTCACCAGACCCAGCACGGCGTCCCCCAGAAACTCCAGCCGCTCATTGCTATGAATGCCCAAGCTGCGGTGCTCATTGGCGTAGGAGCTGTGATATAAAGCGCCCTCCAGCCGCTTCCGATCCCGGAAGGTATAGCCCAGACGCTCCTCTAAAAAGTACGCATTGCATAACTCCTTTCCGTCCGGAAAAGAAAGCCCCGTGGACAAACTCCAACGGGGCGTTCTTTCTTCACGGTCGTGTCAGCTCATCTTATTGGTACAGATAACGAACGCAGTCACCGACGGTTTTCAGCCCGGTCAGGTCGTCCTCGTCGATCTCACCGACGTTGAATTCTTCTTCCATGGCCATTACCAGCTCCACCAGATCCACAGAGTCAGCGCCCAGATCATCCACAAAGGAGCTGTCCATGCTGATCTCGTCAGCATCAATGGCAAACTGTTCAGCGATCAGATCCTGCATCGTCTTGAAGATGTCTTCCATCGTCATAAGATGATTCCCCTCCTTTCGGGTATCGCTCTGAAAGATAATACGGCAATTACCGCCGTGTGTCAACACCTTTTCTGTGAATATTTTCTCGAAGTGGAGTTTATTCCCGTTCCACCTTCATCAGGGCCACATTTTCCTCGATATCCCTGATAATGCCGCTGCGGGCCACCTGCACCGCCTGCCCCATGGCGTTTTCGATAGCCTCGGCGTTGGAGGAGCCGTGGGCCTTGATGACCGGCCGGGAGATACCGATGAAGGCGGTACCGCCCCCACCTTATTGGGGTCCAGCTTGGCCTTGAAGGCGTTGAGCCCCGGCATGACGCACAGGGCCGCCAGCTTGGTCAGCAGGTTCTTCTTGAACATGGCTTTCAGGGCGCTTCCGGCGAAAGAGCCTACGCCCTCCATGGTTTTCAGCAGCACATTGCCGGAGAAGCCGTCGCAGACGATGACGTCGCACCCGCCCTTGATGGCCTCCTTGGCCTCAATGTTGCCGATGAAGTTCAGATGTCCCGCCGTGTGGGCCTCCCGCAGCCAGCGCAGGGTCTCCTTCTGGAGATCGGTGCCCTTGCTGTCCTCGGTGCCGATGTTCAGCAGTCCCACACGGGGCCGCTCTACCCCAAGCACCCGGTGGGCGTAGTAGCTGCCCAGATAGGCGAACTGTACCAGATATTCCGGGGTACACTCGGCGTTGGCGCCGCAGTCGATGAGTACCGCCTGACCGGTGGTGGTGGGAATTACCGGGGCCATGGCCGCCCGACGGATGCCCCGGATGCGCTTGACGATAAGGGGGTAGCGCCGGTGAGCAGAGCACCGGTGTGCTGCCGGCGGAGACCATGGCGTCGGCCCTGCCGTCCCGCAGCATGGTCAGTCCCACGCCCATGGAGGTGTCCTTCTTCCGGCGAAACACCGTGGCGGGGTCGTCGCACATCTCCACCGTCTCAGTGGTGTGGACGATCTCCATGCCCTGGGGCAGCGTCTTTTTCGCCGCAGGCCTCCAGCGCCTGCAAAATGGCGGTGGTGTCGCCGGTGAGGGTAACGTCCACGCCCCAGCGCTTCTGACCGGATAGCGCACCCTTGACGATTTCCAGCGGGGCATTGTCGCCGCCCATGGCGTCGATGATGAGCTTCATGACAGGATCTCCTCCTTCCGGGCTTCGATGATGGCCAGCGAGCGCTGGCTCAGCTCGGCATTCTTGTTGCGCTTGCCCTTGACCCGGTGGTCCAGCGGCGGGATGATGCCGAAGTTGATGTTCATGGGCTGGAATACCCCCACGGTCTGATTGCTGACATACAACCCCAGAGCGCCGATGGCCGTTTCCTGCGGGAAGTCGATGGGAGCCTGCCCCTTCAGGCGGCGGGCCGTCTCCACTCCCACCAGAAAGCCGCTGGCGCAGGACTCCACATAGCCCTCTACGCCGGTCATCTGTCCGGCAAAAGCGATACGGGATCGGGACTTCAGCCGGTAATACCGATCCAGCAGCCGGGGGGAGTCCAGATAGGTGTTGCGGTGCATGACGCCGTAGCGCAGGAACTGAGCGTCCTTCAGAGCGGGGATCATGGTGAATACCCGCTTCTGCTCCGGCCACCGCAGGTGGGTCTGGAAGCCCACCAGATTGTAAATGGAACCGTCGGCGTTGTCCCGCCGCAGCTGTACCACGGCGTAAGGCCCCTTCCCGGTCTTGGGGTCCGGCAGGCCACGGGGGCTTCAGCGGCCCGAAGCGCAGGGTGTCCTCACCCCGGCGGGCCATGACCTCCACCGGCATACAGCCCTCAAAGACCTGCCCATCTTCGAAGCCGTGGACCTCCGCCTCCTGGGCGGTGGTCCTCCCTGCCAGAAGGACAGATACTCCTCCTTGGACAGGGGGCAGTTGATGTAGTCCGAGTCCCCTTATCATAGCGGGAGGCGAAGTAGGCACTGTCCATATCCACACTGTCAAAGCTCACCAGCGGAGCGGCAGCGTCGAAGAAGTTCAGGGTGGTCTGCTGTCCGTCTCCCAGCAGAGTCGACAGACGATCCGCCAGAGCGTCGGAGGTCAGCGGCCCGGAGGCCACCACCACTTGCCCCTCCGGCAGCTCCGTTACCTCGCCGGGGACCACGGTGATGAGGGGGTGGTTCCGAGCTCCTCCGTCACCATCCGGGCAAAGCCCTCCCGGTCCACTGCCAGAGCGCCTCCGGCGGGGACGGCGGTGGCGTCGGCGCAGCGGAGGATCAGGCTGTCCAGGCGCCGCAGGCTCCTCCTTCAGCAGGCCCACGGCATTTTCCAGCCCCGCTCCCCGTAGGGAGTTGGAGCAGCAAAGCTCGGCAAACCATGGGGTCACATGGGCGGGGGTCATGTTCTCTGGCTTCATCTCCCGCAGGGTCACGGGAATGCCCCGCCGGGCCAGCCAAGCACATTCGGAGCCGGCCAGACCGGCGCCGATCACAGTTACAGGCTCCATTTATTCCTCCGTTTCAGCGTCAGCCTTCTTGGCGGCAGACGTGGCTTTGCTTTCTTAGTAGCGGCCTTTTTGGCCGTGGCGGTTTTCTTGGTAGTTGCGGCTTTCTTAGTGGTAGCCTTCTCGGCCGCCTTTCTGGAAGCCGTCGCTTTTCTGGCCGTGGCCTTCTCCGCCGCCGTGGATGCTTCGGCGGCACCCTCTCTGCGGCGGTCGCTTTTTCGCAGCGGCCTTCGTCACGGTGGGAGTCTCCTCCGTGGCTAGGGCAGAGGAGGTCTTTTTTGGCCGCCGTCTTGGCCGTGGATTTTTTGGCGGCGGTTTTGGTCGTGCCGGTTTTCTTAGCGGTGCTTTTCTTTGCCGCAGTTTTTCTTAGCTGTGGTGGTTTTCTTGGCTGTGGGCTTGTCAGATGCCTCCGTTTGGACAGTTTCGGACGTCGGCTGACCGTCCGCTGCGGTACCATTTGTCCCGCTTTCCGTCCCATCGGACGCGGCAGTCCGCTTGGGATAGCCTCGCTGATCCTCCGGCAGGAAATTTTTCGCACGCCGGGTTGATGCAGAAGGGACGCTTGAACCCCCGGCCGGATTTTTTGAACATAGTGTGGCCGCAGACAGGGCAGTCATCCTTCACAGGCACGTCGAAGGTGACGAAGGAGCAGGTGGGGGAACTTTTCGCAGCAGTAATAGTTATACTGCTTGCCGGATTTCTTGCTGATGCCGGTGCGCTTCATGAGCCGGCCGCCGCACACAGGGCAGCGGCCCGGCATCTCCACCACCAGAGGCTTGGTGAAGTCGCACTCCGGCCAGCCGGGACAGGCCAGGAAGCGGCCGAACCGGCCGGACTTGATGACCAGGTTCCTGCCGCAGGGTCACACTTCTCCTCGGTGACCTCGTCGGGGACCTTCAGATAAACACCCTCCATGTCCTTCTCCACCTGATGGAGATTGGACTCGAAGCCACCGTAGAACTCGCAGCAGCTGCTTCCACGGCAGCTTGCCGGACTCCACCTCATCCAGCTCCTCCTCCATGTGGGCGGTGAACTTCACGTCCACGATGTCCTTGAAGCGGTCGCACATAAGGCCGTTGACCACGTCGCCCAGCGGCGTCATTTTCAGGTACTTACCGTCCTTGATGACGTACTCCCGGTCCAGAATGGTGGACACCGTGGGAGCATAGGTGGAGGGGGCGGCCGATGCCGTTTTCCTCCATGGCCCGGATGAGGGAGGCGTCGGTGAACCGGGCGGGGGGCTGGGTGAAGTGCTGGGCCGGGTCAAAGCCCGTCAGCGTCACCACCTCGCCCTGTGCCAGCGAGGGCAGGGCGGGGGCCTTTTCCTCCTTCTCGTCGTCCCGGCTCTCCTCGTATACGGCGGTATAGCCGGCGAACTTCAGGCTGCTGGCGCTGGCCCGGAAGCTGTGGGCTCCGGCGCCCAGCTCTACGCTGACGCTGTCATAGACGGCGTTGGACATCTGGCTGGCCAGAAAACGGCTCCAGATCAGGCGGTACAGCCGATACTGCTCGCTGGTAAGATCGCTCTTGACCCGCTCCGGGGTCAGATCCACGTCGCTGGGGCGGATGGCCTCGTGGGCGTCCTGCGCCCCGGCCTTGGTCTTATACTGCCGGGGGCGGCGGGACAGTAGCCTGCGCCGTAGCGCCCGGTGACGAAAGCTGCGGGCCGCCGCCTGCGCCTCGTCGGAAAGCCGCAGGGAGTCGGTACGCATATAGGTGATCAGGCCCACGGTACCCTCGCCGGTGATGTCCACGCCCTCATACAGCTGCTGGGCGATGGCCATGGTGCGCCGGGGGGGGTCATGTTCAGCTTCCGGGAGGCATCCTGCTGCATGGTGGAGGTGGTGAAGGGCGGGGCGGGGGAGCGCTTCGCTTGTCCGTGCGCTTCACGCTCTTGACGGCGAAAGGCAGAGCCTGCACCTCCGCCTGAATGGCGCTGACCTCCTCCTGAGAGGCGGGCTCATATTTCTTGCCGTCCTTGCCGTAATATCTGGCCCGAAAGGGGACGCCGCCGTCGTTTTTCAGCAGGGCGTCCAGCGTCCAGTACTCCTGGGGGACGAAGTCCTTGATCTCCTTCTCCCGGTCTGCCACCAGACGCATGGCCACCGACTGGACGCGGCCGGCCGACAGGCCGCGCCGGACCTTCTTCCACAGCAGCGGGCTGAGCTGGTAGCCGACGATCCGGTCGAGGATCCGGCGGGCCTGCTGGGCGTCCACCAGATCCTGATCGATCTCGCGCGGGGTGCTGGATGCTCTCGGTGACCACCTTTGCGGGTGATCTCGTTGAAAGTGACTCGCTTGGCTTTTCGTCGCTGAGATCCAGCAGGTTCTTCAGGTGCCAGCTGATGGCCTCGCCCTCGCGGTCCGGGTCGGTGGCCAGATATACGGTGTCGCTGGCCTTGGCCGTTTTTCAGCTCATTGATGAGCTCCTCCTTACCCCGGATGGGGCGGTAGTTGGGCTCGAAAGTCGTGCTCGACATCCACGCCCAGCTTGCTTTTGGGCAGGTCACGCAGATGTCCCATACTGGCCCTGACCTCGTAATCCGGCCCCAGATACTTGCCGATGGTCTTGGCCTTGGCAGGGGACTCCACGATCACCAGATTTCGGGCTGCTTTTTTTGCCATGTTCTTATCCTTCCTTTTTGACAACCGGATCTCCACCGTGCGGACGAAGCGCCGTGCTCCGTGCTCGCGTGGCATATCCGTCGATCTCTAATACCGTCAGGGGCTGACAGCACCCGCCGAATGGGCAGGTCGGCCCGCTCCGCCACGTCATCGGTGAGCAGAGGGGCATCGGTGGTCAGCACCTGTAGGATGCGGATCTGATCGTCCGTCAGACCCGCCGTATCCGCCGTCAGGTCCAGTACCGGCAGGGCGGGGGAGTTTCCCTTCTTCTCCGGCTTCGCCGTGGACGATTCCTCCGCCCTTTGAGCGGGGGAGACTGTCCTGCTCCGGCACCGGAGGAAGATTCTCCGACGAGGGGGCGACAGCCGGTGGGGGAACCGCTCCGGTACCCCTCCAGAATGTCCCAGCCGCAGGTCACAAGTCCTGCGCCGTCCCGGATGAGGCGGTTCTTTGCCCCGGCGGCTGTTGAGGGGCGTCGATGGGGGCCGGGGACCGCGAACACGTCGCGTCCTGCTCGAGCGCCGTATTGGCGGTGATGAGAGCGCCGCTGCGCTCCGGGGCCTCCACCACCAGCACCGCCAGACTCAGGCCGCTGAGGATGCGGTTGCGGACGGGGAAGTGGCTGCCCACAGCGGCTCCGTTCCCGGCGGGTACTCGCTCAAAAGCACGCCGGTGGCGGCAATGTCCTCGTAGAGCCGCCGGTTCTCCGCCGGGTATAGACCACGTCACGCCGCCGCCCAGCACCGGCCGCCGTAAAAACCGCCCTTGGCCCGCGAGGCCCGGTGGGAGGCCCGTCGAGCCCTTGGCAAGCCGACCCACCACGGCACCCTCCTTCGCCAGCTGGTAGCCCCCAGCTCCTCGGCGGCGGGGAACGCCATAGGGGCCGTCCGGTACCCACCACGGCCACGGCGATTCCTCATCGAACGGGCAGATGCCCCGTCCGTAGAGGACGGCAGGCGGGTCATAGATGTTCCATGAGCCGGTCCGGGTAGGGCGTCCTGCATGGTCAGCAGGAAGATATCCCCCTTGGCGCAGCGTCGGCCAGCGATCCTCGGCGGTCTGTGGACTTGTCCGACACAGCGCCGCCTGAGGAGGAGGACAGCCCCTCCACCGGAGGAGATCTCCGGCTGGGCGTAGTATATGTCCTCCGGCGTTCCGAAATGCTCAGAAGCCGGACTTGCTGCCCGTTGGTCAGCCCCCCGGCAGGGTGGTCAGCCATACCCAGTATTTCAAAGCACCATGTGAGATCCCTCCTTATCGCCAGCTTTCCCACAGCAGCACCGCTGCGGCAATGGCCGCACATTCAGAGATTCGCACGGTCCGACATGGGGATGCGGATGGTTTGATCGCACAGGTTCAGTACCTCCCGGCTCAGGCCACGGCCCTCGCTGCCGATGGCCAGCGTGCGGCAGGTGTGTCCGCCTGCCGGGCGTCCACGGTGTCACTCCCGCAGGGCGGCCCGTACAGAGGCAGGCCCGCTGTTCGGTGCAGCAGGGCCGCCAGTTCCTCCGGTGTGCCGGAATAGATGGGGCGGCGGAACACGGCCCCATGGACGAAGCGCACCGCCTTCCAGCCGTAGGGGGTCGGCGCGAGCCGCGGTGGCAGAGGCCGTCGGCGTCGAAGGCGTCCAGCGTCCGCAGGATGGTGCCTACGTTGCCGGGGTCCTGCACCCCGTCCAGCAGCACATACCGCCGGCCGGTGAGGGACCGGGGCAGGGGAGCCTGAGGCAGGCGGCAGGTGAAAAGCACCCCCTGAGGGGTCTTTACCGGGGAGATGGAGGCCATGACGTCCTCCGGCACCTGCACCTGCCGGATGTGCTCCGGAAGCTGGGGCAGGGGGGGAGATGGTCACGGCGGTGATCTCCGCCTGCCACAGCAGGGCCTCCTGCAGCAGCTTGGGACTGTCGCAGAGAAATTCCCCCGTCTCCCACCGGTAGGCGGCGGAGCCGGCCAACCTGCGGATATGGCCCATGAGGGGGTTGTGACGGCTGGTGATGTGCTCCATGGAGGTTCCCTTTCCCGGCGTTTTCATGCACCGAAGGGATGATTTGACACCTTATTCTAAAGGATTCCTCCGGTAATTTCAAGAACCCTTTCTGCCGGGAAGGGCAAAAAGAGGGGATTTTCCACGGAATATTCCCAAAAGACTTCTTGACTTTTGGCGGATATCCGGTATAATAATTAGGCCTGCGTATGTGGACATATCCTTGCTCTCACAGGAAGTGAGGGCCATAAGTCCAAAAGGAGGTGCAAAAGTATGGCTAAGATTTCCGCCAACTACGAGGTCGTTTACATCATTGACCCGGCACAGAGTGAGGAGGCTATTGCCGCTACCGTGGCAAAGTTCCAGACCCTGGCCGAGCAGAACGGCTCCGACGTGGTCGTGGATGAGTGGGGCAAGCGTCGTCTTGCTTACGCTATCGACTACAAGACCGAAGGCTACTATGTGCTGATGAGCTTCACCAGCGGCCCGGAATTCCCAAGGAACTGGATCGTATCCTGGGTATTACCGAGGGCGTGATGCGTTCCATGATCGTCTGCAAGGACGAGTAAGGGGGAAGCATAATGCTCAACAAGATTTTCATCATGGGTCGTCTGACCCGGGACCCTGAGCTGCGCCGCACCCAGAGCGGTACCGCCGTCACCAGCTTCTCCCTGGCCGTGGACCGGGACTTCAAGTCCCAGAGCGGCGAGAAGGAGACCGATTTCATCGACGTGGTGGCCTGGCGCAGCACAGCCGAGTTCGTGGCCAAATACTTCACCAAGGGCCGTATGGCCGTGGTGGAGGGCCGGCTCCAGATCCGTGACTGGAAAGACCGCGAAGGCAACAACCGCAGAAGTGCGGAAGTGGTTGCCGACAACGTCTATTTCGGCGACTCCAAGCGGGACGGCGCTCCCGCCGGCGGCAGCTTCTCCGCTCCTCCGGCCTATGGCGCACCCACCGGCGGCTATACCGCCCCTGTGGGCGGCAGCTCCGAATTTGCCGAGATCGACGAGGAGGACGGCGACCTGCCGTTCTGATGTGCCACCCCCAGGCACATAATTCTATATAAGGAGGAATTTTCCATGGCTATGGAACGTGAAAATAGAGCCCCCCGGGGCGCCGGCCGCAAGCGCCGTAGGTCTGCCAGTTCTGCGTGGACAAGTGCGAGCACATCGATTATAAGGATGCCGCCAAGCTGCGCCGCTTCATCAGCGAGCGCTCCAAGATCCTGCCCCGCCGTACCACCGGTACCTGTGCTATGCATCAGCGCCAGCTGACCGAGGCCATCAAGCGTGCCCGTCAGATCGCTCTGCTGCCCTTCGTCACCGAGTAAAGTTGGTCATCAAAAAGAGCCTGCCAGCCGGCAGGCTTTTTTTGTTCCAAAGCCGAAGGCTTTGGAACAAAGGGGGTGATTTGCCTCGATGGGAGATCAGGACAGCAGTACCTGAATTTCGGGGAGATTTTGGGCGAAGTGGATGCCCGCTGGCGCCCGGGGAGGAGAGACCGGAGGCGATCATATGGTCCAGAAGGGCCTTCAGGTGGCAGTAGTAGCCGTCCAGATCGTAGAGGATGCAGGGGGCGGACAGTTGGCCCAGCGATACCTGCGACATGACCTCCGTGATCTCCTCCAGTGTGCCGGTGCCGCCGGGGAAGGCGATGAAGGCGTCCCCAGATGGATCATTTTGGCCTTGCGCTCCGCCATGCTTCGGGTGACGATGAGCTGGGTCAGGCCGTCGTACTGCAGGACCTGTGCCATGAAGCACTCCGGCTCCACGCCGATGACGCTGCCGCCCTGCTCCAGTGCGCTCTGGGCCAGCAGTCCCATGAGGCCGGTTTTGGAGCCGCCGTAGACCAGCGTGGCCTGCGGCACCGATCCATGCCCCAGTTCCCGGACGGCCTGCGCCAGATGGGGGTCGGTGCCGCAGCTGGCACCCAGATATACGGTGATGTGCATAGGCGATACCTCCGTGGGTGATTTGTGTCAGTATAGCACGATATGGAGAAAAAACAAGGACAGGCGGGAGCCTGTCCTGTGAAGTGCGATATCAGCCCCAGAGGGCGGTCAGCATGGGAATGACCTGCTTTTTGCGGCTCATGACCTTGGGCAGGAACAGGGCTGTTGTCCTTGGGCTCGGCGGAGAAGGCGTTGCGGATGGCGTCGTCGCTGCCCACATACAGCAGCTGCGTACCCTCCATCAGCACGTCGTCAGCATCAGGATCACCATGTCGTAGTGGTGCTCCTCCTGGAGGCGGCGCATCACCGCCAGGAACTCCTCCTTGCGCTCCAGCATCTCCATGGAGTCCAGGCAGGTGACCTGGCCCACGCCCAGGTTCTGCTCGCCGATGTGGAACTCCTTGAAGTCGCTGCTCACCAGCTCCTCCACGGATTTGCCTCCGGCGGTGGAGAACAGCTGGCGGCCCAGCTCCTTTATGTTGACGCCGCCGATGCGGGCCATGCGCTCGGCCATGGCGATATCCCGCTTGGTGCAGGTGGGGGACTTGAACATAACGGTGTCGGCCAGAATGGCCGCCGCCAGCAGCCCCGCCATATTGGCCGAGGGCATGACGCCGTGTTCCTGATACATACCGGCGATGATGGTGGCAGTGCTGCCCACGGGCTCGTTGCGCACCCGGATGGGCTGAGTGGTCTGGATATCCGCCAGACGGTGGTGGTCGATGATCTCCAGAATCTCCGCCTGATCCAGGCCGGGAACGGCCTGGGCCCGCTCGTTGTGGTCCACCAGCACCACGCGCTTGCGCCGGGGGCGCAGCAGGTGATACCGGGACAGGGTGCCCACGACTTTTTCGTTCTCGTCCAGCACCGGGTAGCAGCGGTAGCGGCTTTTCAGCACCACCTCGCGGACGTCATCGATATAGTCCGACAGGTGGAAGCACACGATCTTTTCATTGTGGCAAGGGCGGGAGATGGGGCTGGCCTGATAGATCAGCCGGGCCACCCGGCTGGCCTCATAGGGGGTGGTGATGATGCAGGTGCGCCCGGCGTTTTCCGGCAGGTCCGGGTCCACCTCCGTCTGGCACAGGATCAGGCAGCTGACGCCGATGTCCAGGGCCCGGCGGATCATGTCCGGCTGGTCGCCGCAGATGACGATGTTGTCCGGGTCGCCGAACAGCAGGTTCTCGCAGCTCTGGGGCAGGGCGATGACCACGTTGCCGGACACGGTGTCGATCAGGTCGCCGCTGTCGTTGAGCAGGCGGCCCTCGATGACGCTGAGCAGGTTGAACAGGGGCACCGCCTCCACCCGGGGGTTGGCGATGGTGGTCATGCTGTAGGTGGCGATGTCGCCGGCGGACAGAGTGCCGTACAGAGTGCCGTCCTCGTTGATGACGGGGATGGCGGATATCTTCGTGCTCCCGCATGATGTGCCAGGCCCGGTCCATGGTGACTGTGGCGTTCAGGGCCGGGGGCGTGTCGTAGTCCAGATCTTCCACCTGCGTGCGGACGTTCTGGATCAGCTGAGGGGGGCTGGAAGCCGAAGCGGTCCAGCATCCGCTGGGTCTGGTCGCTGATGTGGTCCATATAGGCGGCCACATAGTTCCGGTCGCCCAGGGCGTTCCGCAGGGCGGCATAGGACATGGCAGCCACGATGGAATCCGTGTCGGGGGTTCCGATGCCCGACCACATAGATCTCGTTCATACAATAGCTCCTTTTTTTTTTGTTCCGTGGGGAGTGATTCATGTACTGATTATAATTATTATACGGCGTAAGGGAAATTTGTCAATGCGGGATATGCCGGAAAAGAGGAGAAAAAAGGCTTCCAAATCCGGCAAAGCGGCGAAAACTGAGGAAAAGCGGCACTGTGCGTCGGTTGTATAAAATATGCGGGGATGTGTCGCTGTCTCTTGACCTTTGAAAAAGCGGCGGTATAATAAACAGACGATAAAGAAATTTTATCCAAAGGAGAGGGGTCCTGAATTGAAGAGCAGAAACCAGAGCGTGGACATGACGCAGGGCGTCATTTGGAAGCAACTGGCGTATTTCGCCCTGCCGCTGTTTTTAGGCAATCTCTGTCAGCAGTTGTATAACACGGCGGACAGCGTCATCGTGGGAAAAATTTGTGGGCAAGGACGCTCTGGCGGCGGTGTCCAGCAGCGGGAACCTCATCTTTATGATGACGGGCTTTTTTGGGCCTGTTTGTGGGGGCCGGCGTCATCATCAGCCGCTATTTCGGCGCCAAGTGCTATGATCGGCTGGAGGCGGCGGTGCATACCGATCTGGCCTTCGCCATGGTCTGCGGCGTTTTGCTGACGCTGGTGGGCATCTTCCTGACCCCCCCAGATCCTGGTGTGGATGAGGACGCCGGAGGACGTGCTGCCCCAGTCCATCCAATATTTCCGATTGTACTTCATGGGCAGCCTCTTTATGATCGTCTACAACGCCTGTATGGGCATTTTGCAGGCGGTGGGCGACAGCCGCAGTCCCCTGCGCTACCTCATCATCTCCTCCATCACCAATGTGACGTTGGATCTGATCTTCGTGGGAGCGCTGAAATGGGGTGTCAACGGCGCCGCCATCGCCACGGTGGTGAGCCAGATGGTCAGCGCCGTGCTGTGCTTCCGGAAGCTGATGCAGGCGGACGGCCCCTATCGGCTGGTTCCCAAGCGCATCCGCTTCGAGCTGCCGATGCTCAAGCAGATCATGGCGCAGGGCATCCCCCTCCGGTGTGCAGAACTCCATCATCGCCATCGCCAACGTGGTGGTGCAGTCCAACATCAATACCTTCGGCTCCGATGCCATGGCGGGCTGCGGCTCCTACGCCAAGGTGGAGGGCTTCGTGTTCATGCCCATCACCTCCTTTGCCATGGCACTGACCACCTTTACGGGGCAGAATCTGGGCGCAGGGCAGTATGAACGGGCCAAGAGGGGGGCACGGGTGGGCTTCACCTGCTCCACGCTGCTGGCGGAGCTTATCGGACTGACACTACTGCTGGTGGCCCCCTATGCCATCGCCCTGTTCAACGATGACCCGGCGGTCATTGCCATCGGCGTACGGCAGACCCGGACGGAGGCGCTGTTCTACTTTTTGCACTGGCCTTCGCCCACAGCATCTCCGCCGTGATGCGGGGAGCGGGCCGGGCCAAGATGCCCATGTACACCATGCTGGTGTGCTGGTGCGTCATCCGTGTGACGTATATCACGCTGGCGCTGAAGGTGTGGCCGGATATTACCACCATCTTCTGGGCATACCCCATTACGTGGTGTCTCAGCTGCGTGGTGTTTCTGCTGTATTATCTGAAGGCCGACTGGGTCCATTCGTTCCAGAAGATGCACTGAAGGGGCTCCGGCGGGTACGATATTTTGCCCCCGGCGGGTAACTTTCGTTCAATAGCGGCAGAGAGAATGCCTGCACACAAGGACCCATAAAAAGAGGACGTCTGTGGGACGTCCTCTTTTTATATGCAGTTTACAGGTTATCTACCCGCAGGGCACGGATGGCGTTGAGAACGGCGATGACCATCACGCCCACGTCGCCGAAGATGGCTGCCCACATATTGGCGATGCCCATGGCACCCAGCACCAGACACAGGCCCTTGATGCCCAGCGCAAACACGATGTTCTCGTACACGATCCGCAGGCACTTGCGGGAGATGCGGATGGCCTTGGCGATCTTCAGGGGGTCGTCGTCCATCAGCACCACGTCCGCCGCCTCGATGGCGGCGTCGGAGCCCATGGCCCCCATGGCAATGCCGATATCCGCCCGGGACAGCACCGGGGCGTCGTTGATGCCGTCGCCCACAAAGGCCAGCTTGCCGCCGGACTGACCCAGCAGCCGCTCCACCTGGGCCACCTTATCGGCGGGCAGCAGCTCGCTGTGGACCTCGTCCACGCACAGTTCTCCGGCCACGTGGTCGGCCACCCGCCGGATATCGCCGGTGAGCATGACGGTCTTTTCCACGCCTGCCTGCTTCAGGGCGGCAATGGCCTCCTTGGCGTGAGGCTTCACCACGTCGGAATGACGATGTGGCCCGCGTACTGCCCGTCGATGGCCATATGGATAATCGTGCCGACGCTGTGGCAATCGTGCCAGGCAATGCCCAGCTTATCCATGAGCTTGCTGTTGCCCACGGCTACGTCGGTGCCGTCCACCTTGGCGATGCCATTGCCGCTGAACTCCTGGATATCGCTGACCCGGGCGCGGTCGATATGACCGCCGTAGGCCCGCTGGAGGCTGCGGCTGATGGGGTGGGAGGAGGCGCACTCCGCCAGAGCGGCGTATTCCAGCACTTTCTCCCGGGGCAGTGAATTGTGATGCACGCCGGTGACGTCGAACACCCCCTGGGTCAGAGTGCCGGTTTTGTCAAAGACTACCACACGGGTTTTGGACAGGGTTTCCAGATAGTTGGAGCCCTTCACCAGAACGCCGGCCCGGCTGGCACCGCCGATTCCGGCGAAGAAGCTCAGCGGGATGCTGATGACCAGCGCGCAGGGGCAGCTGATGACCAGGAAGGTCAGGGCGCGGTAGACCCAAAGTGCCCCAGTCGCCGCTGAGGCCCATGACCAGCCGCACCACCGGCGGCAGCACCGCCAGCACCAGAGCGCCGATGCAGACGGCGGGGGTAGATGCGGGCAAATTTGGAGATGAAGTTCTCAGACTTGGACTTGTGGGAGCTGGAATTTTCCACCAGCTCCAGATTTTGGACACGGTAGACTCGCCGAAGGCCCGGGTGGTGCGGATCTTCAGCACGCCCGTCATGTTAATGCAGCCGCTGACGATCTCGTCGCCGGCGGTGACATCACGGGGCAGACTCTCGCCGGTGAGGGCGGCGGTGTTCAGGGTAGAGCTGCCCTCCAGCACTACGCCGTCCAGAGGGACCTTCTCGCCGGGCTGGACCACGATGGTGGCCCACGGGCACATCGTCCGGGTCCACCTGCGTCCAGCTGTCCGTCCTGCTCGATGTTGGCATAGTCGGGGCGGATGTCCATCAGGGCGGTGATGCTGCGGCGGCTCTTGCCCACGGCGTAGCTCTGGAACAGCTCGCCGATCTGATAGAACAGCACCACGGCCACGGCCTCCATGAAGTCGCCGCTTCTCTCGTAGAACGGCCAGTGCATGGCGCCCACGGTGGCCACAGCCATCAGGAAGTTCTCGTCGAACACCTGGCCCCGGAGGATGCCCTTGACGGCCTTGCGGAGAATGTCATAGCCGATGATCAGGTACGCCGCCAGATACAGCAGCGTCCCGGGCAAGCCCCCGATGGAAAACAGCCGGATGGCCAGGACCAGCACCGCCGTGACGATGATGCGGCAGAGCATCTTTTTTTGCTTCTTGGTCATGCTTCTTCCCCTCCTTCAGCAGACGTGCCGGAATGGCTTCCGGCACGCGTTGTGTTTCACAGATAGATCTCGCAGTCATCCTCGACCTTTTTGCAGTTCTTCAGAACGGCCTTCATCACCGCCTTGGGGTCCGACCCCTCCCGGAACTCCACAATCATCTTCTGGGTCATGAAATTCACCACGGCGCTTTCAACGCCCTCGGTTTTCTTGGCGGCCTCCTCCATGAGGTTGGCGCAGTTGGCGCAGTCCACTTCGATCTGATAGGTCTTTTTCATGGCAAACTCCTTTTCCTGCCCAATGGCCGGTGCATTCAACCATTAAGCACTTGTTTAATCTTGATGACTGTACTATAATGGACGAAACGGGGAAAGTCAACGGTCTTTGCCCCTTTCCTGCCGTTCGGGCGAAAAGAACTGCCGAACGGGAAAATGATGAAGGAGCGTGTACGCTATGGAATATACGGAGCTGCCCCACCGGCACGGAAATGACCGGGACCTGTCCCGGCTGGAGCATTGCATGCAGGAGGCGGAGAGCTTTCAGGCGGTGGCGGGCCTGTGCCGCCTGCTGTCCTGACGCCAACCGGGTGCGGATTTTCTGGCTGTTGTGCCACTGCGAGGAGTGCGTGGTGAATCTGGCGGCGCTGGTGGGCATGAGCAGTCCCGCCGCCTCCCACCATCTGCGGCAGCTGAAGGACAGCGGCCTGGTGGTCAGCCGCCGGATCGGCAAGGAGGTCTATTACCGGGCAGCGGACACGGAGGTGGCGGGACTGCTGCACCAGGTCATCGAGCGGACGGTGGAGGTCACCTGCCCCCGGGAGGAGGCCATGCCCCATGCACCCCACCTGCCGCCGGTGGACGCCCACGCCGGGGAGCACGCCGCCGGCCTGACGCCCCAGCAGCGGGAGATCATCCACCAGGTCCACCAGCTGCTGACGGAAAACCTGGACAGCCGCATCACCATCGAGCAGCTGTCCCGCCGGTTCCTGATGAATCCCTCCACCATGAAGGAGCTGTTCAAGGCGGAGTACGGCAGCTCCATCGCCGCCCACATCCGGCAGCACCGGATGGAAAAGGGCCGTCGGCCCTGCTGCTGGAGTCCGGCGACAGCCTGGCCCAGGTGGCCCGGGCAGTGGGGTACGAGAGCCAGAGCAAGTTCACCTCGGAATTCAAGAAGGCATTTTCCATGCTGCCCACGGAGTATCGAAGGCTCCATAAGCAGGCGTAAAAAGATGCGAAGTCATATGGCTTCCGCATCTTTTTTATAGGGATCATCTCTTTTTGGCACGGGCCAGAGAGAAACCGAACACGATGCCGCAGAGACCGCCCACGATGTGGGTCATCTGGGAGATGTTGTCGCTCTCGGAGAGACCGTCCACCACCTCGTTGCCCAGATACAGGGCTACCACCAGCAGCATGGTCAGAGGGATGCCGCCCCGGCGCATCTCGGTGAAGGAGTTCAGCACGATCATCATGAACACCACACCGCTGGCTCCCAGCAGCGCCGTACCGGGGAAGAAAATGAACTGCACCAGTCCGTCACCAGCGCCGTTACCAGAATGGTCATCAGCAGGTTGAGGCTGCCGTACTTTTTCCTCTAAGCCCGGCCCCACCAGCAATAGAGCAGCATATTGTTCATGTAGTGGCTGTAACCGGGTGACCGAGCACATGGCCGAAGAAGCGCACATAGGTCAGCGGATCCGCCAGCGACGATCGGTATACACAGAAGAACCGGGTGGTGCTGACGCCGCCTGTCCAGCCGTCCAGCAGCAGGACCAGCAGGCTCAGCAGGGCAAACAGCAGCACCACCGGGGCATTGAATCGGATCACCAGTTTTTTCACGCATCATACCTCTTTCCAAATGGGAATATTTCGATTATAATAGATTTATCCAAATTTGTAAACCGAGGGGGAAGCATTGTTGAAAAAAGCTTGGAAGATCGTGCTGGCTGTGGTGCTGGCGCGCTGGTGGTGGTGCTGGGGTACGTGGCCTATGTGTTCATCGACTATCACCGCATCGGGGATCAGGAGCTGACGGTGGAGCGGAACGCCGCTGCCGCCGTGGAGGCGGGGAAGGAGTACGGCATCCTCTCCTATAATATCGGCTTCGGCGCTTATGAGGACGATTACAGCTTCTTCATGGACGGCGGCACGGAGTCCCGTGCGTGGTCTGAGGAGCGGCTTACCGCCAATATCGAGCGCATCGGGGCGTTTTTGCAGCAGCAGGATGCCGACCTGTACCTGTTGCAGGAGGTGGACCGGGACTCCACCCGCAGCTACCACGTGGATGAGGCTGCCATGCTGACGGCGCAGCTGCCGGGGCTGGGTTATATCTGGGCGCAGAACTACGACTCGCCGTATCTGTTCTACCCGCTTTGGACCAGCCCACGGCAAGTCCGTGTCGGGCCTGCTGACCCTCTCCTCCTTCGGCATTACCGAGGCCCGGCGGGTGGAGCTGCCCATCGAGGCCGGTGTGATGAAGCTGGTGGATCTGGATCGGTGTTACAGCGTCCACCGTATCCCCGCCGCCGACGGCCGGGAGCTGGTGCTGTATAATGTCCATCTGTCCGCCTACACCTCCGACGGTACCATCGCTGTGGAGCAGCTGGAGCTGCTGCGGGCGGATATGCAGGCGGAGTATGAAAAAGGGCAACTGGTGCATTGCCGGCGGCGACTTCAACAAGGATCTGCTGGGCCAGTCGGAGGAGATCTTCGGCGGCTCTGCCGAGGGCTACACCTGGGCGCAGCCCCTGCCGGAGGGGATCTGGGACGGCACCAATCTGTCGCTGGTGGCTCCGCTGGACGAGTCGAACCCCGTCCCCACCTGCCGCAACGCCGACGCTCCGTATCACGAGGGACAGTACGTGCTGACGGTGGGACGGCTTCGTGGTGTCGGACAACGTCACCGTGGAGCAGGCTGTGGTGGAGGACACGGGCTTTGCGTGGTCGGATCACAATCCGGTGTCCATGCGTTTGTGCTGAACTGAGCGAAAGAGGGAGGGCGTCTGCGCCCCCCCCTCGGTGGAGGAAGGCATATCAGCGGGAACAAAAAATTTCCCTGAAAATTATTGGAATTAGGTGTTGACAAATGCGGGTATTTGTATTATACTGACCAAGTCAGTTGCGGTGAGCAAGCAACGCAAGTGAATATGGGGGTATAGCTCAGCTGGGAGCGCAAGCAACCGGGTGTGCTCCCCCGACAACGGAGAGTAAAGTCAAAAAATTGAATAGCTCAGAAATCCAGCAAAATCAAGGGTTTCTGGCAACATGGGGGTATAGCTCAGCTGGGAGCGCAAGCAACCGGGTGTGCTCCCCCACAACGGAGAAATAAAAAGTCAAAAATTGAATAGCTCAGAAATCCAGCAAAATCAAGGGTTTCTGGCAACATGGGGGGTATAAATCAGCTGGGAGCGCAAGCAACCGGGTGTGCTCCCCCGCAACGGAGAGTAAAAGTCAAAAAATTGAATAGCTCAGAAATCCAGCAAAATCAAGGGTTTCTGGCAACATGGGGGTATAGCTCAGCTGGGAGGCGCTTGAATGGCATTCAAGAGGTCAGCGGTTCGATCCCGCTTATCTCCACCAAAAACAATGACTCACACAGACCAAATGTGTGAGTCATTGTTCTATCCATACGAAAACACAAAGAGGACGGACACCTGATTCCCTTCCCCCGGAGAAAAACCAATATAGTTATTGAAGCGGAGATTCGATGATAGAATCTCCGCTTTTTTGTTGTCGTCCCAACAGATAAAAAAGAAATGAGGTTTAACCATTGAAAAAATTTTTTGAAGAACTTTCCCGGCGCCTGAGAGAAGGCGGAGTTGAATCATCCAATGTAGAGGATAGGCGGCTGGAGATTTTCCTCCATGGTCAGCCTGTCCTCTTTGTTTCTCCAGGAAACGATGTGTTCCTTTTTCCTGCCGGAAGCAATAATCCGGAGGCCAGTGAATTGTACCACAGAGTCGCACAGACCGCAGATGAAGTGTACACTTATGTTGAGGAGGTTCAAACTGCGCCCACCCTTCATATCAGCGGTCTGAGCGAAAAATTCCATCTGCTGGCGGATTTTGGCGGCGCAGTGCTGGCTGGCCGGGAGTTGGAAAATGGCAGGGGCTATCAGTTTGTCACTTGGATCTGGGACTATAACAGAACCGGCGTGAGCTACGGACATTATTATGATGAAGATTTTTGCGGGGCCAAGCAGGATTTTGCCGTCCGCTCCGGGCTGATCTCCAAGACCCAGCTTTTCTCACCGGAGGAGCTAACTGAACTCTACCGGGCCACAGACTACCTGCTGGATGAAGGCCCAGAGCTGGAAGATGGACACCTCAAAGCCATGCAGACCGCAAGGACAAAGATCGAATACACTGTCCCAGATCTGGCGGACAGACTGGAGCAGGGACAAGCACAGGAGCCACAAATTGATATGTGACATCAGAAAAAGCGGGAGCCGCATCTGCACACACACTGTGCAGCATAAGCAGCCCCGCTTTTTGTTTTGAAAGAAGGAGTGTGCCATGACAAGATATTTCGCTCAGAATACCCCTCGAGCTGGTCTGGAGCATATGATGATGAGCGTCCCTGGCTTCCAGAAGCGCGGCGGCGGGATGATGATCCTCAGCCGCTTCTGCTACAAAGCCGGAGGATGGGATTGCCGGTACTGCCTGCATTACCGCCGCCGATCCTGTCAAGTCCGCACCTGTCCGTATATCGCGGAGCGGTTGAAGTCCGGCGCGATTGAGTACCTGGATTTGATTCTGGAATATTTCGGACACATCCCTCATGCCGGCCTGCACAAGAGGATTCAGGCTGTGGAACACTGGAGCGGGCCGGATCAGGCAGTCCTGCACACAGTGTCCGTCCACCTCAGAAGCCGCTTTGCGGACAGGGTATGGGATGATGCGCCTCCTGGCTATCTGGCGGCGCTCTATCTTCTCGCCTCAAAGGAGCGACTCTGGCAACCGGCGCTCCCCCGCTCTTTCACACGATTCCATTGATTTCAGCCGCATCGTATCCAAACCCCCATGGATTTGCGATACAGGATTACCCCATCTTTTTATTCCGCCAGACGGCTGTATGACCTGAAGTCACCCATGGAGGCAGAAGATTTGGCACACCCAAAACTGGTGAGTGATCTGGACTTCCACAATATTATTTACGCAACCATGATTGCCAGATATGGAAAGGCGGTCATGGATGCGAGTAAGGAGGCACCAGAATGGGCTATGTGCTGAAAGCGGTACTGAGCAGCGCGCTCAGCACCCGGAATATGGGCAGATTACGCCGATGCTGACGGTCAGACCGAGCTCCTCCTTTACAGAGCACCGAATATTTTCCGCAATCGTTCTGGCATCGCCGCAGAACACCGGCGCCGGTCACATCGAGCCAGCATTCGTCCATGCCAAAGGTTCCACCATATCGGTGTACCTCTGGTAAATAGCCTGGGTCAGCTTTGAGTATTTGAGGTATTGGTCGTATTGCGGCGGCACGATGATGAGGTCACGACAGCACTGTTTCGCCTCCCAGTTGACCATCCCAGTTTTACACCAGCTTTCTTCGCCAGTTCAGACTTGGCAAGCACAATGCCGTGTCTGTCCTCCGTGCAGCCGCAGACTGCCACCGCCTTTCCTCTAAGACTTGGGTCGAGCATTGTCTCAACGGAAGCGTAAAAGCAATTCAGATCACTGTGGAGAATGGCATGATTCTGCATAATTCCATCTCCTTCAACAAAACTTCATCAAAAACCTATTGACAAGGTGAAGAAAGTGAAGTATATTATATGCGTAACTTCATCAAACTTCACCTACATAATAGCCTGTCGATGAAGTTTTGTCAATAGCTCAGATGAAGTTGATGAAGTTACGAGATGAAATTTATCGAAAGAAGGTATCCTATGACTTTCTCGGACAAGATCAAGGTGGCCAGAGAGCAAGCGGGTCTGACCCAACAGCAACTTGCTGATAGCACTGGCGTTTCCAAGCGGACAATTGCTTCCTATGAGTCCGGTGGCGCAATTGCCAGGGCTTCCACGATGTTGAAGCTCGCAAAAGCGCTGAATATATCCTCAAAGTATCTTTCCGACGATTCCTGCCTCGACCCAATGGCTGACATTGAGAAGGACGGCTATCTTGAAGAAGCCCGCGAACGGTATGGATCTTCCGGAGCCCGTGATGTCGACCAGCTCCTCCGAGACAATGCTGCGTTGTTCGCAGGTGGTGAACTGTCCCAGGAACAGAAAAGACCAGTTCTTTGAGGCGGTCATGCGGGCGCGTATGTCGCCTGCAAGGATGAAGCAAAGGTGAAATTTGGTCGCAAGAACAAGTAATGTCCGTTTTATGGGACAGTTACCATTGTATAATTACAGCATGGGGTCAGTATACCCATTTTTTACATAAGGAGGAGGTGAGCCTGTGTCATACGCAGAAGTGTGCGGCGCAGTCGAAGCCCTACAAAAGAAATGCCACGAAAGCAATCCGTTCCGGCTTTGCGAGGATATGAATATCCTTCTGCTCAGTCAGGCTCTCGGAAACACCCCGGATGCCATAAAAGGGTTTTACTTAGAGAGCAAGCGGATACGAACGATCACGGTCAACTGTGACCTGCCGGAAGCGGTTCAGAAAATCATTGTAGCCCATGAGCTGGGTCATGCGGTGCTGCACCGCCATTCGGGTATTCACGCATTTCACGATATTGGCCTATTCGATGAGAGCTCGCTGTTGGAGAAGGACGCCAATCTGTTTGCTGCCGAGTATTTACTCAGAGACCAGGATGTCCTTGAAACACTCAACCGTGACACCACTTTTTCTCTGCCGCCGCAATGCTCCGTGTCCCAGCGGAACTGCTTGATTTTAAATTCCGTGTGCTGAAGTGGAAGGGCTATAAGCTGATAGAGCCGCCGATCTCGGCGCGGGAGTAATTTCCCAATATGGAGGTGCCGGACGATGCAGACTGCTACGGTGAATAAGCCGCTGAAAGTATATGTAGCCGTCAAAGCAGATTTTTGCTTGCTGACGGCACGATGTTCCCCAGGATCATCACTTGGGAGGACGGCGAGAAATATGAGATAGACCGTGTGTCCGATATCCGTCAAGCTCCTGCGCTGAAAGCCGGAGGCCAGGGCGACCGCTATACGATATGGATCGGCGGTCACCAGAGCTATCTGTTTTTCGAGCGCGCGCAGACCTTACAGGAAACAACATCGGACGATGGTTTGTAGAGCGGAGGCAGTAGGCGATGATACTGCGAATCATAGATGAGATAGAAAAAGCGCTGAACCACGACCTCTATTTTGCAGCGCTGAACCTGGCGCTCACACTGCCGGACATCTGCGGAAAGGCGGAATATCCATCTTTGCGTAGTACCAGAGAGAGCGCTATATACAGTGGTACGATAAAATTGTGGGGGTGACGGAGAAACCTCCAAAAGTGTACTGAGGACGAACCGGAAATGCCGTACTTAAGCGGTGAGGTGGTATATAGCCTCCGCTGCTAATTGCTCCATGAAGGAAATCCGAACCTGCAAAAGAACGGAAAGCATCCCATCCCAATCGACCGCTTTTTCGTTGGTAATTCAGTCAGAGCAACCGTTTCGCATTTACGGCGGAGAAGAAAGCAGTGTAATGACAAGCTCTGACGGCACGGAAGTCCGCAGTTACCGAGTAAATGTGCGGAGGCTGTGCATGGTGCTGTGGTTGTGCGCCAAGGGGTACTATAAAGAAAATAAGGAAAAAATTCGATTTTTACAACTATGAGCTTATCGATTGGGATGAGGTCACAGCCTCTTTACATCCCATCAACATGGAAGAAAAATGTTTCGGAAACTCGCAGACCCAAGCCTCTCCGAAAAGAGCATAGCGGCGAAAGTGCGGATGAATAAAAAGCAAAAACGATGCCGGACTGACACCAAAAGGTGGGCAGTCCGGCATCTTTCACTTAGTTATCGACCTCCTCGTTGTCTATGATGTCCTCTGCGATAGCGGCGGCAGCTTCACGCTCACGGCGGGCTGCCCAGCCACCTTTCGATCTGGGTGCGTATGCCGATTCCAGTGCATACATGATGCCCTGTTCGTCGGCAAAGTAAATACCGGGGACGTTCCAATTATCCTCGGCATTCCAGTCCATCAGTTTTCTGACCATATCCACGACCGTGGCGTTGCTGATTTTGATCTGCGCTTTCTGCGCGCCCTCCGGCTTGGAGAAGCGCACGGCATTCGGGGCATCCTCCTTGCAGGCCCGGATAGCGAACTGCTTCGACTTCGGCTCGATCAGAAACTGGATGTACTCCGGGAAGTGGAGCTCCTGTGCGGTCTGCACATTGAACTTCACGATATTGCCTGCGAAAGTGCAGACAGAGGCGGAACGGGTTTTAATAAGGTCGATGACAGAAAATTTTTCAAACATGGTAGTTACTCCTTCTCAATTACAATAAAGTTTTTCGTCCTCCTCGGCAACTGCCGGGGCGGGTTCTGGTTTTTGGGTCGCAGAGATAAGTAGATTGTCCACATACTCCTCGTCCCACGATGGGTCAACGATCATGAAGCCGGACAGTACTCCCTTGACCACGATGCGTGGCTTCCGGTGGGTGCTGCGCCGTTTCCGATACCGTCGTTCTTTACGGATCTGCTGTGCCAACAGCCAGTCGTTTTCTCGATGATGGGGGATATGATGCCCCTCAACGAAATACTGCGGTTCTATGCCGTTGTTCTTTACACTCTTATGCGTGAAAAAGTCTATCGTAACTGTTTTTTTGACACAAGGCGTCCCCACAGTATTTTTCGTTTTTGAGGATGCCCAGGACACTGCCGGAACTCCAAACCGATAGACCTTTTACAGTGGGAATGCCGCTTTTTCGTCAGCAATTCCGCAATTTGCGTGGATGAATAGCCGTCCAGGTAGAGACTTGTATATGGTTCTGACAATATCCGCTTCATCCTCTACGATTTCCCAGCTCTTTTCATCATCCAGCCGATAGCCGAGCAGAGCCCAACTTGGATAGATCCCAAGCCCCTGCGCCCTTCGGCGCTTGAATGACCATTTCAGACTGTTGGATTTTGCTCGGACTCACTTTGCGCCACAAGGCTCAATACGGTAATGACCATATCGCTGCTCTTTATCCAGCGTGTTGAGCTTCTCGGTCTCAGAAGTACACGCCCACGGGCGGATCGAGCTTTCGCAGCATGAAAATGTAGTTCAACTGTCCAGCACATTTCTGGCAAAGCGGCTGACCTGCTTCGTGATGATAAGGTCGATCTCTCCCGCTTTGCATTTCTCGATCATTTCGAGAAAGTGCTCGCGATGCAGAACGGAAGTACCGGAAATGCCCTCATCGGCAAAAATACCGGCAAACTCCCATTCCGGATTCTCCTGGATCATACGAGTATAGTTTTGCACTTGAAGCTCGTAACTGCTTGCCTGAGTATCCTCATCCGTGCTGACACGGCAGTATGCGCACACACGAAGTTTCTTCTTTTCGGCTTCCGGTTCCATATCCCTTTTTGCAGGAATGATCTGTACCTCCTTTTGTGGACCGTTGATGTATGCATCACGGATGGCATTCTTGGTGGACTGCCTTTTTTCCTCGCGACCGCGAGGTCGAAGTGGTTGTTTTTCGTTATCTTCATAGGTTCACCTCCTCCTGCCGCAGATTATGTAGGCAGATAAGCCCACACCCGCAGCTCGGAGCCGGCGAATCCTATTATATCGTGAAAATATGAAAAAACCGTTAAATTGAATGGCAATTATCACTCATATTAACGGTGCTGGCGCAAAAAAATAAGAAGCCTTTCAGCTCCTTATTTCAGCATGGATTATTTACTTATCGTTGTTCATCGCTTTGAGCATCTGGTTCGCCGCCTTCTTCTGTTCAGGCGTGAGGTTGACCCAGTTATCAAACAGCTCTTTGAGTTCTGGGCTGATTTCCACCATTTCGCCCTCGGCAAAGAACTGTGCCATTGTGATGCCGAATCCATTACAGATCGTTTCCAGCGTTGCGATTGAGGGAACTGTATTTCTCCTGAAAATATTCGCAACCGTTGACTCGGACAGACCGCAATTTTTTGCAAGCCTATACTCAGTCCAACCGCGCTCGTTTAAGAGCTGCCGGAGTCTCTCATGCGTATCCATAGCATCACCACCCTTCCTGTAATTATTTTACCCTCATACTGAAATGTATTGTATAGGCTACTTGTACTGAACTTTACCGTTATGTTAAACTGTATAATAACGGGGAATTCAGTACGGAGGGATGACAATGCTGACAGAAGAACAGAAGCGGGTACACAGGGTTTGCTTTACGGGCCACCGCCCAGAGAAGCTGAATCTGTCTGAAAGCGTGATAGTGAAAGCTCTGGAAACTGCGATCAAAGAAGCGATTGCCGATGGGAAAAATGTCTTTATTTCCGGTATGGCTCGTGGGGTGGATATCTGGGCGGCAGAAATCGTACTGCGTCTTCGGAATGAGGGGCAGAATGTAAAACTGATTTGTGCCAGCCCATACGATGGCTTTGAGCGTGGGTGGAGTGCCGAATGGCAACGGCGGTACAATATCATCCTTGCGGCCGCTGACCTTGTGCGTTTTATCTGTCCGGGGTATAGCCGAGCCTGCTTCCAGATCCGCAATGAATGGATGGTCGACCATTCGGCACTGGTAATAGCCGTTTTCAACGGGCAACCCAGCGGCACCAAGAACACGATTGACTATGCCAATCGGAAAAGGTGTTGCATATCGGAATATACTCTCCGAAATTTGAAGTTTTCTTCACAAATTTGAGGATTATCTTGTTTTTAAGCGAAATCGGTGGTATAATTATTTTGTATTAGTATGTGCAGAAAGCGAGGACGGTCAAATGGGCGTTTTTATAAGAAGTTATTTAAGCTGCTTATCATCGATCGGGGCATGAAGAAGAAGAAAAAGACCTGCAAGAGGCGGCTGGACTCAGTCCCGCAGCCGTTACAAAGCTCGCAAAGGATGAATATGTGCGGCTCGATGTTGCTTGTGAGTGTGCTGTGCATTGACGTCGATAACGGCGACATCATGGAAGTCACAAAAGAAGAATAAGGGTATCTATAAAAACCGATTTTATTTTGTAAAAGTCTCCGCAGCCGCGCTGCGCTTTTTACCATTAACTTCCGATAATTTTGAGTTATCGGAAGCAACAGAAGGAGGCATTGGCATGGGCGACCTTATGAAAAAACATGTGAAATGACTGAAAGGGGAGGACATCAAACTGGTTATTGACGAAGGGCGGTGCGGGACAGGCGAAACAGATCACGCGGGTACACCACGGGGCGATTCGTGTTATCTTTCCGATAAACTGGTAATGACCACGCCGAGGCAACGCGGCTTATACGCTTTCTACCACAGGCCCAATGATTATTCCACTGTGTG
>VOFK01001994.1_pt1 | contig 37896 bp, 49 predicted proteins | sample 5384121 | NCBI WGS metagenome assembly VOFK01 (sample SAMN12384730, study PRJNA508395) | human gut metagenome | isolation source: healthy gut J | host: Homo sapiens | reverse complement strand
ATCAGGAACTTGCTCCTGTTTGTGGGGAACACAGCATCTCCCAGCACAAGTATCGCATCCGATGAGGCACTCTGAACGAAGCCTTCCTTTTCACCTGTGGAAGAAGGGAAAAAAAGACTTTCGCCTTATCGTACAGATTGACACCTGTAAGCCGGATCACATTACCGGGTTTAGGCATCGTATATGAAATTTCCGTCACACTAGGGACAAAACCTAAAAGAGTAAATTCCCGGCTAACACCAATTTCATCATACGCATTGACAACAGTCAGTTCTCCGTCGCCCACTGTAAAATCTTCCGTATCTACCGGTACAGTGAAAGTGATACGATTGCTTTCTATCGTTGTCGGCTCTATTTCCTGGTTGTTAAAAGACAGTTTTTGAAAAGTGGCAAAGTATTTTCCTTCAATGACCACCACCGAGTTGCGCCCGGCTTCCGTAATGGCATTACCATTTGCATCTGTAATTCGGTTGATTTCTACCTGCTTGCCCGCAATAACACAATCCAGCGTGCGATCATCATAAGCCGTCACAAGGCGCATTTTATTCCGGCTGTCCGGATTCTCGACAGCATTCCCGAAAGGCAAAGTTTCCGGAATAGTCACAATCAGGAAGGCATCGTTCTTTTCTTCGGCAGGAATACCGGTCAAATCAACAGAAGTACCATTAATATACAGTTCATTGGCTGTTTTCAGTCCGTTACCCTCAATACGTATCTTACCACCTATCGGCAGTTCTTGCACGGCTTCCCCAACGTTCTTCCTTCATTTTCAGTCAGCGAAAAACCGGTCACAGTAATTTGCCTGCCAATGAATTGAAAATCTTCGGCCGTACAAGTAGCGGCTCCCGCCTTATTCACTACCCGGATCAAGTTGAGGTTCATCTCTTTAATCTCCCTCATCTACAGGAATGTCCGGAATAACAAGTCTATCGCATTGTCTTCTGCATGAAAAAGCAGAAATGAGCCCACCATTGATATAGACGGCAATCGTCTGCGCCATGTTAGTACCCTCAATACGCAAAAGGGGTACCAATCCGAATTTTACTTTCTGCTCCAGAATAATCCATTCTTCAATGTCTTCATCCCAAACACATACTTTTTACAATGGTAGGAGGCAGCAAATTATCTACCGTTTTCATTGTCATCGCTGCAAAGAAAATAATCCCATTACAAAGGTTATTATCAGGCAAGCAATTATTCCCCGATTGTATAGATTTAAAAGTTTTCATATCTAATCTGTTTCATGTTTATATTTTTATTCTTCCGGAGTCACATAGGGAACCAAAAACGCAAGTTAGTGATGAACATACGGAAATCCGCTCCCTCTTTCATTGTCAATCCGGCCGACAGGACATCGAAGTTGAGGATAGTGAACAGTGAGTGCACACCGCTCGCACTCCAAGCATCAATCGCCTCGCCCAAGTTGGCATACTTGGTATGTATCTCGAAAGTAAGCGTCTTCCAGCTTTGCCGTTAAATGCGTATGGCTTATTGTTAGTCCACGAAGCCACATTCCACGCACTTTCACCATTACCCTTTCCTCCATTCTTGTTCATGCGCCAGCCTACCACGCCGGTGCTCCAATCATGATTCATATAGATGTCCGCCTGCAAAGCCGCCTTGCGAGCATCCGTTTCTCTGGCCCATTCTCCGTCACTGTTGTCTATCAGATACTGTAATTGCATTCCGGTATTGAAACGGAAATAACCGAAAGGCGAATTATTATCGCTCACCACCGGAAGAGTGGCCGGAGCAGTTTCGGGTATACTGAAGATATAGGCTCTGGCACCTGCGGGTACTTGCGGCGCATCTGCCGCGTTGATTGAGTAATAGGCGCATTTCTGTGGAGAGATGACACTTCCGGACACACCATAGTTCAAAAGCTGTGGTTCCTTCATGATCGTGCACAAACATTGCTTTGTCGTAAAACATATAATTGGGAGTGTAATAGTTCTCACCCAATTCTGCCATCTCCACCCGGAGGGAACCACTCCGTTCGCCCACTCCATCAGGCACCTTGACAGTTATCCGCGTTCCATCTTCGGACACTACCATATCTCCGGTGCCATCGATATAGGGAACCTGCACTTCATTGCCGTCATTGCCTGGAAAGTAAACGGCTGATGCACCATTGAGGTACTTCCCTATAAGGGTGATGTGATCGCCCGGATGGGGCAACGTGTATGACACGTCTGTAATGCCGGGCATCTTGTTCACATCTTTAAAGATGAAACGGTATACTCCTTCACCGTGGGGAAGTCACCACCCTAAGGGTATTTTTTCACTGATTCATCTTCTATCTCATGTGCCATCGGAACACTGGAGGGTACTTTAAACGTGAGATGGGAGTCACTCATGTAAGTAGAGTTGTATTCCGTCACCTGCAAACCGTTGCAATAAATAGCTTGCAAACCACTAAAGCCACTACCGTCCACCCGAATCCAGGTTCCGGTATAAACAGAGGTTATCTGTCTGGCTTCTTCAGCAAGCATATTGCTCCACACACTGTATATGCGGACATCATCGTCGTCGTCAGAACAAGAAAATACGCTAAACAACGAGAACAGCAATAAAGTGCTCAAACACAAATTCGTTAATATCTTATCTGTTATCTTCATAGTAGTCATCTTATTTGTTAAAATCATAAGCAACAGGTGCTGTATTTAATAACGGGTCACGGGTACTTTCCACTTCCGGATAAGAAAATGCCCATACATTATCATCAGAGGTATTCGAATGTACGTAATCTCCTTCCGCCAACGGAGTATGAGTAGCTCGTACCGCCAGTTTGGCTCCGTCGGACTGGCGGGGACTGTCAGAACTGAATGCCGCCTGAAGAGTGTTCTTGTTTATCGTATAATAGTAAGCATACCATCTGTTGCTGTCCCATTCGTCACTGCGTACCTGTTCTCCTTCATCACCTTCGGTCATAATAACCAACTCGTTATTGATAAAATCGGTCACCCACTTTGTGTCGTAAAGCGAACGGCGTACCAGCGTAGGCCACCAAAGGCCTTCCATAAAGAACTCTACACGAAACTCTCTCAACAAATCATTACGGGTGAGATAGTTGGTGTCATAGTAGGTCAGTTCGCCACTCTCTATCTCCATCTTGTAGCCGCGTTTCCGGACATCGTCATAATATTTCAAGGCATCCCGGTCGGTCAGCTCATCACTGGTGCCCATGCAAGCCTCCACATACAACAAGTACACTTCTGCAAGGCGCAACATCGGTGTGCAGAAACCGGAGTTCCCGGCAATAGCGATATTATTCGTGTCTTCAGCACTACCCACTACCTGTTTCTTGAAGGCAACTTTTCTGTTCGTTTCTAATCCGGCAGCTTTCTGTCCGCCTTTATATCCGGCAGCCCAACCACCATCCACCAAATGTGTACCGATATAGTCATAGAACTCTCCCGGACAAAGCACATTACCACGCAGACGGGAACGTCCGCCGGAATTTAATCAGCATACGCAGGCAGTCGTAAGATACATAAGAGGAGTTATAGGCACTCAAACCGTTCAGCAATTCTGTGTAAGAGCACAAACCGCTTCCGTTGCTGTTACCCATTCCGTAGGAGTCGACACCTTGCAGCGGTTGCAAAGCAAACAATACCTCTTTGCAATTATTGTTCTGTACCCGGAAAATTTCTTCATATTCTTCCATCAATCCATATCTGTTCTGAGCAAGAATCACTTCTCCGGCAGCCTCCTTGGCCAAATCATAAAGAATGTCAGCCAAGTCGTGAGAACCGCTGGCTTCATAATAATCCATAGTAGCCTGTGTACAGTGTCCGCCACGCGCATACGCTGCCAGCGTTACATAATAGCGTGCCAGTAGTCCCAAAGCCGAATAGCGAGTCACACGACCGTCCGCGTCGGCAAGCGGCAACCACTCCGCAGCGTACTCCAAGTCGCGGATACCGTAGCGAATCACATCCTCGAAGCGTGTGGGAGCCATATTGAAAGCTTCCGTATGAGCAATTGGATTCTCCATAATGGGCACATCGTGCCAGTAAGAAGCAAATAGTAATAAGCCGCCGCCCGCATGAAACGTGCTTCTCCCTCGCAAGCATTCGCTTGTGCTTCACTGAAAATGTTGGCGTCCCTGTGGTGCATAATCGTTAATGATGTAGTCTGCCTGCGTAACAACAATGTAAAGTGAATTCCACGCATCGGCAAGTCCGGGTGTATTGTGTTTGTCGGTAAAGAGGCAATAAGGAGCATAACCTGTCTCGTTGTTGTTGTCACCATAGATATTGTTTCCGCGTGCATCTCCCATCGCAAACAGACGGGTACTGTGAAAACCAAACCAAGGTTTCATATAAAGATAAGCTGTTGCCAAACGCAGCTCGTCATAAGTAGTAAAGGATTTGTCCATTTCTTTTTGGTTGGTGGCACTTACTTGCAAGAAGTCATTGCAGGAAGTGAGGCTTGCCATCGCGACCATTCCACAAACCACTGATAATATAATATTCTTTTTCATGGAAGTTTTCTATTTAAAAGGTTAAATCAATACCAAATGTATAAATACGGGGAGAAGGACAACGTCCCGTATCCACTCCGTACATCAGCATACTCTGACCGGAATAAGAATATTGCGCCTGTGTAGAGCCAATCTCCGGATCGTAACCGTCATAGCCTGTGAATGTATATACATTTTTAATATTCGCATAAATGCGCGCATTCTCTATCTTCAGTTTTTTTCAACCAATTCTTCGGTAACGTATATCCCAAAGCAATATTCTGTATACGCAAGAAAGAAGCATCCTCCACATAACGGCTACTGATGCGGTCGTTATCATTGGCATCATTAACAGACATACGGCACAAACCGTTAGAGCCGGGCAATATATACATATTCCAGACATCGGTATTATCCGAATTTCCATCAAGGTATCCCAAACGGGCATGGTTGGCAACGGACGCGTGTACATTACCACTCGAATTGGGGTTAGTAATACGACGGGACAAATAGTTCATCGCTTTGTTTCCATACGAACCATATAAGAATATAGTCAAATCGAAATTCTTATAATTAAAGGTATTATTAATGCCATAGGTAAATTTAGGCAACGGACTTCCCAAGAATGTCTGATCTTTTTCGTCAATCACTCCGTCATTATTCAGATCCTCAAAAATATAATCGCCAATATAAATTTGTTTGATAAGGCTACCTTTATCCGTACCCGAGTTAACCACCTGTTCACCTACCCGCAATACTGGGTAGCAATCTTTACCGTGCTAGTTCCATCACCATTATCTATCAAATAATCGGAAGCGCTATTGATGCGGCCGATTGCCTTATAGCCATAGAACTGGCTGACAGGCTTTCCGACTGCAGTGCGGGTAATCACTTCCGTCTGACCACTATTTTGATAAGTCTTGTCGATAAAGGCATTCTCTGTATTCATACTTGCTACCTTGTTACGGTTCAAACTGAATGTAACATTTGTACGCCACTGAAAATCCCTATTGGATATATTTACCGTGTTCAATGTAAATTCAAAACCTTTATTCTCCATGGAGCCTATATTCGCCCATTGAGCTGTTGCAGCACCATTGCCCGTAGTTCCCATATATCCCGGATAATCTTGTTGCAACAAGAGGTTTTTGTCTTTTTGATATATGCATCCAGAATAAACTCGACACGGTTATTAAAAAAGTTCAGGTCGATACCTGCATTCCAGGAACGGGTACTCTCCCATGTCAAATCGGGATTAGCAATATTGGCGGTCTGCAAACTCGTCCCCCAGATAGACTGCACATACGTTCCCATCCGTTGGTAAGCAAATGCACTGACATTGGAATTACCGACTTCACCATAACTCAAACGCAACTTGAAGTTATTAACCACATCTTTCAGCGGACGCCAGAATGACTCTTCGGAAAGACGCCATGCCACAGCTACTGATGGGAATGTCCCCCACTGATTTCCTTTGGGAAAACGGGATGTCCCGTCGTCGCGCCGTACCGTAGCCGTTAACTGGTAACGGTTGTCGTAACTATAAAACAGACGACTGAAATAAGAGAGGTACGTTGTCTTGCTTGCCCTTCCACTATTGGTGGCATACGCAGCATCACCTGCATCCAAGTCTGTCAGCAGATTATCACCATGTGTACGTTTTCCCTGAAGATAATCTGAACTTCTGGAAGTCATCTCATGTCCTAACATCAAACTCGTCTTGTGCTTACGTTTGAACGTCTTCTCCATCGTCACTACATTCTTCCATCCCCAGTAAAGCCCGTAGTTTTTGGAGTGTTCATTAGTAGGATAAGGATTCTTTGAGTATCCCAATTCATATTGGGGGAAGGAAATATTGATAATTATCGATATTGCCGTCTGCCGTAAAATCAGTACGGTAAGTCAGCCATTTCCATGGATTGATTTTCATGAAAAGATTGGCACGAGCACCTCCCTTTTCATTATTACGCTGTGTTAACGCTGCCAACGCCACCGGATTACTGTAATTGCTTAAATTCTGCTGGTCGTCCTCTTCCGGTCCGGAAAAGTTACCATTCTTATCACGTACGGGAACATCCGGTGCCTGATAAAGTGCATTGGGAATGATAGACCAGCTAGCCATGCCTGTACCTTGCTTGGTATAAGAAACATTCACCGTACCTCCGAAACGAACCTTAGGGTAACCTGTATCTCTGTTCCCATACGGAAGGTGTAACGCTCAAAATCCGAACCGATGCAAATACCATCCTGCCCCAAATATCCGCCGGACAGATTATAGCTGACCGTTTTTGTACCGCCACGAATTGACAGGTTATAGTTCTGCAACAGAGCATTGCGGAATATCTCATCCTGCCAGTTAGTACCGTCACCTAAAGTTTCAGGATGACTAAACGCATCTTTCACCCTGCTGGCATTTATAAGAGCATATAGTTCATTATAATGACGGGCATAGTCACGCAAATTCATCATGTCGATTGTTTTCGGTATTTCCTGATTTCCCACAGAGGCTTGGAAGTTAATTCGAGGCTTGCCTGTTACACCAGCTTTCATCGTAATCAATATGACCCCATTAGCCGCCTGTGCACCATAAATGGCAGTAGCCGAAGCATCTTTCAAGATCTCAATGCTTTCAATATCAGCTGGATTAATACCTGCCATAGCATTACTTGTATTCGAGCCTGTTTCACCGGAGATAATAACTCCGTCTACTACATAAATAGGTTCATTGGTACTGTTTAATGAATTCACACCACGAATCTGAATAGATGTACCTCCACCCGGAACACCGGAATTCTGCGTCATCTGCAATCCTGCCGCACGTCCTTGCAACGCCTGGTCAATGGTAGAAGCCATTGAGTCTTCTATGGACTTGGCATTGATGGAAACGACCGATCTGTCAAGTCCGAACGTTTCATAGAGCCGTATCCTACAGCTACCACCTCGTCCAACATATTCTCATCATTCTCCATCGTGATATCCAGCTTACCGCCTTTCGTCACTTTCCGTTGAATGGTCTTCATTCCGATATATGAGAATACAAGGGTAGAACCTGATGCTATATTTAGTGTATAAATACCATTCACATCAGTAGTAGCACCTTTACTAGTACCTTTCACTTGAATACTAACACCTATCAAAGGTTCTCCGGCATCATCAACCACTTTACCGGTAACAGTAATGTCTCCTTCAGAGACAGCATGTGGAAGGAAGGAGAAAATGCACCTCCGGTCGCATAAACAGGAGTGACTGCAAAAACCATAATAACCGAACATAATCCGGCTAGCAGCACACATCTTGAAAAATAATTGTTCTTCATATATATTACATTTATAAAAATATTGCTTTATAATTTCACACCCATATTTAGCAAATGTCCGACACAAAAGTATGAACTTTTACATTCTACTACACTATTTGAAATGTAACATCAAGTTGCACATACGTTTATTCGCTTTTTTAAATACGTTTCAATTTGTTTTTGAATTTGAAATAAAACAGTGGTAACACTCATTTTTTTGGTAATACTAATTCGACAAATGGATCAGTGTTTTTCAGCTCCTGATACCAACTTTCTTTTTTGAGTATCAGTCTGTATTACTTTCCTTATGGAGGATACCTCCTTACTGCCAATATTCTCCAACCTGACCGTTTTCTCCTCCTGTTCGGAGTAATTGACTAAAACGACAGCTATCTGATATTCATCAGGGTCTTGAAAAGCAACTACCTCCACCTCTTTTTAGTTCATAATCCACTCCGATCCGCCGCCAACCCGGTTTGACGTACTTTGTAAAAGTGCTTAAGCCCATAGAACTCACTCCTTACCACATAGCCTTTTTTCCGTCGTCCAGCGGGAACTACTCCAAGGCCACTCGACAGCGATGCAACCGTCACCCCCCTTTTTTTTTAATTCATCAGCATCTGCATATCCCCATAATAGTGCCCAGTGCAAATAAACAGTGGCATTTGCATAACGGAAGGAGTTTTATATAAAATGTGCAATATTCACAGCATCTTCGGGAACAGCAGGATGATAAGAACAGTTCTCCGTCATCATAATTGATTTGTTGCCAACTTGCCGGACTATGTTTTGAAATTCAGTTTTAAAAAGCATGGGCGGAAGAATAACGGTCGTTATCTTTATAATCGGAAGTCTTACCACCATGATAACAATGGAAAGCAGCAGCATCCAATAGGTCAGGATTCAAGTCTCTGTAATAGTTACTAAAAAGTACCATAGCCAATTCCAAGCACTTCCGGGCCGATTAACTTGGGACGCTTAGACACCTCTTTGAATGCTTCATAAGTGGCGTCCAATGCTTTCCCGTAATTCGCTTTTTGGGAGTCGTCGATACCGTAGCCTAAGCGGATTTTGGTTCCTGCACTGTTATCCCCATCCGGCTCATTCATCATGCTCAAGTAATCCGGTGACATATCTGCTTCCTGATAAGCTTTTAATGTCATGCGACACCATTCACCAAATTCTTTATACATGTACTTCCCTTCATTATTTCTTTTAAGTGTCGCTCCCTTTTCTTTCGGCCTATCTATCAAATCGGGTGCTACCAGCCAATTAGACATCATTACAGAGAAATTGCTACGCCCCAGTCTTTGAGTTGCTGCATCCATTATCTCTTTTTGCTGTTTAAGAATATCGGGATTCTCACCCGATATCTTCTTTTCGTACCAGTTTCCTATACGAATCATGGAAATCTCCAAATCTTTGAAAATCAGATCAAACAATTCTTTTTTATTGGGGTGTTGACAATACCAATTCTCATAATTGGCTATCCCGCCGCCAATCCCTTCCACTGTCTGATATTGATCGGAAGAATTTAATTGAATAACCGTTGCATTATCAGTATGATCCCCATCTTGGATCGTACCAGATTCCGTATTTTCCTCTGACGATGAACTCTCTTCCGAGCATCCAGATAAACCGATTACCAATAAAGTAATCCATAAAAGCCTGTTCATACAACTTTGTGTTTTTCATGCATTCATTATTAAAATATAGGAAAAAGGAGTCAAGAAAATACAAGATTGTACTTTTGCATCTGTCGATTCTTTAGATCGCCCTCAACCAGCACAAAAATTACAATCTTGTATTTCAAAAACGTTTGGTAAAATGTAACGTAAAGTTAGTTATATGTATAACGCAGTTTTAAATTTGTATCATTCGCCTTTATTTCTGATAGACGCAGCATATTCCGAAGGAGATACTCCATAGAACTTCTTAAAAACAGTCGCAAAATTAGCCTGACTATCAAAGCCTACCGCATCCGCTATTTCTGAAATATTCAGCTTCCCTTCCTGAAGTAGTGCTGCCGCTTTCTTCATCCGTAGATTCCGGATAAAGACAGATGTTGAAACTCCTGTAATATCTTTCATTTTACGATGAAGCTGTACACGACTCAATCCGACTTCCCCTGGCAAGCATTTCTACATTGAATTCCGAATCATCCAGAAACTTATTCATCACATTCATAAACCCGTTCCATCAATCGTTCATCTCCCGGATTTATTTTCAGCAATTTCAATCTTTCCCACCTGATCCCTGACACCAGAGAACTTTCCTTTCAATAACAATCTTGTCTCAATCAGATTCTTGATATGTACTCTCAACTCTTCAACGACAAACGGTTTTTCCTAAATATGCATCCGCACCTTTACTTAATCCTTCAATACGGTCTTTATATTCCACTTTTGAAGTCAATAGGATAAACGGTATATGACTCACATTCGGATTGTTGCGAATCGTTTTCAAAAGTGAGATACCATCCATTTCAGGCATCACGACATCAGAAATTATAAGATCCGGTTGTTGTTTCAGAATGGTTTGCAAACCCTCTTTCCCGTTACGGCAAATGTATACCTTGTATTGCGAGCTCAATTCCGCCTCCAGGAAACGAAGAATCTCGTCGTCGTCATCTACGATCACAATCCTATAATTCGCTTTTATGGTTTCTTGTCTTAGCCGTTTCTTCTTCACTTTCTTGAGAAAGCCCCAAGACAGAAGGGACTCTTGAGGTAGTTTTGTTTTCCGCATCCACCCATTCGGATTTCTTCAAATGATCTTTCCCATAAGGAATATGAATAATGAAACGACTTCCTTGTGCATCTTGCCGATTACAAGCATTGATAGTGCCGTGATGCAATTTAACTATCATCCGGCACAGATTCAGTCCTATACCAAAACCGATACTTCCATTGAAACCATTGGAAGGCGCCTGATAAAAAACGTTCGAATATCTTTTTCCAGTTTATTGGCGTCAATGCCGGATCCGCTGTCAATCACTTCAATCTCAATAAAATGCTGCAAATCTCCAACAGTAAGTTCATTCACCTTCTCGCGCAGGCTGATTTTTTATTTCACCTCCATCCGGCGTATATTTAAAAGCATTCGACAGCAGGTTTACCAATACTTTATCAAAATTATTAGGATCAATCCACGCCGGAAGCTCCTCCTGTTCATAATCAAAACACAAGTTTATGTTCCTTTTCTCCGCCTGATAAGTAAATAAAGAGATTAATTCTTTGATATAATCCACCATGTCCGTTTCAACGCAATGAATATTCAATTGCCCTTTTTCAATTTTACGCATATCAAGCAACTGATTCATCAGATTAATAATACGATTCGCATTCTTCTGCATCAGACGCAGCATCTTCATCGTATCGGCATCATAGTCTCTCTTTAACAAATTCTCCAACGGACTCACAATCAAAGTCATTGGAGAGCGAATCTCATGCGAGATTGATAAAAAGTTTGATTCTCTCTTCATTCATTTCTTTCTGGTGCCGGCGACGAACACTCAAATAAATCTGGAATGCAACAGCAAGCAATATCAACGCATAGCAGACATAAGCCAGAGACGAACGCCACCACGGTGCCGCAATATCAATCCGTATCACCTTCACAGGGGTATACTGCCCGTTCTCACAGGCGCGTATTTCAAATGTATACTTACCGGAATTTAAATGATTGTATGTAATCTGATTGATTCCCAATTGAGTAGAGGTCCAGTTCTTTTTTTGCATACTCTCTGATACGATATTCATAGAAAATATTTCCAGAATTACGATAATCCAATGTGGAAAACTCAAGCGTAAACGTGTTGTCTTCATAAGCCAGGCTGATTTTGTCGGCACGTGTTACAAAAAGTGTCCAAAAATGGGTTTTCCACCGGATTTACTTTTAGCGGTCACTGCTTCTCCTCCCAAATAAAGATTGGATAATATCACAGTCGACTTCCCTTTTTGCGCAGTGACGCTATCCGGATGAAAAGTCGTTATTCCCTTCACACCTCCCAAATAGATAAGGCCATTCATTGACTGGTAGCTGGCACCAATAGTATACTCATTATCCACCAATCCACGTTCGGAATAATAGGAAGCAATCTTATTCTCTGCGACTTTTATCAGGTTAATGCCTTTCAGGGTACTACACCAGATATTCCCCTCTCATCTTCTGCCAACCCATATACAAAATTATTAGAAAGTCCGTCTTCTTCATCATAGTAATGAAATTCTTTTTGTTCCGGGATGATAACACATAAGTCCCTTATTCGTTCCCGCCCAAATATTTCCACGTACGTCTTCCAATAATGAGTAAGTGATGAAATTACCCAACGATTGACTCAATACAGGGGTAAATTTTTTCCGTTACAGGATCGAAATAATCCACTCCATTACAGTGGCCATCCACAATCTTTCCCGGGAATCAAGAAGTAGAGTATAAATCCAATTGTTCCTTAACCCACCGGAGGAACTTTGATATTCCGTGACTGTTTGAGTGGGCAGGTGATATCGTATGAATCCGGAACCGAATAAAGAAAGATATAGGTTCCCTTTATCATCACCTGTGATCTTCTTTTTATATCCTTCAATTTAATTTCCGGTAACATAAAACGTACGTTCCCTTTGGCATCCTGCATATAAAGCCCGGAATAATAGCCTCCAAACCACAAATTACCACTATAATCCTTTATAGATGGATGAAACCGTTTTACCTGAAAAACAAATGATCGGTTATATTTCCTTCCGAAGTAATTTTAAACACTCCTTCGCCTTCCACACCGCTAACGATATGTCCATCATCATCTTTATACAAGGCAGTTATCACACCAGCCTGCGGATATTCACGGGTAGGAACACTCCAAAAATGGAAAGGTGTAGATTCTTTTAGACACCATAACCATTCCTCTATGATAACATCCTATCCATAAGTTTTGGTTATGATCTTCATAAATAGCACGTATTTTAGCATTATCGACATCAATAAAAGGGAGAGTGATCACCTCGGAACGGAGTTCTTTCAAATCGGGTTGAATAACCTTCAGCCCTTTGCCAAAGGTTGCGAAATAACGTGTCCCTTTTTTGACTTACGAGTATGGAACGTGCCGGCAGCCACGATTCATTATGTTCTATTTTTGGTAAAGCGGTCATTCTCTCTATCATAATAATAAGCAGTAGTACCCGTGGAAAGGGAGAAAATTTCCCGAATGGTCCTCGGCCATTCCGGAAATTGTAGAACCGCCATCTAAAACTGCCCGTGTGTATATCTTACTCGTTCGTGTAGAAGGATCATATCGAAGTAAACCGGTACCGTTTACCCAATCCAGATGCTCCCATGACGGTCTTCATATATGACTCCATAATGAGCATGTTCGGATACATCAGGAATATCTGTCATTTGCTCACCTGTTCCTGTATCTTTCCGAATACGGAATATTCCTCTTCCGGAAGATCCAACCCATATTTCGCCCGAACGCAATTGAGTGATACACATGATATGAAAAAGATGAGCTTTCTTCAAACTTAATTGTCCGAAATGCATTTTCTTCCGGAACATAATATTGTAATCCGCCAATACCTCCCACCCATAACGTGCCTTCATTATCGAGCATCAAGGCTTTTACAGAGTTATCGGATAACGAGGTGCTATCCTTGGGATTATTATAATAATGAGTAAATTGTATGCCATTGAAATTTATTAAGGCCATAATCTGTCCCGATCCAGATAAACCCATCTTTATCCTGGCAAATGGAAGTAATCAGATCGCAAGTTAATTGTTTGGAATCATAGAACAATGTATTCTCGGCGACCACCTGTACAATTCCCCCAAAAAATACAATCATCAACAGTAATAGTCTTTTCATAGCAAACAGTCCTTTCTTTATGCAAAGAAAAAGTAATTCTTTTCAAAATCGGACTATTTAATTCGTTTCATTTGTTTTTAAATTTAGTCCCCTTTGCACCAAAAAGAAGAATGAAACATATACAAAAACTATTGAAACACAGATTTTTTATCTCTCCGAAAAGATATCCTAACTTTGCCAATAGAAAATAAATCAGCTATTAACCTCTAAAAGAAAATAACATGAAAAAGTATTTAGTAGCAGCATTAGTTGCATGTCTGGGAATCTTAAGTGTCAATGCACAAGTAGACAAGACTATCGAAGTCAGTCAATGCGAAGCCAATAATAAACTGACAGTAGAAGGGCAGACCTTAATTTCCACCAGTTATGGAAACTTGGTATTTCCTGAAAATGATTACACTAATTACACCGGAATAAACTTTGAAGCGACCAACTTCGAAAAATTAGATGAAAATGCCACAAATGCCATCTGTTCATTAAAAATAGAATATACCCAAGATGGTGAAACGGTAAAAGTTTCTATGGGATTTTTTATACCCAAGGCAAGAAGAAGGTGCAATTCAGTGCTTTTAAAGATGAAAAAAAGCCGGTAAAATTGCAATTGATCCAAGTTCTATTACCAAAGTTTCCATTGGGATGGGAAAAAACAAAAAAGTAGATATCAATAATATAGTTTTAGTTGCTAAAAAGTAACATAGATCAGTATATCTGCTAGTTGCTTAAATAATAACTGCCGGTGCTTGTAAAAAGAAGCCGGCAGTTATTATTTTATCCTGTGGAACATACACCATATATATTAGTAACATTAATATGGAAAGAAGTTACTTCCAAGGTAGATTTCAGAAACAGTTTTTTGCCTTTTGTATTGGGAAATGAGCTACCTTTGCTACAAATCCATACAATATGAACAGAAACACTTTTTTGTATTATTCCTATTAATAAAAGCAACCTTGTTTCAGGACAGGACCTGAAACTGTGGTATAGTCAACCTGCACAAAAAATTGGTCGGAAGCTCTCCCTATTGGCAACTCCCGTCTTGGAGCCATGGTATATGGCGGAATCGAACGCGAAGAATTACAACTCAACGAAGAAACATTTTTGGGCAGGTTCTCCATACAATAATAATAACCCGAATGCCGTACATGTGCTACCGGTTGTACGCAAACTGAGTTTTGAAGGGAGAAACAAGGAAGCGCAAAGACTCATTGACGCCAACTTCTTAACCCAGCAACACGGAATGAGCTATCTGACATTAGGTAGTCTTTACCTGGAATTTCCGGAACACCAAAACGGATCCGGCTTTTTACCGCGAACTGAATCTGGAGAATGCAACGACAACTACCCGTTATCAAGTGGATGACGTCACTTATACCCGCACCACTTTTGCTTCATTTACTGATAATGTCATTATTATGCATATCAAAGCAAGTAAAGCAAACGCACTGAACTTTACTATTGCATATAACTGCCCTCTAGTACATAAGGTGAATGTTCAGAACGATCAGCTGACCGTCACCTGTCAAGGGAAAGAGCAGGAAGGTTTGAAAGCCGCACTACGGGCAGAATGTCAAATCCAGGTAAAAACGAATGGCACTCTCCGCCCGGCAGGAAATACGCTCCAAATAAATGAAGGAACAGAAGCCACCCTTTATATATCGGCAGCAACCAACTACGTAAACTACCAGGATGTCAGCGCCGATGAATCCCACCGAACCAGCGAATATCTGAAAAGAGCGACGCAAATACCTTACGAAAAAGCTCTCAAAAACCATATCGCTTATTATAAAAAACAATTTGACCGTGTACTGCCTTACATTACCGGCAGGCAAAGCTTCCCAACTGGAGACTCCCAAACGAATTGAAAAACTTCGGAAATGGGGAAGACATGGCAATGGCAGCTCTACTTTTCCATTATGGACGTTATCTGCTGATTTCTTCTTCGCAACCGGGTGGGCAACCGGCTAATCTGCAAGGTATATGGAACAACAGTACTCATGCACCTTGGGATAGCAAATACACCATCAATATCAATACAGAAATGAACTATTGGCCGGCAGAAGTCACTAATTTAAGTGAAACACATAGTCCGTTATTCTCTATGTTGAAAGATTTATCCGTCACAGGAGCAGAAACAGCCCGAACCATGTATGATTGTCGGGGATGGGTGGCACATCATAACACTGACTTATGGAGAATCTGTGGTGTAGTCGATTTTGCAGCAGCCGGCATGTGGCCTAGCGGCGGCGCATGGTTAGCTCAACATATCTGGCAACATTACCTCTTTACAGGAAATAAAAGAGTTCCTGAAAGAGTATTATCCCATCCTGAAAGGAACAGCGCAGTTCTACATGGATTTCTTGGTAGAACATCCAGTGTATAAATGGTTGGTAGTGTCGCCTTCTGTGGCGCCGGAACACGGTCCCATCACGGCCGGTTGCACAATGGACAATCAGATTGCCTTTGATGCACTGCATAATACCTTATTGGCTTCATACATCGCAGGTGAAGCCCCTCTTTCCAAGACTCCCTCAAACAAACACTAGAGAAGTTGCCACCTATGCAAATAGGAAAACATAACCAACTACAAGAATGGCTTGAAGATATTGACAATCCCAAGGACGAGCACCGTCATATTTCACATTTGTACGGGCTATATCCGAGTAATCAAATTTCTCCATACTCAAATCCCGAGTTATTCCAGACAGCAAGAAACACATTGCTTCAACGCGGTGATAGGGCTACCGGTTGGAGTATCGGCTGGAAAGTCAATTTCTGGGCACGTATGCTGGATGGAAACCATGCCTTCCAAATCATTAAAAATATGATTCAACTATTGCCCAACGATCACTTGGCTAAAGAATATCCGAACGGGCGTACCTATCCCAATATGCTGGATGCCCATCCGCCTTTCCAGATTGACGGTAATTTCGGTTATACAGCCGGAGTAGCGGAAATGTTGCTCCAAAGTCATGACGGTGCCGTGCATTTATTGCCAGCATTGCCTGATGCATGGGAAGAAGGAGATGTGAAGGGGGCTGGTGGCACGTGGAAACTTTACTGTCGATATGGACTGGAAAAAAATGTGTTAAATAAAGCGATCATCCGATCGAATATAGGCGGTACGCTCCCGCATCCGGTCTTATGTCCCACTAAAAGGGAAAGGCTTAAAACAAGTAAACGGGGAAGAGTGCTCAAATAGATTATTCGCCACCACTCTATCAAGCAACCTCTTGTAGCCAAAGGAGTAAGTGCGCAGTCTCCCCAAACTGCAGAAGGTTTACGAATATGACATCGAAACAAAGGCGGGTAAAACCCTATATTGTAAATACAATCGAAGGAAAACAATAATACAGAAGAAGGGATAAATCTTTTTCTCATGTTACATTATTTACAAAAACGATGTTACAACATCCGATTGTACTCCCGGAGCCTAATGAAAATATTCATTTTTTTATTAGGTTATATTTAGGTTTTTAGTTTTCTTTGTACAACAAACAACGATCTATAACTATGAAAAATGTATTCACTTTTCTATTATTATTGTTTTCTTTGTTATGCAACGGGCAATCTCCTAAGTTATTCACTACTGACAAAGAACTCTCCAGTAGTCTGATTAATCAAATATATCAAGACCGGAACGGTTTCATTTGGATTGCAACAGAAGATGGTCTGAACCGTTATGACGGTGCTAAATTTACCATATACAAACATGAGCCCAATAATGAACATTCGTTAGCCCACAATTTTGTTCGTACAATTGTTTTTGAGGACAGCAAAGGTCATTTGTTTATCGGTACATATATGGGAATTCAAATGTATGATCCGGCCACAGACAATTTTACCCCACTTGCAATAAGGGAAGACAATGGAGAAATATTTGAAAGTAATATTGTTTCCTTTATCGAAAGGAGAAATGGAGAAATATGGGTATCCGGAAATATGTTGTGCAGGTTGAATATCAAAGATTACCTGTTGACTGTTCAAAAAAATTGATATCCCCATGACATCAACAGGATTTATGATTGAAGACAAGAAACAGAATGTCTGGATAGCAAAAGACGAAGAAGGAGTATATCGTCTTGATTCTAATAACCAACTTACTTTATATTTATCTAAAGACAACGGATATGTCAAAAGTATATGTGAAGATTCACGTGGGAATATTTATGTAGGAAGTATGAGAAAAGGACTATTCGTCTATAACAAAAGACAAGACTCCTTTATACCTATTGATTTTAAAGAAAAGAGAGAACTTCCTATCTGTTTCCTCTATTCCGGACCGCAAAATGAATTATATATCGGAACTGATGGTAAAGGTATGAGTGTCTACAATAACCAAACTCATGAAATCTCCGAATACAATTTTGACAACAACTATTTTGATTCAAAAAATTCAAAAATACATTCTATCCTAAAAGACAATTCCGGTAACTTATGGTTGGCTGTTTATCAGAAAGGAGTCATGCAGATACCTGCCCGAACAAACAGTTTCAAGTATATAGGACATAAATCCATGGATAAAAACATGATCGGTTCCAGTTGTATAACCTCATTCTGCAAAGACAACAACGGTATGTTATGGGTTGGAACAGACAATGACGGAATTTATGCCCTGACAGAAAAAGTTAGAACCGGCTAAACATTTCTCGCATACTAATCACCCTAATTCTGTGCCTTCAACAGTTATAAAAACTATATGAAGATTCCGAGTACAACATTTGGGTCGGCTCCTTTATCAACGGTATGGGAAAGCTGAATAAACAGACAGGATTATGCGATTACCAGTACAAACTGGTAGATAAGAACAACAACTATATACAACGTGTATATGATTTCGCAGAAGATAAAAACAAGCGTCTTTGGATTGCGACAATGGGATTCGGTTTGTTCTACTATGACCTGAAAACGAAAGAATTTACATCCATACAATCTCGGACATCTCTAATCAACGAATGGATAGGTTGTCTGCACTATTCCGATGATAATAAACTGTATGTCGGAACTTATGATGGCGTCAACTGTATAGACCTTGACAGTCCTGATTTTCAAAGTCATAAGATACTCTCACAAAATGTTATTTATTCAATCTTTGAAGATGACGAAGGAGTTGTCTGGTTGGGCAGTTCCGAAGGATTATCCGGTTGGAATAAAAATACGAAAGAACTAACTACTTATACTACTGCAGACGGATTGCCCAGTAATACAATATATGCCATTCAAGGAGATGGAAAAAGATTTTCTTTGGATAAGCACCAATGCCGGAATTTCCCAATTCCAAAAGAAAAAAACAACAAATTTATCAATTATTATGTCAGCGACGGATTACAGGGAAATGAGTTCTACAAGAATGCCTCCTTCAAAGATAAACAAGGTATTATCTGGTTTGGCGGAATGAATGGTATCACCTATTTCAATCCGCAAGACATTATCAATCCGGCAAAAACATGGAATATCCGGATTACCGACTTTTTCCTGCATAACAATCCGGTTAGAAAAGGAATGAAATCCGGTATTCACAATATTATCAACTGCCCTGTATTCAACGCAAAAGAGTTTTATCTATCCCATAAAGACAATGTGTTCAGTATCGAGTTTTGCCACTCTGGAATTAAATGCCCCCGAACACACATCAACTACCTTTTATTCTATCAACGATGAAAAATGGATTAGTTTGCCCAAAGGTGTAAACCGTATCTCATTCAGCAATCTGAAACCCGGTACCTATAACTTTAAAATCAGAGCAAAAGACAACACCGTGTATTCAAATATAAAAAAATTACCATCTTTATATCTCCTGCATGGTATGCTTCATGGTGGGCCAAAGTTATCTATTCCTTATTATTACTGACCATTATATTTATCATTATTCTTCAGATCAGACATCGGTACAGAATGCATCAGGAAATGCTGCAACATATCCATGCCGAACAAATCAATGAAGCAAAATTGCAGTTCTTTATCAACATCTCTCACGAGATACGCACTCGATGTCTCTAATCATCAGTCCTCTACAGAAACTGATTAAGAATGAGGAGAACAATGAACGCCTGAAAATATATCATATTATCTACAGAAATGCGGAACGTATTCTGAATCTTGTCAATCAACTAATGGATATTCGGAAAATTGATAAAGGACAAATGTTCCTGATGTTCCGGGAGACCAATATTATTCCTTTTATAGAAGATTTATGTACAACTTTCGGTCAACAGGCAAATACAAAAAATATCCAGCTACAACTTCACAGTACGCTCCGGGAACTGAATGTATGGGTAGACACAGGTAATTTTGATAAGATTATCCTGAATATTCTGTCTAATGCCTTCAAGTTTACTCCTGAAAAAGGAAACATAGATATTACCATCCGTACGGGAGAAGATAATACACTGCCCGATCCCTTGAAACAATATGCCGAAATAATTATCGCGGATACCGGAACAGGCATCGATGAACAGGAAAAAGAACATATCTTCGAACGTTTCTATCAGATCCGTAACAGCCAACAGAATCCGAAAGGCGGAACAGGAATAGGATTACATCTTACTCGTTCATTAGTGGAATTACATCATGGAATTATCTATGTAGAAAATAATAAAGAACAACCGGGTTGCCGTTTTATTATCCGATTACCGTTGGGTAACAAGCATCTACGACCTGAAGAAGTTGACAACAATGAGCAAAAGGTAACAGTAGCCGTACCAACTGTTCCTGTCATCTCTCCCATTATAGAAAATAAGGAAGAAAAAGAAAGTCAGGGTAAAAACTAAATATCGCGTATTAATTGTAGAAGACGACGAAGAAATCCGAAATTATATAGCGAAGGAGTTTGGGGACAAATTTCATATCATGGAAAGCCGTAATGGTAAAGAAGCATTAGAGCAAATATTTAAAAAGGCTCCGGACTTAGTCATTAGTGACATCATGATGCCCGAAATGGACGGACTTACCTTATGCCGGAAGATCAAGCAGAATGTAAACCTCAACCATATCCCAGTCATTTTGCTTACTGCAAAAACGAGGGAAGAAGACAACCTTGAAGGTCTGAATACAGGAGCCGACGCCTATATCATGAAGCCATTCAATATCGAAATTCTGCAAAAGACGGTAGAAAATCTGATTAATACACGGCAGCAGTTACGCAAAGTATTTACAGGCCAGCAAAATCTGGAAAACAAGGTTCAGAAACTGGAAGTGAAATCACCCGATGAGAAATTGATGGAACGTATTATGAAAGTGATCAATGAAAACATCAGTAACCCTAACTTGACAATAGAGACAATCACCACCGAGGTAGGTATTAGCCGCGTACATCTTCACAGGAAACTCAAAGAGCTCACCAACCAGACAACCCGTGACTTTATACGTAATATACGTTTAAAAGAAGCCGCTCGTTTATTGTCCGAAAAACAGCATACCATATCCGAGATAGCCATGTTAACAGGATTCACTGATCCTAATAATTTCTCGACAACATTCAAAGAATTGTATGGAATGCCGCCTTCAATGTATATGAAAGAGCAGTTGAGTAAAAAAAAGAAGAGTAACCCAACTGCTCTCTAGCATGTTTATCTGTTAAACTTGTACCAATCAAAGTTAAACAGTTTGCAGCCTTTACGTCCTTTGAATACAAAATAAATATCTTGTATTCCTGTGACCGGTTTTACAATATCAGTCTGCAATGTTTTCCAGCATTCCCAACCTCCCGTTGAAGGAATAGTCAGTTCCGCAATTAATGGTCCGCTTATACTGTCTGTACGTACTTCAAGTGTTCCGCCACGAAGGGCACTGGCAACGGTAGCAGTGAGGAACCGTTTGGGGGATTTATTGCCGAAATCCACTTCACGTACCTTTATATAATCTCCATTATGAATTTCAGATATATATATACCGGTTTTCACATTTGGTTCGGACTTCACACCTTCAGAAAAAGCGATTGTTTCAGCTTCCACCCTTTCGTAAGGATTGAGCGTACCTACCGGTGACACCCCTTCCCGGGTAGCATTAATAATCGGGAAAGTGCCGTCAGCGTTATACTTAAATTGCTCCACCGCCGCATCTTCGCCCGAAAGCCTCCACCACCCGGCAGCTTACCCGTATGATAGAAGAAATAAGAATTGCCTTTATAGTCTATCACTCCACAATGGTTAGTAAACGAGCCCGTATCTTGTAAAGGCATGATTTCTCCCATATACTTCCACGGACCAAGAGGTCCGCCACTCATGGAATAGGCAATATGTTCGGGTACACCTCCGGCAGCATAAAGAAGATAATATTTTCCTTCCCGTTTATGAAGCCATGGACCTTCTGTATAAGTATCTTTATACTTAACACCTTTGACACGTTTTTCCCGGATTGGGTGCACCAAAACTCTCAACAGTCTGTTCCAGTTTGCCCACTTCACCTTTCAAGGAAATCATGTCGTCATTCAGTTCTGCATAATAGATATTCGGATTTCCCAATACAGATAAGCACGACCGTCATCATCAATGAAGACCGTAGGATCAATATAGTCCCAGCTTCCGTCATGAAGCGGTTTGCCGATGGCATCTTTAAAAGGACCGACAGGCGAATCGCCTACCGCCACACCGATTGCCATCGTATTGGAAAGTTTGGAATGCAGGCAGACATACCAATAAAACTTACCATTACGCTCTACACATTGGGCTGCCCAGGCACGGTCGTCCGCCCAGTCGAATGATTCGATGGCAAGAGGAGAGCCATGATCGGTCCAATTCACCATATCTTTGGTAGAATATACCCTCCATTCCTGCATCCAGAAAAAATCCGCTTTGTCTTCATCGTGTCCCGTATACACATACAAGGTGCCGTCGTGCACCATAGGAGCCGGGTCTGTAGTAAAGCAAGTTTGCACAATCGGGTTTTGCGCTGACAGTCCTCCTTCGGTCATAACCGAAACGAGCAACAATGTAGCTGCGATAAATGTAGATTTCATTTTCATGCTATTTTCAGTGTTTAAATAAATGTGGTACAAATTCTTTCAGGCAACGTCTCCACGTAAGCCATTCATGCGCTGTGCCTTGCGATCCATAATAATCAACCTCGACACCCAGTTTCCGGAGTGAATCCACCATCTTCTTTGTTCCCATTTGTTCCTCCGTGCCACAGCCGAGAAAGAAATAATTCACTTTCTTATTGAACTTGTCCGCATCCGCAAACACTCCGTTAAAACAAGTCTTCATATCCAGACCAAAAATCGCCCCGCTGAAACTTCCGATATAAGAAAACTTATCGAGATGAGGCAGAACCGTATTGAAAGTCTGATGTCCTCCCCACGAGAGTCCTGCCATAGCACGGTGTTCGCGGTCGGTTTTCGTACGGAATGTCCGGTCTATCATAGGAATCAGGTCTTTCAGAATAACGTCATAAAAGGTGGCGCCATACAAAGCCCGCTCCTCGTTCACATCTTTTCCCGGACGCGGCCGGAACGGAGCTTCCACATCACCGCTATCCATCACCACGAGCATCGGCACACACTGACCGGATGCAATCAGGTTGTCCATAATATGATTCATCTTTCCCCTGCGTGCTCCAGCCGGTTTCATCTTCACCCATGCCATGTTGCAGATACAATACCGGATAGCGCTTCTTCGGATGAGTTTCATACTCTGCCGGCGTATATACCATACACCGACGGAACTCTCTCTGCGTTTCGAGAGTAATACGTACAGGAACGAACCTGCCCGTGAGGTACCTGTTGAGGACGATAATAATCCCCCTCCTCACCTTCAGGGATTTCGATGCCACTTGCCATACGGCAACAACCGAAGAACGTATAACTCGGAAGGATCTGTTACCGACACCCCCGTCTGCAATCAGGAAATAATAATGGAATCCTACAGGCAGAGGGTTGGTCGTTGCCGTCCAGAGGCCTCCGGTATCTTTCCACATATCATACTTCTTTCCGCAACAATCCACTTGTAGCCTGTTAGCCTGCGGAGCATAGAAACGAAAATGAGCACGCCCCTCTTTATCCACCCGGGGATAGTCATATCCCGGAATATTAGTGGATACCGGTTCGGTAGTAATCCCGGAGTTTAGTTCCTTCTCCAACAAAAGGAGTCGTTTCTCGGCATACCGCACTCCCAATTTCCTGTATCCTTCTGCCGTGAAATGCAAATTATCTTCTGCGGCAGGACAGCCCGAAGAAGGAATCACGTATGCGGTCGGAATCACTTGCGGCAGCGTATTGATTATCTCATTCATGCTTGCACATCTGCCATTCTGGTCGGCATGCACCACTTCTCCCGCCAACAAGGGAACATCTTTTGCCTGAAGATTTCAAATCCCTCAACAAATTCTCATAGACTCTCTTTACTTTTTGAGGCCACTCTTTATCACCGGTATTAGACTCGCCCTGATGCAAGAGGATACCTTTAATCACTCCCGCTTTCTGTGCTTCTACAGCCAATTCCTTTAGTCTACGGTAAGGATTATTACCATACGCTTTCACTGTATTTTTCAGCCATTCCGGTTGAGAGGCAATATGCTCTTCGCAATTCTCCTCATCAAACAGCTCAATCCTGCAACCACCAACAGCTACATTGACGACACCTACCTTAATATTATCAGGCAACCTTTCCACTAACGTACGTCCGAAATAATCAGCCGGTGTTAACCCTGTATGGCAACGTACTAACGGAGGAACAGCCTTATACCATTGTCCTTTGACGCGTCCCAAAGACGGACAATCAACAGCCGCCATCATCAGAAAGCGTTCATTGACATTGCACGTATCCTGCGCTTCAATCTTTGCATTTCCTTCCATATTGGATTGTCCCCCAGACAAAGATAAATATGGAAATTAGGGTCTTGTGCAAAGGCAAATATGCCTGCACATAATAAACAACTTAAGACAATAATCTTCTTCATTTGCGTATCTATATCATAAATATTAATTAATGCGTAACCTTGCGATAAGGACTTTCCTGAAGATTCAATCGACTGACTTCATCACTACCACAATCAATTATAATTTTATGCAATACAATAGCAGGGCTTAACGGACGAATAATTAATGCATGTATTCCTTCTTTCAGATTAACATTGGAAAAATCTACCACCGACTCTATCAACCGCGCAGCACCGGCGGGATACATCTTCGTATAACAATTAGCCCAAGTCATCTCTGAATTGTAATTTACTATTTGTTCTTTACCACCATCCAAACTGATAGCATAACTATGTCCTCCTTTTATAAAAGGCAAAGTACTATCCAAGATTAATCTTACACGTATATTTTTCATCTCTGAATTAAGCTTCATGCGATATGTCAATGAAAGCTCCTGTTACAGGTTGTGTATAGGGCATCAACGACAAACCAGAAAGAGTACGTCCCAAGTCAGGAATAACTGTCCACTCCGTCTTATTCCCTTGTGTACATTCTGCAAAACGTTCCGCTTCCATTACTACCACCCCACCTTTCTCCTTATACTCATATCCTCCCGGCTTATATGCAGAGACATCCACTCTTATGATTTCGGGCATTATATTTCCTCCTTTAGGCTCATCCCAGCTTGTATAACCGATGTGCGTCTGATCCATTAAATGATTCCATTTTCCACCAGCTATATTGTTATTATAGTCATAGCAAAGTTCCGCATCATACCTGAAACAATACTCCACTCTATCTGCCCATTCATTGGCACGTGGATCACCCTCAGATGCTAACTTATGATTCATAGCAACCGCATAATACATCTCATAAAGGTTTGCCATGGCCTGAACAGAAAAAGAATGAGTTCTTTATATGTATCCTTCAATTCTTCCGGTAAAGTCATAAACTGACGATAGGCATGCGCCTCCAAAGCAAGAAATTCATCTGTTACAGCCTTAAATTCTCCACTGGAAAGATTATAAGTTTGGCTATCCAACATTTCTGCAGTTACGCGAGCAGCATATTTACAATACAGATTTAAGATGCGAGCGGCTTCTACTGCATAGTTATCCCCAAAACTGTTGTTTACAGAAACTACAAGTATATTCCTGTAAATTATCAGCCGTAAGGTGTCCAGGATTCCATGCCATATTCAAGAAAAAAAATCAACAGGAAATTCATTCGGTTTCAAGTCACCCACATTTAGAATCCACATTTTATCCACACCATAAGAATAAGTCAAATATAATTGTTCCCACATATGCTGGATCTGTGTCATATTCAGCCATTGATAGGCACGTGGTGCTCCATGTAAATCTACATGATAATACATACCATATCCACCAGGATGCCGTTTATCCTTTAAATCTGGTAAACGACGTACATTCCCCCAATTATCATCACAAAGCAAAATCATGACATCATCAGGTATTTTCATTCCCTTTATCATAATATTCCAGTACTTCACTATAAAGTGCCCACAATTGTGGAGTCTTACAAGCAGGTTTACCTGTTACATCTGCTATTATTTTACGCTGTCCTTTTACGATATCCTCCAATAGATGCGTATCTGTATCGGGTCCCATCGGAGCATCACCGTCACCACGCATAGCGATAGTAATTACTTCTTCCTTTCCATTCATTCGCTTGATACCCTCACGGAAAAAAACGTTCTACTCCCTCTTTATTCCTCTGATAGTTCCACTCACCATACAACTTACGATTACGGGCATATTCCTGGTGATTACGTGCCATCGGTTCGTGATGGAAGTCCCGATTATAATCCCCATTTCATCAGCCAAAGGACTATTCATCGGATCATCTGCATAAAATGCTGCACTCCACATGGCCGGCCATAGAAAATTAGCTTTCAAACGGAGGAGAAGTTCGTAGACATGCACATACATCTTACTGTTAAATCCTCCGAACTTTTCAGTTGTCCAACCTCCCATACAAGGCCATTCATCATTAATGAAAATGCCACGGTATTTTACAGCCGGTTCACCATCAGTATAAACACCTTCTTTAATATAAATAGCCTGATGCTTTACCGGCGGAACATCAAGCCACCAGTACCAAGGAGAAATCCCTATTTGTTTTGACAATTCATAAATACCATAAATCGTTCCACGCTTATCACTTCCAGCAATCAGCAGCACATCTCCCTGTAAACCTTCCAAAGGAGCATGAAGAGTGGTGATTATATATTTTTCATTCTTACCTCTCAATTCTTTACCATCCAGTTTTCCTGTTTTTACTAATTGACGTATAAGTGGGCTTTTGTCAAACGAACCTATGATAATACGCACTTCTTTTCCCGCAATATTCGATAATTCGGGTTTTACAGTAGTCACTTTTTCAAAATCCGTTTGTAAATTACGCACCGCTAACAGCACCCCACGATGTTCTGCATCATCACACCAAATAGAGAACGATCTGTTTTGTGGTGTAACCAAAGGTAACTTGGCATCCGCTGATATAAAAGTGACAAATGGTTCCGCAGCATTCAAAACAGATACACATAAGAATAGAAATATAATTATTATCCGACTCAAAAACATGTTCTTCATTATTTTCTAGTTACATACTGTCCTAAAAACAATTATCCGCAAGATACTACTTGTAAAATGCGGATAATCGAATTTAAGAGAATTCTTATTTTCTTTCGATAACAATGTTGTCGAGATACAAGTCACCGGCACCTGATGAATTGGCTTTCAATTCAAACGTATTTGCCCCTTTTCGTAAGGAAACCGACATTAAGGCTGTATTCCATACAGTATTGTCATTATCAGTTTGTGCAAACTCCGGGTACCTACTTTGGTATTGTTTATATACATATCTACGGTATTGACTGTAGCCGACGGAGCACGATAGCGGATACGAATTGTATATACACCATCTTCCAGAGCAGTAACAGCATCACGTACGGCAGCTGCAGAACTAGCACCAAAGTTTATATATCCCTGTGCTGTGTAGTTACGTATCGGCTCCGAATCTCCTTTTGTCACTCTCTTAGTCACATTCTTAAAATCAAAAGCATTCAGCCTCATACTGATAAGCGCCCTGATAAATTTGTGGAGAAGCGGGGGAATCTGGATAGATGCTGCAGTAGATACAGTTAAACGATCGATGGCTTTTCCTGAGCAATTGACCGTCAAATCCAATGGTCCGTTATGAGTGACAGTCAGCGTATATACATCTTCTTTCCAATTCTCGGAAACTTGTGCAGTACCATTGGCTCTGGAAGACACAGAATGAGTTGGTTTGGATGTACATCCATATATCTTGATTACCTCCGTCTTGCTCGAACCACTAGGGTCATAGTTATTCATGTAGAAGGTAAGCTTATTGGCATATTCTTTTATAACACTTACAGTATATTTGGAGTAAGCCAATTCCATCTTGTCACATGTATTGTATTTAAACGGAATTGCAGCATTCCGTATTCCGGCAAGTCCGTTATAAACCACCCAACCATTTTCTATACGTCCTGCATAAAGTTCTCCCGTATACTCTTGCGGGAACCAACGGTTGAATTTTCCAACTTTAGTATTTACATCGCTCCCAGGATCCTTCGAAAGTTGATTGGTTGATTTTATACTGGAATGAATTAGCTACATCGTCACACAATTCGAACGCAACAGGAATCGTAGGATAACGGCCCGTTTTCTTAAAGTAACAATGATTATCCCAAAGATTGCCATCATCATCGCGAAGGTAAAGCCCTTCATGCAAATTCTTCGGGCTGCTGTATTTAGCATTATCATCACCGGAATAGACATCTTGAAGAATCACCACTTTCGTGCGGTCAATAACTTCTTTCCGGGAAGGAATACGAATTGTTTTATCAATAATCTTACGGAACATATCTATATTGATATTGACAAAATTGCGGAAAACATTCCCAATTACGGCTCTGATAACCATCACCTACACTGACTACATTTGTCTCCTTAAAACATTGCTGCCATATAAGTTCAGGTCCGTCGATAACAGTCTGACCTGTCAGCATCACATGCTCTATAATAGGCAGCGCACCGGCAGCCGGTGGGAAATCCTTATCGCCATTCTGTCCTTTCTCCTCTGTCCAGCCGCATTGGTCGAAACGGATACCGTACTGACCTGCAAAACCGGAGAGCCACGTGCCTAAGCAAATTCCTTCGACATTAAAGAAGCCACTTTGCGTGGTGTATTTCTCACACATAATGAAATTTTCAGAGTACAACTTGGCAGTTTGGGCAAAATCAGAATTACGCTTCACAAGAGCAATAGGATTGATATTAGCCGACCAAGTATTACCACAAAAACTAACTACCAGATATCCTCCATATTTATGAGTAAGTTTCAAAAAAGTTGATTCCAGTGAGCCACTCGTTGTAACCACGATACAGAGAACTGGTCATCATACCCCCAAAACTGCTCACAATAATTGAAACCAAGAAAGTTGGGATATTCTCTGAAAAACTCATCATATACCCGAACCTTATCGTCACTTTCAAATTGACTGTATAAGCTGACATCCTTAAAATGACTAAAACCGCCGCTTGAAGGCTGCACCATCGCCCACACATTATTTTCAGCACACGTCCTCAACCACGACTTTGCTATCTCATAACCATACTCGCTTACATTATAGATCCCAGTAGCCTCATCATGGCTTACAGACAACGAGATATTAAAAATGGTAAACGGACGAATATCTGCAGGGATAAGGTCTATGATTTTCTGAGGATCGGCATAATTCCATGAATCGATATGAACAAACCATGCCGGTTGTTCAGGAGAAATGGGACGGCGTAACGCCCCGTTACCGGAGGAATTTCGGGATTATCTCCTTTAAAAAGATTCAGTTCGATGACAGGTGTCCGGTCGGTAAAAGTGAAACTGACAGATTCGTCACCAATAGCACTCACTTGTTTAAACTGACTGGTAAGTTTGCCGCTCACCGCCTTGTCAACGGTACGAGACTTAGCTCCGTATTTTACAGTCCAATAGCCGTCAGTGTTGATATCTACTATCGGTGCAACTGTATTGTTTTCATCCAACACCTTGACTTTTTCATCATTCTCAAACGTTAGCCAGGCATCATCAAGAGTCCAATAATATTCATCATGTTCTACTTTGGCACCTACTTTTGGAGAATAAACTACATCCTCTCCTCCGCCTTCCAATGCTGCTATCTGAGCATACATACTGAAGCTTGTACCATCCGACAACTCAATCGTATAACTCGCGCCATTATTCACCGGATTGTATGTCTTTACAGCCAGGTCCTGTTGTTTGGCCTCAATAAGCTTACGTAATGCCTTGACATTAGTATTAATATTCTCGACAGCCGTACCGGGTTTCGGTACGGAAGGAGCGTCAGGATCAATGACATCGTCATCTTTACAGGAACCAAGAATACATGCACAGCATACTATTCCGAGAAAAAGTAGGTATGATAGCTTACTTTTCGTATTTAACAAATTCATCATATTCCAACTAGTTATTATTATCATTTAAATGTCAATCTGACTGAAGTTATACTGTTAGCAGATAACAACACCGTTATACCTTCAGCAGATTCCATCAAACCAGTATCGATCACTTCCATATTTTTTGTTTCGTTCGTTTCAACGGCACTTGCTTTTTTTATTCCTGCTAATGGTATTTCCAGCCATTGAGAAGCACCATTCAGATTCAATAATACGATGGTCACTTCACCGGTCTTTTTCATCCAAATAAGCAGTAGCACAGACTTCTTCATTATTTGTAACTACCTTAATACGAGTTGTTTCTGTTGCATATTGAGCATAATGAGCCATAATATAACCATTCTTTGTGATTTCTCCTTCACTCGTCGGACTCCGTTTGTCCGTATCGCCCATCAAACCATAAAAGCGCTTCAAATACCAATATATATAAGCACTGCAATACCCCTCCATACACATGTGAATCTCTTTACCAAGATGATTGAGACTGTATTGCCATTTCAGGAATTCCCATTTCGAAGAATCATCAGAATTCTCACCGTCATTAAAAAGATGTTCTGTCATCCACCATGTCTTTCCTTGAATACGTGAATACACACCACAGATGTAATCGTGGCGGTTCTTAACATATCCGCTACTCAAATCTGTAAACCCTTGATAGAGATGTCCGGCTAGAATATCCGTTTGAGCAAATGCTTCGGCATTGTTGATAATAGGATCAGTATATTCAGGCTGCATACCACAGGCTTCCGGTGACATCAGCTTCACTCCTGTTTCCCCGTATCCTTGCTCCGTATTGTTTTACAAAATCCACTACTTCAGAAGGAGTCCAGTACGTGAATTCCATATCCGGTTCGTTCTGGACGGAAATCGCATAGAGGTTCACCCCTTTTCCCTTCATAAATGTAACATAACGGATAAGATGGTTTGCATACGCTTCATAGTTTTCTTTTTTAAGGTGTTTCATTTCCTTTCCATTCACCGTGATTTTATCTGCAAGCGCATCTGTACAATCCCATGGACATGCAAAGATAATTGCTCCGTTAGCTTGTGCTGCCTTTGCTGCTTCTACATCTGCACTCCAATCTGATTCGTTGGGATAAATCATCAAGCGAAGGATAGAATATCCCAATCCGCCGACACCATACATTTTATCTAATTGTGGTGCAGAAATAAGATTGTCACCACACCAGATCTTCGGATTGTACATACCGCCAAATCCTACAACCGGCTGATATTTCACCGAAGGATCAACAGTTAGTGTAACCGACTTGAATGGCGGTTCTTGTTCTACCAGCAAATCAACAGTTGTTTCATTAGTTTTATCGAATAAGTGAATGGTTTGTGTACGCTTTTTCATCGTACTGTTCGCACCACAAGATACACGAACCTTCGTGTACTGTTTTTTTCCCCAGTATTACTGCCACCTGATGTAGGAGTGACGCTTTTTACAATATCCCCTTCACCAAGAATTATCTCCCAAGAAGTCTTCGCCCATTCCACCACAACATCCGTCTGACTTTCCCCAGTACTCACAGTAATGGATTTTTTAAGAAAGAGTGCATACGCGCCCTTTCCTTCATCCATTTCTTTTTTTTCATCTTCCCCTCCCGAACAAGCCCCCAAGAGGATATTCGCAAGAAAGAGACAAAATAATAATGTAATATTCTTCATATATAAATAGTCCTTTTAATCCAGAGGAGAGGATTATTTCAATCCGTCCACTATACCTTCATACATTTCATTACGGTTATAGTCCGATGTCCAAGGACACAGTTTATAACCAGTATTGGTCTCTGTAATACCCGATATAGATTCCGTATTGCTTGTCTGCAGGAATAAGTCTTCGATACTCCTGCATGATAAAAGCCATATAAGAAGCAGCGGCAGCTCTATCTTCTTCTGTTAATTTATTAATCGCAATAAAGTTGCCATCCAGTTCTTCAACCATCATGCTAAGATCGGATACCCGTATCAGTTTACCAGTCTTACCTAATTTATCAAACAGATTGGTGATCATCGTTTTATTGCCTTCCTGAAAACAACATCTTTGAATAAATTGCATTGAGAAAAGAATATTGTACCCGTCAATTTTGGTAACGTTGTCTGCTTCCCCAAGCATCAACTAAAGATATGAGTTCATCAGCCATATTCCCCCATTTCATCATATTGACCAAATGTGTTGCTGACAAAAAAGCTCAAGATCTACATTGGCATTCTTCACTGTATCACGGGCAATCTTCACGGCGGTACGTGCATAGTCTACTTCACCCAAATATTCACCCCAGTTAAATGTATTATCATTAACAGTCTTATCCAAAGGATTACCAATTATATTCAAGCTTTTTACACTCTTCGTTTCATTCACACCTGCATACACCATACCACCAATCCATTTTTCCATTTCTTTTAGTGAAGATTTCCTTTTTTTCTCTTCTGAGTCTTTTTTTTCGATATGTTGCGGCTTGGCTTCCCATGTAAAAATCAAATTATCGATGTATGCTGTCCAGTTAGTAGAACTGGATCCAATTGAAAATTCTATCTCATTCAGGTCTTTCATTGCATCGGGTATTTCAATTATAGTAGCTGGAACTTCATCCTTCTTCGGGTAAGTACCTTCCTTTACAAAGGTCACATAGATGCCTCCACGTTTCCACGTATTATTGTCATCACAACCATATGCTAACGCATTCTGCTTAAGAGGGAAAGTTTGATCATTTATTACCACACTCATTCCACCACCATATTTACCTGCAATGAGGCGCATATCCATAGACATACCGCTATAATCTCCTAGTGTCTTACCTTCGCTTAGTTTTACTGTAAATTTCGGGAATGAATAGGCTGCATGATCAATAAAAAGTACCTTACCACTCTCGTTGGCTGGATCCTGTACTACAGTGGCTGTTTGCACCATTAGTCATAGGATAGGTTTTATTTAGTTCATCCCCTTCAAAATTGATAACCGTGGTACCTTTTCCTGATACTTCATAGTCCATAGAAATATTATCTATATAAAATTGTGCACTAGTGGATGCAGAACCTATCGCTAAATCAAATTCTGTCAGACTTCCTAAACTTTCGGGTACTACCAATCCGGGAGCGGTATCATCTTTCAGATTAATTGTTCCTTCACGTTTCCATTTGTCACCTCCGTCACAGAAACCATCTCCATTTTTTCCTACATTAAACTCCGTTCCATTGATCAAGACTCGTAAACCTTGTCCCCAAATCCCATCAGTTCCTACAAAACGCAAATCTATATTCAATCTAACGTAGTCTCCGAGTTTTCTTCCTGCAGGCAAAACTACGTGAAATTTAGGATAGGAATAAGCAGCTTTCACATCATTTGTTCCCACATGTAAAACATGACCGCTTTCACCGGCAGGGTCTTCCTCAACTGTAGCCGAGCTATTACCTGTCATCGGATAAGTCGTACCGATAGCATCATTTTCGAAATTAAACAACTTAGTCGTTCCTTTTTGTACTTCTACCGGAATATCTATCGGCTCGATAAGCTTATTATAATATGCGGCACGCTGTCCTTGGTTTGAACAAAGTACCCCTCCATAAAGAGTCACACCAGCCTCCGCCGCTACATCGGCAGCCGTTTGCATGCCACCAAAATTGTAAGTACCGTCCTCCTTTAGTGCATTTAGCGGATCGTAAGAACCGTTCATATCCACTGCATCAAAATTGGTAAACACTGTACTGAATGCAATTTCTTTCTTTACAAATTCGCTTCCCGGTACATTTACAGCCAACTGAAAAAGGTGTACCACTACGGTCAATATACGACTTCAGCAGGTCAAATTGAGCTAAATATTCGTTGATAGCTGCATTCTGTGGCTTCTCTACTTGAAGCTGGCAATCATATTCGTCTGTACACGACATTATCGACGCAGCGATCAGTGTAAAAAGCAATTATCTTGTTATTGATGTATTTCATATACTCTTGATTTTAACGTTCATATCAAAACATCATTTTCTCACTACTTCAGTGACTTGCCACCATACACATTACGTGTACGTAACACCAAAGTGTCTTTTGTTGCAAGCTGAATGTTATTGTCTGTCAAATTGACTGTATAGTCAAGATAAATGGCATTCCTGTCTTTTCCACCAAGACTATTTTTCTCACCTTTGCTGACAAACTTGCCACTACCGCTTACCACTACATTCTGCGAACCAGAGTGTACAGTGCACGAACCATCTTCTGCAAATGACAAACGAACAGTATAGCTAATATCCTTACCACTTTCATCTTTGGTTTTCAGTGTCAAAAGATTGTCTTTCATACTCTTAGTAGAAATATTCACAACTTCATCATTTTCCACAAACTGTTCATGGCGAATAATATCTTTTTGATGTACCTGCTACAGTAGCATGATCAATGCCACGACGCAAAGTACTCTCCGTGCCAAGGATTCACATACTTCACTGCATACAAGACAAAATTCTGTGGCAATATGCTCCAATCACTGGCATTAGTTAACACCGGATTTTCAACAACCGGCTTCCCTTGCAAAATAGAGTCCGCCCCCTGAACATTAGTCATCAACAAAGGAATGACATAATTCTCACTGATCGATTTTTTCATCAGCAAAAAAAAATCATCCGTCAACTGCACTTCTACTCCCGCCATTATTTGCCCTTTTAGGAATCGCAATTCGATCGGAAGCCAACGTGTAATAAGAAGCCGGCATAGGGACAAGAGGCTGATCTGTATCTTTAAAAATAAAGATTGTCACACAAGGACTCATCCACTTTAAAGTTTATCACCACATTGTTTCTATTAGTATATCCTCCACCCCAAGCAGCTTTTATTACCATCTTATGCTGATTGTCAAGAGTATTATCCACAAATTCACTCTCACCAAGCTCTATGGTACGAAGTCCGTATTGGGTTGGCAAAATATACTGTCTGGTAATCGAAATCAGGAAATTCATTGTCACTACTTTCACATGACGTCCAAGTAAGGATCAATAAAACCAGTCCGATATATGCTAAGTTCTTTTTCATAACGTACTTTTAATTAAATATAATTCTATAATTATTTCCACCCTCTATTTTGTACAAGGTTGCTGAACTTAAGTATTTCAGAATTTGGAATCGGGCAATAATACATGTAATCTTCATAATTACGTTCTTCGACAACGAATTCATTAAAAGAATGCCCATCTCTGTCCCAGTCGATACCACGTACCGGCTCGTTCAAGTTTTCTTTCCAACGACGTATATCCCAGAAACGGAAACCTTCAAAACAAAGTTCCAGACGACGTTCATTACGGATAAGATTAGCCATTTTGTCTCTATCGCCCGCACATTGTTCCAGATAAGGATCAGAAGTACCGCCTATACCGGCACGCTTACGAATAGCCTTGATTACATCATAAGCCGAATAACCATTTCCATTATCTCCTTTAGGTCCCCACGCTTCATTAGCTGCTTCAGCATAAGCCAAATACATCTCTGTATAACGAATACGTGGAATATAATGCTGCTGATTCGTAACCGATCCGGAGCGCACGATTCACATCCATACGCAGTCTTTTCTTCATATATAATAACCGGTACGTGTAGATCTCTGCTCTTTCACATCTATACCGTCATCAGTGCCCGATTTGCGCCCTGTATATATAGGTACATCGCCTACTCCAGCTACACTTCCGTTATAGATAATATATTTTGCCAAACGAGGATCACGTCCATTATAAGGATTATTCTCATTATAGTTACTGTTAGCAATGTCCGAGATAGGATACCCATTAGCCATAGGGAACGCATCAACAAGGTTTTGTGACGGATTCATATTGCCACTACCATTCAAAGAAGGCGGAAAGTTATTTTGCCTCCTGTGAGTTGGCAGCCTCACTATTACTAACATTTTTCACGCCAAATCAATCTCTTTAGGATTAATGCCTTTTTGCAAGTTCTCTACTACTTTTTTGAATAATATTCCACTCCTTTATCATCCAATCCGCCCAATCCTCCATTGTAGTTGAGTACAGCGGCAGCCGCATTAGCAGCATCGGCCCATGAAGCAGGATTAGAGGCATCCTGAAAAGCCGGACTAGCAGCCAAAAGAGAGCAGTACGAACACGATAAGCACGTGCAATCAGACCATTGAATAACTGACGGGACTTCTCTCCCATTACAGTATTATATTTACCTTTATCCTGAGTAATACTCTGAAAAAATCGGCAGGTACCTCATTCACATCATTATACTCCCAAGGAAGTAATTCTTCGGCTTTTTCCAAGTCACTATATATCTGCTGTACACAATCAGCAAACGAAGCACGAGGTAAATTAAGGTCCGAGTTTATAGTAAGATACTCCGTCAAACGAGGTACACCGAGCAGTTCTCCGTTTTCTCCAAATCCAGCATGTGCACGAAGCTAAATAGTATAAAAACATACCGCGAAGTCCATAAGCTTCCCCCTTGGTACGACGAGCAAACAATTGTGCTTTCTCTGCATCATCCGACCACCTTACCTTATCCACATTTTCCAGGAAAAGATTGATATACTGGATAGAACTGAACGAATTGGTCCATTGATTGATAGGCGTCCATAACCGGGAAGTCCAACCACCGGTAGCCATCGTGAGAAATGCATTGTTCTTCTGATTAATGACAGCATCATCTGTTGCATATTCACTATTATCATAGTATCCCGGAACGCAACGGTACACATTCACCAGGAAGCCTTGTGCATATTGAGCATCGTCGTACATCTGTTCCACATCCTTGAAGTTCTCGATGGCCGGCTCGAAAAGGTCATCACAACTATTCAGCATCAAGGCAGCAGCTACCAAAAATATTATTTTCTTTTTCATATTATGTACTATCTTTTTTAGTTAGATTTAGAATGCGGCCTTAAAGCCTAGATAGAAATTCCGGTATTGGGGAGCCCCCAAACTCATCTCCATATACTCACGTTCTTTTTTGCTATTGTAAGTAAGTTGCTTCCACCACAATACAAGCTAAGCCCACGTATAAAAGTTCCGTTGAAAGTATCTGTAGGAAAAATCATAAGTAAGCTGCACATTACTCAAACGGAAAACATTATTCTTGTACATCCAGAAAGTAGAATTACGGAAGTTATTATCACCATTGCTGGTAGAAAGACGAGGATAAGTAGCTGTTTCTTTTCGTTTCTTCAGTCCAACGTCCCATAACGATTTCTGAGAACTTGCTCGTACCTCTGTTCCAGTAATAAGAATTATTTTTAAAAAGCCACCGCACCGGTTTGTCCCCGATCCCATTGCAAAAAGAGTAAAGTTCTTGTATTTCAATGTCAAATTCAAACCAAAAGTAAATGGTGATGTAGACCACCCGCCTGCACCCAGATCAATCTGGTCATCACTATTGATTACACCATCACCATTGATATCCCCTTATACTTCAGGTCACCGGGACGAACTGTGCCGAATGTCTGCTTGGCATGTTTCTCGATATCAGCCTGATCTTGAAAGAAACCTTCGCAAACATATCCATAAGTTGCATCAAGTGCACGCCCCTGGCGCAACAAATAAGACTCATTCGCCACTTCATCACGAATAGAAGCTTTTTGAAGAAAATACCATTCCATTAAACCCGAGAGTCACGTCGAAATCACCAATCTTTTTTATTTGCACTTTAGTGAAAAATCAAAACCAGTACGTTTGTCTTCATTATAATTGATCCAAGGTAAAAAAATGAAAGATCTGTGCCTAAATCGAAAAACGAAGGATAAATAGTAGAAGCACCTTGAGTTAGAAGTCCACTAGTCTTCTGAGTAAAATAGTTCGCATTAATTCTCAACAGTCTATTGAATAAAGTGGCGTGTCTATACCTGCACGAACTTCCTCACGAGTGATAAAGTCAAGATTCAGGTTATTCAGAAGCAATACATGGC
>VOFK01003801.1_pt1 | contig 37900 bp, 64 predicted proteins | sample 5384121 | NCBI WGS metagenome assembly VOFK01 (sample SAMN12384730, study PRJNA508395) | human gut metagenome | isolation source: healthy gut J | host: Homo sapiens | reverse complement strand
TTCCTTGTAGAATCTGTCGAGCATCAGATCACGCTGGAAATCACGAATCTTGGTATCTTTGTCATCACGTATAGCCTCAGCAATGCCCATGGTTGCTGCCCAGTCACCCATCTGCTCTTGTGTCAAGGTCGTAGCATGGTGGCGTGGTGCCGCCAGCAAGAATCCAGCCTCTGCCCTGTATATCCAGTTCCAAGTCCAAAGTTCTTTGCGACGAAAGCTTCGGCATTGGTTTTTCTGCCTCCTTCGCACTCATCATTGATGAGACGAAACGGTTGCCCAGATCGATGAGGGGATGATTCCGTGTCCTTCCTTGGATTGTAAACATGTCTTCTGATCTTCTCCATGGAAAGAGGGGTTGGCACTTGATGCTGACGCAATCGTCTGCGATGGACGGGCAGACTTCAAGCATGGGTGCTCTCAAGAATTCTTCTTCTTTTCCTTTTTACCAAACGGTGTAATCCTCGAGCGATGCCCCTTTGCATCCCCTGGCGCCTCGCGGTCACTTCCTCATGAGACGTACCATAGCCGCAACTTTCCAGTCACCTCAAGCCAAAGTCATGTAACCTTTTTCCCATCAGTCTCTGGATGGCAAGTCCTGAAGCTGTTTTAATGCACCCAGATCTCCAAAATGGTACCAGCCCAGGCCGGCTACATGTTTCTAAACTCTTCCGGATCTTTTCCCTCGAGTAAAATCTCATATTTATCGTAGTATTCATCTGGCTAGTGTTTGTATCGGGACGGATACGGCCGCGACAGACTCTTATGGTCCCCTCGCTTCTACCGGATAAGCTGCCCACTTCCAGCCGAACTTGATCTGTGCCACGAGCCATGTTGTCTGCGACGTGCATGACACGGATGTAATTTTTCCTCTACGATGCCGACTGCGGTCCAGCTTCTATGATCTTGCTCACTGACTACCGGATCACTCAGTGTCCGACAACGACCTTTATTCCATGCGCGAAATTAAATATTTAAAGCGCATGCTTGATGAACTGAAAACGGTGAGTCCATGTTGTTTGTGATTGACGAGATTTTAAAAAGGGACGAACACGCGTGAGCGTCTGGCGGCATCAATGCCATTTTATCCTACATGGTGCAGAAACAGGGCTTTCTCCCTGATTGCTACACACGATCTGGAGCTGGTGTATGCCCCTGAAAAACCGATATGACACTTATTATTTTTGACAGTCAGGTTCATGAAAAAAAAGATATCGTTTTTCCATACAAAATCAGACGTGGGATCGTCGGGAAAACAAATGCCATAGATTTGATGGAATTGCTGGATTTTCCAGAAGAAATTACAGACCAGGCACGGCGTGAGGTGGGAAAGAGATAATTGTATTTTCAAATATATAGTAGAAGGAAGGAATGGGACAGATGAAAATAGGACAGGCAGCGCAACTGACCGGATTAACCATCAGCAATATCCGCTTTTATGAAAGAAAGGGGCTGCTCGAACCGGAGCGGAATGACCAGAGCAAATACCGCAATTACAGTGAACAGGATATCCGGCGGTTAAAACAGATCATTTTATATCGGAAAAGGAATATGCCCATCGAAAAATTGCCTTGATGCTGGATGATCCGGCAGTTTCTGAGGAACTGGTCCGGCAGCAGTTGCAGGAGTTGTTAAATAAGCAGCTGGAAATACAGGGTTCCATCGACCTGTGCCGGAAACTTGCAGCAGATCATGCCTACGATGGCGAAAAATATTGATTTTTACCTCAACTATGTAAAAAGAAGAAGAGAAAAAAGGGACGTAGCTTTGCGCAATTGGAGGAACTTGTCGGTGATTTTTCGGAGTACAGCGAGTTTTATAAAGTGAGTGGCGATCCGGTTTTCCAGTTTCTGTTTTGTAAGGTCAAAAATCAGAAGCTGTTTGATGGGTATGGTTTGCACTGTGGATCGCACTGAGTGTTTTTTTATTGTGGAGTTTGATTCGGTGACGGGCATATGCCGCTTGTGGTAAAAGCGATCGTTATCGGGGCTGTGCTTGTCCTTTTTATGGTATGATTTTATCCGGTATTGCAGAAAAAAGCGAAAATATACCGTTAAATACAGGAAAACAACAGCACCATAAAAGGCATGGTCACAATGGCACACAGCGTGGTCACTACGTTGATTGCGCTGGCATAGTGTGCATCGTTTCCGTACACCTGGCACATCTGTGTAACGGTGGATGCTGATGGGGTGATTACTGCGAGAAATACAATGAGCATGATCTTTTGAGCATCTGCAGACAGTGTGGCAAGATGGCTGATTTTTATGAGAAACAGTGCAATCAAAGGAATGACAAGCATTCTGAGAGCCGATATGAAATACACGCGTTTATTTGCAAAAATTGCTTTTAAATCCATTCCGGCAAAAAGCATTCCGGTTACAATCATGCTGGCTGGCCCGATCATATTTCCAACACTGGAGATGGTATTTGTAATGAGTTCCGGCAGCCGGATTCTGGTGAAAAATAAAATGGCACCAATGGCAATGGAAATCATATTGATGTTAAGAATGCTTTTTTTTCCAGTCATAGGAAGACTCACGGCTTATGATTTTCTTGCAGTGTGTCCAGAGGAAAACAAGCTGCACGCTCATGAAGACACATCCGTAAAGTACCCATTTCTGTCCCAGAACGAATGTCACGATAGGAACAATCAGATTACCGGAGTTGGAGTAATAGATAGAAGCTGTTTCCACTTCATTTAAGGAAAACAGTTTTCCCATCACGAAAAACGACAAGCAGGAGAACCACCTGAAGCAATACGGATGCAGCAAGCGCGATCAGAAGACCATTTACGGTTTTTTTTTGGTATAGTCCACCTGAAAAGCGTTTATAATCACGCATGGAATGATCAGGTACAGTACGATTTTGGATAAAACCTTACTGTCTTCTTCTTTGACAATTCCCGCCTTTACAAATAATAAATCCCATCAGAATCATGAGAAAAAGTTCAAAAATCTGTTCCATTAAAAGAATACTGATCTGCATAAAATCACCCTGTCTTTCTAACTGCCTATCATAGAACTTAGAAAATAAAATTGCAAGAGCATACCGGTTATTTGCAAAAGCAGAAACTGTGTAAGTTTATAGTTTCGGCTTTCATGTCAGAATCGTATAAAATGTCAGCACTTTTCCGGCCGCAGCGTCAGAATCGTATGAAATGTCAGCGTAGGCAGATCAAAATACATCTTAATCGCACCATCATAGCGGTCAATCACCCGCTGTACACTTTTCAGCCCGAATCCATGTCTCCGGTGGTCGTTTTTACTGGAAACCAGAGTCCTGCCGGGATCGGAAAAAGGATCAGTAAGACAGGAGTTTACGACAGTGATAATGGAAAAAGGCGAGTTCGTCTTGGTATAGGTGTGCAATTCAATAAAACCATCCGGAATGGAAGCAGCCCGCAGTGCGTTGTCGAGGGAGATTCCAGAACAATGCCGTCAGATCCGCATCCGTCAGAAAATCAACCGTGTGGCTGCGGATATCCGTGTGAAAGGAAATCTGCCGCGTTTCGCATTGATTTGCATAACGGCACAAAATAGCATTGAGCAGAGGAATATCACAGCGCTGCAGTGATTCTTTAAGACAGGAAGATGTTTGAAGCTGCTGGATATAGGCATGAATTTTTGTCAGTTTCCTTTGCAGCGGCAAGTGTATCAATGGATGCAAGATGACGGCGGATATCGTGAATCAGCACCCGCTGGTTTTTCATCCTGCTGTACCAGTGCGCGGTAATATTCTGCCATATCGGTTCTTTCTGGCAGAGAAGCTGCATCTGCGTGTATTCCTGCTGGCGTTTCTGATTGTATTGGTTGATGCCGAATACCAGAAGGTTGAGAGCAAAAAGTCCGCTGGCGCAGATGGAAATCAGCCAGTTTAATTCTGGAATAGAAGACAGTGTTTTATTCCAGTAGGTAAAATGTAAGCATGATACCAATAGAAATCAGAGGTATAGGAAAAAGTAGATAATCTGATTTTGCAAATGACTGGTTTGACTGATTTTTTATTTTGCAGAAGCTGTCCAATAATCTGTACGATAAAAAGATAAAGGGTTTGCTGAAAAGCACAAGTAAAAAAAATGTGCGGAAGCATTTGTAAGGGAGGGATTGTGTTTGGAAAATAGTAATTTAAAACGCCAAAAACAACCATTTCTGTAATGCTATCCAGTGCGGTTAAAATTAAGGTGTGAAACAGACAGATATACCATCTTATTTTTAAATTGTGTGAAGATATAAAAACTGAATATAAATGCAAAAAGGCTAATATTGAGCAATGGATTGCGAAAAAAGAGAAAACAATAAATAAAACAATACAGAAAACAGGCAATAAAATAAAACGTGTGCGTTTGAATATCGTGGGGAGAATAGCAATTCACAATATATTCCAAGTGCACATATTTCAATCATATTACTAAAAAAATAAAGTATAATATTTAACATCATATCACCTCATATGTTCCAAAAATAACAGGTAAGCTTCTTTGAAAGCATGGTATTTTCGCTGAGTCAGATATGCATTTGTTTGCGGAACATCCATATGTACCAGCGAATGATCAAAATCAGATACATGCTCCATATTTACAATAAAACTGCGGTGTGTCTGAAAAAACTGTGATGATGGAAGATTATCCAGCCAGTATTGCAGTGGATGGATTGTTTGATATGTTTCGAAGGTGTATAAATAACGCTTTTTTTTCGAGACAGCTTCAATCATGACAATAGAAGATGGTGAGATCGAGTAAACACCTGCTTTGGTTTCGTATGCAATTTTTGTTACTGGTGCATGATATTGCACAAGTGCGTCATCAAATTTCGAAACAGACGTTGCCTGTCAATCGGTTTGGAAAGATAGCGGAACACATGAAAACGCATGGCATCATCCAGATATTCCATAAAAAGAAGTTACAATAAAAATCAGGACATTTGGGTAACATTCGCGCAATTTATTCCCAGCATAAATGCCATTGACTCCCGGCATTTCCACATCTAGAAATATAATATCTTTTTCTGTTGTATCAGCTAAAAGTGCATCACCATTGGAAAAAGATAACATATCCGGACAGGATAAATGATGCTTCCGGAAATATTGTTTTATGTATTTTTCAAGTTCTTCAATGATCAGAGGATCATCGTCACAAATTGCAATTCGCATAGGTAATCTCCATGAAAATATTCTGTAATTATTATAATCGACACGACATATTTTTCAGGAAATATGAAAAAAAGAACCGAAATAACAAAAAAAAAGATGTTTTTATGTCATTTCGGTCATGAAATTTATCGTTTTTTGTTGGCAACAAAATCTTCTACAAGATCTTTGATGATAGGAAGATCACGTTCATTACACAGAAGCAGAGATTCATAAATGTTTTGTGGAATATTGCGTGTGTGAAGACTTCAAGTAATAAAAAATCAGGTGTGGTTTTTTGCAGTTGTTCACAGATATCTACAAAAGTGGGCAGACTTGGAAGTTGTTTTCCAGTTTCTATGGAAGAAATATGGTTGTTGGATACATTTATTTTTTCTGCAAGTTCAGCCTGGCTCATTTTTAATTCTTTACACGCATTTTAATACGCGTTCCCATTGCGTTAAAATTTCTGCTCATTACAATACACCTGTTAATTTTAAATTTTTTTTGTTTTAGCATATCAAAGATGACAAAAAATAAAACAAAGTAATAAAGAAAAGTTCTGAAATGGATATAATTATTTATAATTTTTAAAAGAAAAATTCTTTGACATATGTATAAATATAGAGAAAAAAAAATGGGGATATTTGTCATTTATGAGCGTATAAGATCTTTTAGGCATTATATTCTTGAAATCAAATATGTATTGTTACATAATAAAAGTAAGAAAGTCGGTGGTTAATTTTAAAGAGAGGAGAAAAACATGCAAAAAGTTAAAAGAATGGCTGCAAAAAAATAATAGCCAGTATATTAAATATGGGATTATATGTGGAAGCAAATACCACATCTTGTCTTATGACTTATGAAATTAAAACACCAAAACAATTGCAAAATTACAGGAGAACAATGTAATGAAAAAATGCACAGGTGCAGTCATAAGTTGGCTGATTCAACAGCAGGCAATTGCAGAAGAGGACAGGGAAATATATACATATGCGGTAGATAATATGGTATTTTATTAGCACCTTTGGTTATGGTGTTGGTAATAGGAAGTCTTATGCATAACATACGACAGGGAATTGTGATGATTATACCTTTTATGTTATTACGGAAGTTTAGCGGAGGATATCATGCAAAAACCTTCTTTTCCGGTGTATGATAATTTCCTGCCTGTTGTTGTTTCTGTGCATGGAAATTACTATACATATCTCATATAGTTGGAATATCTTGATGTTTGCTGGTATTGCTGGAAGTAGTTTAATTATACAAAGTCCAATTGATTCCGAAAACAAAAGATTAGAGGAAGTACAGAAGAGGCAGTACAGGAAAATTGTATGCGGATTCGTTATGTTTTTCTTGCACTTATATTCATTTTATGGAAATTGAACGCACAGAAATATGCGGTAAGTATTGCAGTTGGGATATGGTTGTCGGCAGGATTACAGATTCCGTGTTTGATAAAATAATTAATTTTAGTCATAAATGGAAGAAAAAATGTCGCTTCGGTTGTAAAATATTGAAATTAACGAATGAAAGTGTATGATAAAGTTAACCACTGATTTCACAAAAAAGGAAAAGGAGAGATTGAAAGAATGAAAAGAGCAATGTAAAGAAAAAGTAACGTTATTATAATGACAATGTTGATGATTCTTGCGGTGCCAGTTAGTGTATATGCAAGTACTACAAAATCAGCTAATTTATATGCTGATTATGCAAGGGCAAAAGGAGTTTTAACATGCTCTTTTTCATTGGAAGATAGCAGATAAAGATTCGGCAGATGCTTATACAGAAATTCTACAAATAGGGAGCCCAATTCCCCAACAGATTATAGGGTTGCAGTGCGGCTTGAAACTTGGGAAACAAGCAATAAATGCACTAGATACGTTTATAAAAATAATCAAAACAAAGCGATAGCAAAAGCATCAGCAGATGATGTTTGTCAGTTTGCAAGCAGGCATTCAATAGACAATAGCACAGATACGAAGGAACTGGCTGTAGATTCATTGTATGCTGCAGAGTAATAAAAGAGAAAAGTGAAATAATATGGTCTTAAAAAAGATATAAAAGTTGTTTCAGTCGTAATAATATTATGTTTTTTGAATGCCTTTTTCGCCCTCTATAATGGCTTTTCAGCCATTATAGAGGCGAGAAATAATTGCAAAGCAGAAATCAGATATGGATACACACATATGGTAAGTGTATATGTAGATTCCAATGAAAAAATCAATCTTAAAGATTTGACGCAAATGTGTAAAGATATCAAAGCAATGTAACGTATATCTGAAAAATCTGAGATTTTTTACTATGACGAAAAATGGGAATGTGTTTAAGCCGGACATAATTTTATGCCAGAATGAGAGGCTGCCATATCCATTAAAAAATAATGTAAAGAAACCTGGTGAAAAATGAAATAATTGTTCCTGATAATATTTCCTTTAAGAATACCACGCTGAATGTTCATAATAAAAAATAACTATATGCGATGAAATAGATACTGCTAAATGTGCGGCATATGAAGATACATTTGTGTTAAATGCACGTACATTTACGGATGTATTCAGTGATGAAAATGAAACGCAGTCATTGGAATTAAGGATTTGTTCCAATAAGGATAATATTTATACGGTATACAGTCAGCTTGAAAAAAATATTAAAAAGAAAAATATCCAGCCAGCAGTATTTCCTATGGAGATGTAGAAAATAAGGAATCGGTTTTGAGTGGATTTGAAAATGAACAGACGATTCTTGGTATACTTTTGTATTTGTTTGCGGTTATAAATGTAACAATTGTTTCGTATTATTGGATAAATGTCAGGAAGAGGAACTTGCAATCAGAAAGGCTTTCGGGCAGACGAATATGGAAATTATTTTGATGCTCATAAAAGAATTTTTCCTGATTATTGGGATAGCTGCAATCATAGCAGTGCTGGTTCAGATTACGATACAGATATGCAGAGGTACCATGCAGTTTGGCCTTGATTCTGTTCGTATGATGTTTATGTATTTGGGAATGGTTTTCATAGCCTCAATTATTTCAGGCATATTACCAGTAAAGTATATTCTGAAGATTCATCCGGCAGAAGGGGTTAAAAATTAATGAAGATCATAAATGGAATTTTGCGAAATAAGGGGCTGATTACTATCGGGGCTGTGCTGTCCTTCATTTCATTCTCTCTTTGTTTTTTTTTTTTGACAAATAATTATGCACTTTATGAACAGATGCAGGAAATCAGAGATGTTTTTTTCATCTGACCTGGATAAAACTTATGTGATGGAATTCAGCTATGTAGAAGAAGATGAGGCTTCGTTTGCAGAGGATATAAATGCAATAAAGGAGAAGATTAGAAATGACTATCACATATCCTGTGGTGCATATGAGGAAACCTGGTCTTCCTTTGATGAACTTTCAACAAATGCTGAATATTTAAAATGTAATGAAAATGTACTTAAGGATACATTCTATGCGGATATGCCTGACTGCTCAGATATGATTGTCATGGATACGGATATGCTTAATTTTGTAGATGTTGGAATCACAAAGGACATGCTGGAACCTGTTTCAAAGGGTGGAGAGAAATTCTATCCACTTTTCGTAGGGAAAGGGTATAAGGATATTATTAAGGTAAATGATGTCCTGACGGATTGTTATTATGGTAATAAATATATTGTAAAAGGATACCTGGATGATGTAAACTGGTTTGACAGTTCGGATGCATTTACATTTCCTGTATCGGATATGAACTATAAATTTCTGACTTCATTTAGCGACAAGGAGATCTCCGATTATAATATGCAGTTGAATACCGTGAATAAAATATATTTAAAAATGGATTCAGCGGATAAGATTCCGGAAATATTGCAGCTGGCATCGGATAAAAATTTGAAAATCAGTCTTACTTCCATTGCGGAAAAATTCAGTACCATGAAAAAAGAGAACAAAAAGAAAGACTGGATATCCAGGGAAGGTTTGCTTTCACAGTATTGTTATGCTCCATCATGTCCGTAAGTACCATGTTCTGCACTTCAATTCTTATAAACAGAAGGGAATATGGAATCCGGCTTGCCTTTGGAGAATCAAAAATGCGACTGGTTGTAAATATGATCGGAAAAATCCTGGTTATTCTTTCAATTATGGCAGTAATCGCATACGTTGCTGTTGATCATTCATATAAGGCTGGGGCTTCCGCATTTTCATATTTATACAGACTTACCCTGAGAAATTATGCGCTTCCAATTGTTGCACTCTTAATAATGGTATTTATTTTATTATCAGCAGTGCCACCACTTCTAATGATTGTAACAGACTGGATCTGGTACAGTTGATCAGAGAGGAAAATGAATGATAGAACTTAAGAACATAACAAAAAAAGATATGGTAAAAATGAGAATGAAGTATTTGCGTTGAAGGATGTCTCCCTTCGAATAGATCAGGGGAATTTGTCGCAATAATGGGAGCATCAGGCTCAGGAAAATCAACATTACTACACATAATTGGAGCCATGGATCGGGCAACAGAAGGGGAGTACCTGCTGGATGGAGTTAATGTGAGTTCTTACAGTGAAAAGCAGTTATGCAGAATCCGAAAAAGAGAAGGTTACTTTTTGTATTTCAAAATTTTGCTCTTATGGATAAATACAGTGCATATGAAAATATAGAACTCCCATTGTTACATACAAAAGAAAAGCCGTGCAGAGAAAAGAAACTGATCAGAGAAGCTGCAGGAAAACTAAAGGTTGAGGATCAACTGAATAAGAAACCAAAGCAGATGTCTGGTGGGCAGCAACAAAGGATTGCTTTAGCAAGAGCACTTGTAAGTGGTGCGGATATCATACTTGCGGATGAACCAACAGGAGCTTTGGATCATGCAACCAGCATGGAACTTATGGGGCTTTTTGAAAGATTATAATAAGGTGGGAAAAACAGTTATAGTTGTAACCCATGACAAGGAAGTCGCGCAGTTTGCCGACAGGGTGATTACGATAAAGGATGGTGAAATTGCATGAAAAAGGAAAAGCAATCATAATTCTGGCAGTGGCTTGTATGGGAATGGGTCTGCTTGCCTGCGGAAAAGAACATATAGATAAAGAATCTGAGATAAATGTGTATAAAGAGGATTATACACCGGAAAAGAAACACAGGGAAGATCCACTGGAATTAAAAAAGGGTGACAGTGAAATTGAGGTCAATGTAAAAGCGACCTCCGGAGAATTTAAAGTGACATTTCTTGATAAGGATAATGAATCGCTTTCTTATGAATATAAAGTAAAGGCTGGGGATAATGCACACGATATCATACCGCTCGACCCAGATACCCTAGAGGATAACTGGGTGCTGGTAATGGAAAAAAATGAGGATACAGATGCCTCGTTAAAATATGTGATTAAATAAAAACTGCCTTATTTTATTGCAGCATTTCCTGCTTAATTTTTTTTTCGTATAAAGGACGAATGGTTTCCGGCACTTCCTCCAATTCGTCCGCAATCTGATCCAGAGGTTTGCCTTTTTTGAATTTTTTTACGAATCTGCTCTGACAATTTTTTCTTCTTTCCCGATCTCTTTCCCCGATCTCTTTCCCGATCTCTTTTTCCGATCCTTTCGCCATCCTCAATTGCTTCGGCGCGCTGCATTTCCAGCCGTCGTTCAAATGTATAGTCTAATGTCATCACGTGCATTACCTCCTCCCTGTGTTGAGCCAGAAAAATCCCTCAGTACATTTTCTTCCATACACTGGTTGATAGCTTTCTCAATGGCATCTTCCAGATTTCCACTGATTTCATTATTTTTCCGCACCATATCCAACACAAAATACATATATTCACGCAATGTCTGGCATTTTGACAGCAATGGAACATTTTTCCCATTGTTAATATTGTAAACATGGCAGACCAATTCTATCTCAGGATTCTCGGTTTCTTTTTCAAATGCATCAGAAAGACGGAGATCATACTGATCCGGCGCATCTTCTTTTCCATTATAAAACACGACAAAATGGGGCACTGGAATCTTTAAGATTCTTCCACCATAAATATCACGTTTCTGAGCTTTGATTTGTTTTTGTATAATGCTTGCAAAATAAAGCAGATCCCTCAGTGGCATATTCGGGCAATAGGTCGACTGATGCTCATACAGGCTCAGATTCGCATCAAGAATGAATGATGCATCATTCCGTACGGTAAGCGAAAAGCTTTTGTCATCCAAAGTTGTCATTTCAACCAGTTCTGGATCATCATAGTCCGTTCCATTAATCGCGTTATAAATTTCCATTGCACGTTTCTTGTCCTGAAGAAGCATGCTGAACACATCACTTTTGTATTCTTTGTTTGCCATACAGTTTCCTCCTTGTGTAAGCCACAGAATCTGTATGACAACACAGCCCATATCAATACAAATCCTGCTTATAACAAAATTAAGTTAAAATAAAGTTGAATTTTAAAAAGCAAGACTTTCCGGGATAATTTGAAATGAAAAAATAAAATATATGATATAGACGGCTCGCCAGGTACTGTCCGCCCAAGCTATGGAAAAAAATATGTATTTGCTTTGTGACAAGTATAGCATTTAAATGCCTGAGATGCAACAAAAAAAACCTTCCACATTTATGCAAAAAGTAATGTCCTGAAAAGTGTAGCACTATCACATAAATACGTCCTGAAAAGTGTAGCACCATAACACAAATACGTCCTTAAAAATGTTGACGGCTCTGCCATAAAGAAATATGATATAAAGTAATAAGGAATGCTACATATAAATTCCACTGACAGGGAGGACGCACAATGAAACGTTTTATAAGGGAACTTTTTTTTTCCGGTAGGGAAAGTTGATTTCATGGATCTGTATGCGTTCAAAAATTTATATGCTTGATGTCGGGCTTCTGCTTGCCATGGCAGATCTGGATGCAAGCGTTATCATTGATGGAAACCGGATTTTTACAGAGTTTAAAGGGGCGTTGACGGAGCAGTATGTGCTGCAGCAGATGATAGCGGAACTGGGTGTGGAACCATATTATTACACAACGGCAAATTCTACAGGCGAAATTGATTTCATGCTGCAGGCACCCGGATCGGTCATTCCGGTAGAGGTGAAAGCAGAGGAAAATCTGCGGGCAAAAAGTCTGCGGGCTTTTTGTGAGAAGTATCATCCCAAGCATGCGGTGCGGACTTCCATGTCGGATTTCCGTGAGCAGAACTGGATGACAAACATCCCGCTTTATAATATTGACCGGATTGAGAATACCTCAAATGAGCACCATAACTCGGCTGGAATTAAAAAACAGGGGCAAAAAAAAAAATAAATATATCAAAAATGGGGCAAAATATGAAATGTTCGATTGAAAAAACGGGGCAAATTTTGTTATCATGGAGCATATGGAACAAATATGAGAAAAACGAGGAAAATCCCATGAAAATGACAACCCTGTGTTACATAGAAAAAGACGGAAAATACCTGATGCTCCACCGCACCAAAAAGCAGCACGACATCAACAAAGACAAGTGGATTGGTGTAGGCGGACATGCAGAAGGCCAACGGAAGGACCGGAGGACTGTCTGTTACGTGAAGTAAAAGAAGAAAAACCGGCCTGGCACTGACTTCCTACCAGTTCCGCGGGCTGATCACATTCATCAGTGATGAAGCGCCGGAGCCGGAAGAAATGTGTCTGTTTACCGCGGATGGTTTTACCGGGGAGCTGATCGAGTGCAATGAAGGCGATCTGCAGTGGATGGACAAAAAAGAAGTGCTTGCGCTTCCGACCTGGGAAGGAGATGCCATTTTTTTAAAACTGCTGATCGAGGAAAGACGAGCGCCGCTTTTTACACTCCGGCTTGTTTATGAAGGAAATAAACTGGTAGAAAAACAATTGTACCGGTATTCATAAAAAAACGGTTTAAATTTGAAAAATAAAGTGTTGGATGGCAAATGTTAAAAAAGAGCTGTACCTGAACAGCAAAGGAAAGGAATAAAAAATGGAAAACGAAAACCAGACCCCGCACAAGCGCCGTGTGCATTATAAAGGGAAAAAATACCCGAAGAAATTTGAAGAAAAATATAAAGAACTACAGCCGGAAAAATACAAAGACACCATCGCGCATGTCATCCAGAAAGGCAACACCCCGGCAGGCATGCATATCTCCATTATGGTAAAAGAAATTCTTGATTTCCTGCAGATCAAACCGGGACAGACCGGTTTTGATGCCACACTCGGCTACGGAGGTCACACGAAAGCCATGCTCGAGCAGCTGCAGGGGCAGGGACACATCCATGCGACCGATGTCGACCCGGTAGAATCGGCAAAGACGAAAAAACGTCTGGCAGAGCAGGGATTTGGCGAGGACATGCTGACCATCCATCTGCAGAATTTCTGCACGATCGATGAGATTGCAAAAGAAGTGGGTGGATTTGATTTTATTCTGGCAGATCTTGGCGTTTCGTCCATGCAGATCGACAATCCGGGCGCGGATTTTCCTTTAAAGTGGACGGACCGCTTGATCTGCGGCTGAATCAGGAGGCAGGAATCAGTGCGGCGGAGCGTCTGGATACGATCAGCCGTGACGAGCTTGCCGGAATGCTTTTTATGAAAATTCGGATGAGCCTTACTGCGAGGAGCTGGCAAAAGCGATCACCGATGAGATCCGCAAAGGACACCGCGTGGATACCACCACAAAACTGCGCAGGATTATTGAAGACACTCTCGATTTTCTGCCGGAAAAGGATAAAAAAGAAACCATCAAAAAAGACCTGTCAGCGTACATTTCAGGCACTCCGCATCGATGTCAACCGAGAGTTTGAGGTGCTTGCTTTATGAATTTATGGAAAAACTGCCGGGTGCTTTAAAACCGGGCGGCCGCGTGGCGATTCTGACATTCCATTCCGGGGAGGACAAGCTGGTAAAGCGTGCTTTAAAAAGAAGGCTACCGCGCAGGTATTTATTCGGAGTATGCAAAGGATGTGGTGCGTCCGTCCGCGCAGGAGTGTGCGCAGAACGGACGGGCACGCTCCACGAAGATGCGCTGGGCGGTACGCAGCCAGTGATCCTGATACACAATCATAATTGCCATTATTTGAGCCTTTGATAGGTGATGGGAATTTCTTTTGCACCTTTACGGTAGGAATCCACCCACTTTTTCAGGTCAGCAGCATCTATGGCGGTTTCTTTCCCTTTGGCATTTGTCAGGAGATATACGATACCGTCGTGATCCTTATCAGCGGAATCCGGGAATGAGGAAAATCCGTCAATGCTGTCTGCCCATTCTTTTTTATTCCAGTCGGTCACAGAACCTATTTTTTTTGTGTAGGAGGCATCATCGGCCTGATAGGACCATACCTGATAAGGCCAGAAAGTGGTGGGGTCGGCTGCACGAGCGGGGAATAAGGACCACCGTAAGGACTTCCGTGGGAAATATCCTCTTCCACAATTCCATTGTAGAGAAAATGCAAAAAGTGTGCTATAATGCAAGCGCGTGTTTTACAAAAACACGCGCTTATTCACGTAGGAAGGAAAAAGAAACGTATGTTATCCACAATTGAAGCAATCAATAGTGCGGTCAACAATTTCATCTGGGGTGTTCCTGCAATGATCTGTATCATCGGTGTTGGTCTGGTATTGAGTTTCCACCCGGTTCTTACAGATCCGCAAGTTCCCATACGCGATGAAAGTGACCTTCGGCCGCATGTTTAAAGCGTGAGGCATCGGATGGAGCCATGACACCGTTTCAGGCGGTGTGTACGGCACTTGCGGCAACGGTCGGCACGGGGAAATATTGCCGGTGTGGCAGGGGCGATTGCCATCGGCGGTCCGTAAAGGAGCCGTGTTCTGGATGTGGATTTCCGCAATTCTCGGTATGTGTACCAAGTTTTTTCAGAAGTGACGCTTGCGGTGCATTTCCGCGAAAAAAATGTGCATGGGGATCTGGTCGGCGGTCCGATGTATTATATTAAGAACGGACTCAAAAAGCACTGGCACTGGCTGGCGTATCTGTTTTCCGCGTTTGGCGTGCTGACCGTATTCGGAACAGGGAATGCCACACAGGTAAATACGATTACCACAGCCATCAATACGGCATTAATGAATTATCATGTCATTTCAAAAAGATGCGGTACCGACTGTTAATCTTGTGGTTGGGATCATTCTGGCGGTTCTGATCGCACTCATTCTGCTTGGAGGTATCAGGCGGATTGGACGGGTGACAGAAAAGCTGGTACCGTTTATGGCATTAATCTATATTGTTTTTTTGGCAGTGGGAGTGATCTTATTTAATATCGGTCATGTTCCGGCAGTATTTGCTTCCATTATAGAAGGGGCATTTCATCCGGCAGCAGTGACCGGCGGCGCGGTCGGCAGCTTTTTCATGAGTATGAAAAAGGGCGTATCCCGTGGAATTTTTTTCCAACGAGGCAGGACTTGGCACGGGATCAATTGCACATGCCTGTGCAGACACGAGAAAACCGGTCAAGCAGGGATTTTTTGGAATTTTCGAGGTGTTTGTAGACACGATTGTGATCTGTACGCTTACCGCGCTGGTTATTTTGTGCAGCCAGGTTCCGGTCAGTTACGGACAGGCGGCAGGGGAGCAGAACTTACCATCAGTGGATTTACCGCAACATACGGAAACTGGGTATCTATTTTTTACTGCGGTTGCGATGTGTTGTTTTGCATTTTCCACCATTATCGGATGGGGATTATACGGGACGCGCTGCATCGAGTTTTTTGTTCGGCTCCCGTGTCAATAAGCCGTTCATGCTGGTGTATGCACTGGTTGCCATTGTGGGTGCGACCATGGATCTGGGTCTGATGTGGAGTATTGCGGAAACGTTTAACGGACTCATGGCAATTCCCGAACCTGATCGCAGTATTTTTGCTTTCCGGTGTCGTTGTTAAACTGGTGTAGGAATACTTTGCCGGAGAAGGTGCAAAAAGTTAGGGGAAGCTGGAAAGAAAAAGGGCGAAAAACTTGACATTTGTGCGTTTATCATAAATAATAAGGTACTGAAAAAACAAAGGAGGAACTTGTTATGAAAAAATTTGGAATCAAAGAAGTTGTAGCAACCGGTATCGGAACCGCATTGTTCATTGTTTTTGACAGAAGTGCAGATTCCGCTGGGAATTATCCCGAATACATCCATGCAGCCACGTGCAGCAGTGCTGGCATTTCTTGCAGCAGTGTTTGACCGGTTGTCGGAGGAATCATTGGTCTTCTGGGACATGCAATCGGTGATGCACTGTTTTATGGAAGCGTATGGTGGAGCTGGGTATTCCCAGATGCGATCTTTGGAATTTTAGTTGGTTTATTCGCAAAGAGATTTGAGATTAAGGCCGGTGGGTTTAATAAGAAGAAAGTAGTTCTTTTAATGTCGTTCAGGTGGTTGCAAAATGCAATTGCATGGATCGTTGTTGCACCGGTGCTTGATATTCTCATTTATGCAGAGCCTGTAAAGAAGGTATTCTCACAGGGCGTATTTGCGTTTGTAGCCAATATCATCATTGTGGGTGTACTTGGTTCATTACTCGGACTGGGATATACAAAGATTGGAGCAAAATCATCAAGTCTTACAAAGGAAGACTAAAAACGTATGGAACCGATTATTGAATTTGAAAACTTTACATTTAAATATCGGTCACAGATGGAGCCGACACTCCGGGATATCAATTTGAAAATTTATCCCGGAGAGAAGGTGCTCATCATTGAATCATCGGGATCAGGGAAGTCGACATTATCAAATTGTATCAACGGACTGATCCCTTTTTTCGTATGAAGGAGACAGTACCGGAACTTTAAAAATCGAGGGAAAAAGATCCGAAAAACCTTGGGATTTTCGGACTTTCCAAGATGGTCGGAACCGTGTTGCAGGATACGGACGGACAGTTTATCGGTCTGACGGTTGCGGAAGATATTGCTTTCGTGCTGGAAAATGACTGTATGGCACAGGAAGAGATGTTTCGCAAAGTAGACGATGTGGCAGAGACTGTAGAGGTAAAAGAACTGTTGCATCATGCACCATCGGAGATGTCCGGCGGACAGAAACAGAGAGTTTCCATGGCGGGGTTATGATCGATGATGTGGATATTCTGCTGTTTGACGAGCCGCTGGCCAATCTCGATCCGGCGACCGGAAAGAAAGCCATTGCATTGATCGACCGAATCCAGAAGGAACAGAAGAAGACCATCGTGATCATCGAGCATCGTCTTGAGGATGTGCTTTATAAAGACGTGGACCAATCGTATCGTTGTGGTAGGCGAGGGAACGATTGTGGCAGATATGAAGCCGGATGATCTGCTGGCTGGAAATATCCTGAAGGAACAGGGGAATCCGCGAGCCGCTTTTATGTCACGGCACTGAAACATGCCGGATGTACGATTGCGGCAGAAGATCATCCACAGCATGTGGAGACCATGAATTTTGAGCCGTACAGAGCGCAGGTCCGGAATGGTTTGAGACAACGAAGATTCCGCAGAAACAGGAAGCAGAGGAAAAGGTGCTCAACGTGGATCATCTGCATTTTTTTTCTTATCAGCCGGGAAAGGCGATTCTTTCGGATATCAGCTTTGATGTGAAAAAAGGGGAAATGATCAGCATTGTCGGGAAAAAACGGTGCCGGAAAGACAACCCTTTCCAATCTGATCTGTGGGTTCCTCGAGCCAAGCAACGGAAAAATCGAACTGAATGGAAAAGATATCTCACCGCTTTCGGTCAAAGAGCGTGGGGAGCATATCGGAATCGTCATGCAGAATCCGAATCAGATGATTTCAAAACCCATGATTTATGAGGAAGTGGCGCTTGGTCTGACGGTGCGCGTGGGGTTCCGGAAGAAGAAATTCGTGAGCGTGTGTACGAGACACTGAAAATCTGTGGTTTGTATCAGTTCCGAACTGGCCGGTTTCAGCATTGAGTTTCGGGCAGAAGAAGCGTGTGACGATTGCATCCATTCTTGTCATGAAGCCGGAGATCCTGATTCTGGATGAGCCGACAGCGGGGCAGGATTACCGCCATTATACGGAAATTATGGAGTTTTTAAAGACGATCAATGAGACACAGGGAACGACCATTATCATGATTACGCATGATATGCATCTGATGCTGGAATATACCAACCGCGCCATTGTTGTGGCGGATGGACAGCTGCTGACGATTGATACGCCGGCGAAAGTGCTGACGGATGAAACCATCACGGCTCCAGCATATCTCAAGCAGACATCTCTCTATGAGATGGCGGTCAAATGTGGAATTGAAGATTCTTCCCAGTTCGTGCAGCGGTTTATCAATTACGAAAGGGCGGTGCGGTAATGGCAAAGTTATTGACCTATGAGCAAAAAGATACCTGGATGGATGGCTGTGTGGTGTCACAAAGCTGATCTATTTTCTGGCATGGTCATCACAAGCATGCTTACTTATGATACCCGTGTACTCGCCGTGATGCTGGTTCTTAGTCTGATCCTGTTTAAGATTTCAAAAAAACAGAGTGGAAACAGGTCGGTTCTATTTTTTAAGTTCATTATGTTCTTTCTGGTCATCAATGTGCTTGCCATTTTTATTTTTGCACCAGATCAGGGAACAAAAAAATTTATGGTACAAAGCATGTACTCTGGCAGCTTTCGGCGCATTATCCGATTACCGCGGAGCAGTTGTTTTATGAGCTGAACATTATTTTGAAATATTTTACAATTATCCCGGCGGTATTTATTTTTGTCGTGACCACCAATCCGTCGGAGTTTGCAGCATCGTTAAATCGTATTGGAATCAGTTACAACATCGGATATGCGGTGGCAATTGCACTGCGTTATATTCCGGATGTGCAGGATGATTTCCACAAAATTAAAAAATGCGCAGGAGGCGTGGAATAGAAATGTCCGGGAAGGCAAAAGCTGATGAGCCGTATAAAAGAGTACGGCATCTATCATCTTTCCGCTCATTTTTACAAGTATCGGCCGCATTGATACAATCAGTAATGCGATGGAGCTGCGTGGGTATGGGAAGTACAAAAAGCGTACCTGGTATATGGGAAGAAAGTTACAGCGCAATGATTATCTGTGTATTGCACTGGTGCTTGGATTTGCCGTGGCTGCACTTGTGATTACATATCATGATGGCAGCCGGTTTTATAACCCGTTTATATAAACAGTAGAGATTGCGCAACTCGTCTTAATAAAATTAGAAAAGGAGCTATCGCACCAGCGAATATCGGCGGCACGACAGCTCCTTTTTGTTTTCCATGTCTGTTTTTAAGCTTCGGTTGAAGCATCAGATGCAGGTGCTTCGGTCTGGTTTTCGGAAGCATTTTCCGACACGGTCTCCAGAAGCTGGTTCCTCAGACGGCTGTTCCGGAGGAATCACCTCGACATCCTCTTCCTTAACCGGTTCCGGCTTTGGCTTTTCCGGCATTTTCTGTCCACAGGCACTGCAGAATGCAGCATCGGCATCCACGCTTGCACCGCAGGATGGGCAGATCGCTACACCTTTCATCTGGTGAATGCTTTCACGGCATTCCTTAATTCTGGCTTCGGAAACGGCAATCGCATCCAGCCAGGTTTTTACATCTTCTTCGGCATCTTCGCGATGTTTTTTCCACATACCATTTTCCAATCTGTTCGTATGCAGTATCAATCTTGCGTTCTTCCTCGGAGATATTTAAGTTTAATTTTGCAGTATCTGCCAGATCTTTTGTTTTTTAATGGTAGTCTGGCTCACATCACTGATCTTTTGTCCTAAGTTGTTTAAAAAAGACATATATTTCACTCCTTTCCTATATCAAAAACCTTATGTTATGAATTATCATAACATGCTGTCTGTCTGAAAAAACACAAGGAAGTTTACAGATTATTTATGTCTTTTTCTGTTTTTCTTCCGGGACATGCGTGGTGCTTTAACGGATGGTTTTGCAGCCGGAGTATTTTCGCCAGCTGGAGTTTCCACAGTAGCAGATTCTTCCGGTGCCGGAGCTTCCACAGGAGCAGATTCCGCTGATGCCGAAGCTTCCACAGGAGCAGATTCCGTTGGTGACGGAGCTTCGGATGAACCGGTGACAATTTCATTTAACAGCAATGCTTTTTGCAAGATTTCCTTCCGCAGAAATTTTCCCACTCTGGTAAGCTTCGAGAATGTCAAGGCTGCCCTGCGCGAGTGCAAGCAGATCAGCAGCTGAAGTTGTGACTAAAATGTCACGGTCGTAATATTCATATGGTTCAACATGAAGCTGTCCGTTTGCAATTTCCAGATACAGGGCACCTTCGGCTTCTCCCTGTATGTTAAACTGGATGGCAAGATGTTCACTGATTTTGGAAGCATCTTTCTCCTGATTAAGTATCTTTTAATTTTGAAACTAATTCCTGATATGTCATAGTCAGTCATTTCTCCCTTCTCCATCTGCTAATTAGATTGGTGATTGCGCAACTCGTTTCTGCGGGCTGTCGTTTTGTCGGGGACACCGTCTGAGCGATTTTGTGTCTGCCTTAGAGGGAAGCTTCGAATAAGCATGCCCACGGTTCTATTTGCGCAGTCACAGAGTGACATATTGAAAAATAAAGTAAATATCAAGACAAATGGGGGAGTGGGCGTATTAAACGTTTCGAAGATTCCCTCTTAGGCAGACTAGAAATTGCGAACGGTGTCCCCGACAAAACGACAGCCCGCAGAAACGAGTTGCGCACCCACCTGTTTGCTAATTAGAGTATAGCTTTTCTGTTATGCTTGTCAAGCAAACTTTATGAAATTATCATTGCGGGAAGCCGCTAAAAAGCGTACAATAGGGATAACAAAATTTTAAAAATAAAGGAAGGGATCAAGATTATGAGAAAAAACCAAAACGCACAATGTACTCAGGCGTCTGCTTGCGTTTGTCCTGATTGTTTCACTGCTTCCACTGGGGTATGCGGGCAATGTGATGGCTGCAACAACCGGTACACGGAACGTAAGTATTCAGGTTACATACGGACAGACGGATGCCAGAAATGTCTATGGCATGATCAACAGTATGCGCAGAAATTTATCCGATGCATGGTACTGGGATGCAAACAATTACACGAAGACATATTGTAATAATCTGCAGCCGCTTACTTACGACTATGCACTGGAGCAGGTAGCCATGAAACGTGCAGCAGAGATTGCACTTTCGTATTCACACACCAGACCAAATGGCACAAATTATTATACTGCTTACAGTGAAAACGGTGTCTATGCGCGGGAGTTTATGCAGAGAATATCGGTGTGAATTATTCTTCAGCATCTGCACTTCACAACGCAATGCGGGAAGACAATGCAAATTATTCCGGACAGGAACAGCGTAGAAATATGTTAAACAAAGCCAGTTTACAGCTGTCGGAATCGGACATGTATATTACAATGGCTACCATTACTGGGTAGAGGAATTTGCCAACACGGTAACCAGAACATCCTATACAACACCGAACAACCAGACGACAACGGTAAACAATATTCAGATTGCGGAAAGCAATATTACCTCAGATCAGATTGTTGTTCCGTCATCCATTGAAATTACATTCAGATGTCTGCGGGTCAGACCATTGATTTATCTGGATGCTATGAAAACATTAAAGTATCTAATCACTGGCCAAGCAATGCAAACTGTCCGATTGTACAGGGACTGAATATGTATGTATCCAATACTGCGGTTGCCTATATCAGCGGAACAAAACTGATCGCAAATACTGCAGGTTCCACAACACTTACACTGAATCGTCCGGATGGAAGAATTCCTCTGCAGATTCCGGTTCAGGTAACAGGAACCAATAACAGCAGCAATACCTATTCGTACTATATTCCAAATGCTTCCGTTGGTACAATCGTTGACCAGACATACACCGGATATGATATTCGTCCGTCCGTATCGGTATGGCTGAATGGCGGCTATCTGTACGAGGGAAGAGATTATACACTTTCTTACAGCAACAACCGCAATATCGGTACTGCATCCGTAACAATTAAACGGAATTGGAAATTATTATGGAAGCAGAACAGTTTATTTCCGTATTGTAAATCATGGAAACGGAAATACAACGGTTTCATCTAATAATCTTGCAAATGCAGTGATCAGCGAAATTGCAACACAAAGTTATACGGGATCTTCCGTAAAACCGGAAGTTACCGTTACATTAAATAACATTGTTTTTTTAAAAAGAAGGTTCGGATTACTATCTGAATTATAGTGACAATGGTGCACCGGGAAAAAGCTGCTGTTATGGTAGTGGGAACCGGTAATTATACGGGATCTGCAAAGACAAGCTTTTTATTATTAAGCCGGAGAAACCGGTTATCACAAGATTGCGTGCACACGGATCAAAAAGTCCGTATCACATGGCTGCCAGGTACTTCCGTTACCGGCTATGAAATCTACCGCTCAAGGGAGCATATGATTATGGATACAAGAAGATTGCGGCTACAAAAGATGGTGAGATGCAGTCTTATACAAAGGGCAAAAACTCACCAAAGGAACTTATTATTACAAGATCCGCAGCTATGTTACTGTAGATGGAACAAAGGATTACAGTCCATACAGCAGTGTGAAGTCTGTAAAGATCCGCCGCTAGGATCAAAGCATAATTGAAAATAAGAATTAAAAATGTCGGTAGATATCTGTCAGATATCTACCGACATTTTTGGTATACAAAGTTAAAAGATTTATTTCATCTGTGCGACCCGGTCAAATTCCTCTTCGATTTCTTTGGAAGGTTTTTGGTGTCAGCAGACTGACGATTACGATCGCAGCGCAGGCAATCAGGAATGCAGGAAGCAGTTCATAGATGTTCCAGATACCACCGAGCGGGCGGATCAGGTATTTCCAGATAAATACCATGGAACCCCCGCAGACCATACCGGCAAGTGCGCCCCATTTGTTGGTACGTTTCAGAACAGGGAAAACAGAACAACCGGTCCGAATGCGGCACCGAATCCAGCCCAGGCGAAAGAAACGATGGCAAATACGGAACTGTCCGGATTTCTGGCAATGAATGCGGCAACGACAGAAATTACAAGGAGTGTAATTCTTTGCGGCTGCCATGCTTCCGTTTTTGTTGGAAGAATCTTTGCGGAAAGCACCGAGAATGTCGGAAGAAACCGCAGAAGATGCAGCCAGCAGCTGCGAGTCCGAAGTGGACATGGTGGAAGCTAAAATGCCGGCGAGAACCACACCCGCAAGCAGGGCAAATATCACACCGTGCTGGGGAGAGCAGGGCGGAAATTTTTACGATAATGGTTTCGGAATTCGATCCGGTCAGCATCTCCAGTGCGCCGACTTTTGCTCATGGTATAACCGATCACACCGGATAAAGACGGCAACGAACAGGGGAGATTACGACCCAGATGGTTGCAACGCGGCGGGACAGTTTCAGTTTTTCTCATCCTCGATTCCCATAAAACGGAGCAGGATATGCGGCATACCGAAATATCCAAGTCCCCATGCGGCAGTGGAAACAATGGTCAGGGCACTGTAAGGAGCGGCCTTTTCCGGTGTTTACATCATAGAAAAGTGTCATGGAAAGATATCCCGGAAGCTCGGAGGCGTTGTGGATAACGGCACCGATACCGCCAGCAGTTTCTACACCAAAAGATCAGAACTACAATCAGAGCAACCGACATGATGATACTCTGGATAAAGTCCGTTGTGGAAGCAGCAAGAAATCCGCCAAGTGTTGTGTATGCTACAATTACGATAGCACTGATAATCATGGCGGTCAGATAATTTACCCCGAATAAGCTGGAAAAAGTTTTCCGCATGCGGCAAATCCCGAGGCCGTATAAGGAATAAAAAGATAACAATAAAAATAGCAGCAATGACCTGCAGCATCTTTTTTTTTTCATCGCGATAGCGGTTGCTGAAGAACGATGGGATGGTAATGGAATTGTTGCAGGTGTGCGTATAGCGGCGGATACGTTTGGCAACGATCAGCCAGTTAATGTATGTACCAACAGCCAGTCCGATTGCTGTCCATCCGGCATCTGAAATTCCGGTGAGGTAAGCAACGCCCGGAAGTCCCATCAGAAGCCAGCTGCTCATGTCGGAAGCTTCGGCACTCATCGCGGTTACGAAAGGACCGAGTTTTCTGCCACCCAGATAGAAATCGTCAGTACTGTTGTTTTCTTGGAACATCGGAAACCAATATAGATCATACCAATAAGGTATACGATAATGGCAATCATGATGCATATTTGTGCAGATGTCATAAATAAATCCTCCTCTTTTGTACGCTTTCACACGCTAATTGTTCATAGTATAGCACAGATGATAATTATACCGCAACCGGGAAATCCTGTTTGACACTATGGGCAATAAGATGATAAACTGTCTTTTGTCTATACATGAGAAAAGCAATTCCGTTTGGCCTTCAACATGTGCTTGCCATGTTTGTAGCAAATCTGGCACCCGTACTGATCGTCTGCAGTGCAGCTCTGGTTCGGGGCATGGTATCATCTGCTGGTAGGTGCTCTGACACTTATCGTGTGTCTGGTGGCAAGATATGTGTTAAAGGGCGTTTATAAGAATCTGAATATTCTGGTAGGACTTATTTTCGGATATATTCTTTCTATTATATTTACGGTTGCAGGGATTGCACCTATGGTGGATTTCTCCGGAATTCAGGAGACCATTGATCAGGTAGGATTTTTCAGCATTCCAAAACTTGTGTTTTTTACCAGTCACAAGCCGGTATTTAATCTTGGAGCCTTTTTAACCATTGCGATTGTTTTTCTGGTTTCTGCAGCAGAGACAACTGGCGCGACAACTGCTGTGTGTACCGGAGCACTTGGACGTGACCTTAAAATGGAGGAACTTCAGGGCTCACTTGCCGTGGATGGATTTTCCAGTGCAATTTCCGGATGTTTTGGATGCCTGCCACTGACATCGTTCAGCCAGAATGTCGGACTGGTTACGCAGGAGTGTTTGTTGTTTCCCTTCTGCTGAGCCTTCTTTTTGCCGAAGAAGAAACAGGCAAATTAAATACACGTTGTTAAGGTAACGTTAAGGTGCAGCGATTTTTAAGATAAGGATTTGGTGTTATGATGATATCATCAAAAAGGAAATGGAGGAATTTGATATGTGGAGTCGCGCACAATTAAAGGGAAGGGCGAAAGCAACATTTAAACGAAATTATTGGAAATGTATTCTGATCAGCCTGTTGCTGACACTGATTGCAGGGGGAAGCGGAGCTGCTTCCGGGCAACCTCAGCAGTGCAACCGGTTCCTTACATGGATCGGAGAATCAGGCAGGCAGTTCCTATGATTATGACAGCGGTTATGACAGTGATGATGGTTCACTGCGTGATTTTGAGGCTGGGCTTGAAAGAAGGCTTTAAGGACGGACTGAAAGCAGGAAAACAGGGGAGTGATGGGCGGTATGGTCGCAGCAGCGATCGTCATCGGCATATTCATAGTTGTTTTTCTGGTGATTTTTGTCCTTATACTTCTGGTTGATGTATTTATCATAAATCCGTTTGAGGTCGGATGCAGGAGATTCTTTATCCGCAACTTAAATGAGCCGGCACAGATTGGGAACATTGGATATGGATTTGACAATAATTACAGGAATGTTGCAAAGACAATGTTTTTCCGTGATCTGTTTACGGTTTTATGGTCATTGCTTTTTATCATTCCGGGTATTGTAAAAGCATATGAATATATGATGATTCCGTACCTTTCTGGCAGATAACCCGCAGATGACCAAAGAGCAGGCATTTGCGGAAAGCAAGCGTATGATGCAGGGACAGAAATGGAAAGCATTTGTTTTGGATCTGTCCTTTATCGGATGGTACATTTTATCCGGACTGACACTTGGAATTCTTGCAAATCTTTTTATGTGTCACCATATGTGAATGCAACACATGCCGCACTGTATGAGGCACTGTGCTATGCAAACCCGGCTGGTTCAAACGGATTTACACAGCAGGAGGATTCGGTGAATTCACCTTTCCGGCAGGAGAATGTATGAATTATACGATTTTAATTGCAGATGATGAGCCGGAGATACGAACGCTTCTCCGGCTGTATCTGGAAAATGAAAATTATCAGATTATTGAGGCAGAAAACGGGAAGCAGGCACTGGAACTGCTGAAGAAAGAACATGTGGATCTGTGTCTGTTGGATATTATGATGCCGGAGATGGACGGATACCATGTGTTGCAGGAATTACGTAAAACAAGCAATATTCCCGTTATGATACTTTCGGCAAAGGATGCGGATTCCGAGAAGATTCTGGGGTTAAATCTCGGGGCAGATGATTATCTGGCAAAACCGTTCAATCCTTTGGAGGCAGTAGCACGTGTCAATTCAAATATCCGTCGGTTTTTATGCGCTGGGGACAGCGGAACTGTCATCAATATACTGACTGTCCGGGATCTGGAACTGGATCCGGAAGGCTGCGTACTCAAAAAAATGGAGAACCGATTGAACTGACTTCGGTAGAGTACCGGATCATGGAGTTATTTATGAAGCATCCGGGAAAAGTGTTTACAAAACAACAGATCTATGAACAGGGATGGGGTGACACTTATGTGGTTGCAGACAATAATATTATGGTCTGCATCAGCAAGCTGAGGGCAAAACTTGATGAAGACCCGGCAGCTTATATTCGAACCATCCGCGGATTGGGCTATCGGCTGGAGAAATAGCAATGCGTGATTTACAGGCATTTTTTGATCAAACGGTTTATTTATATCCTTGTACTGGTGACAGTTGCACAGTCGCTGATCAGTTTTTTTGATCAGCCAGGCGGTTATGCCTGTGGTGATGAAAGTTTTTTTCCCGGATTACCAGAGGCAGTCATCCGTTGGAAAGACGGATCTGTTTATTTTTATCATATGTGTTCTGTTATTGCTGATAGTAAATGCCGTCCGGCTGCTTTTTGCCATCACCGCTGCAGGGAATGATGCAGTGGACAGGGGAACGATTACAGGACTGGCTGGGCAATGCACTTCCGGCGACAAGGAGTTCCGTCGTCGTACAGGAGATGGAAGGATGGAAAGCCATCCTGCTGTTTGTGGTTCTGCTGCTGTTAATGGTGTGTATGCTGCTTCCTTATATTTTGGGTGCGATAACGTTCGCGCGGATTGTGATGGCGGAGTTTCATCAGATCCAGGAGGAGCGCGAACAGCAGCAGAGAGAGTTTGACCGCAAGCGGAATCTGATGCTTTCCGATATCGCACATGATCTTCGGACACCGGTCACGACCGTATCCGGTTACGCAAAAGCATTGGCGGATCATATGGTACAGGAACCGGAAAAACAGCAGGAATATCTGAACGCCATCCAGAATAAATCGGTTCGGATCGGAAATCTGATCAATTTGTTGTTTGAATATGTAAAACTGGATAGTGAAGGGTTTGCATTAAATGGAAAAACACTTGATTTGTGTGAACTTCTCAGAGAAAATGCGGCAATGCTGTATGCAGAGATGGAAGAAAACGGAATGACACTGACAGCAGATATTCCGGAGGAAACGATACCGGTCTGGGCGGATGAACTTCAGTTATCCCGTGTAGTGACAAACCTTCTGACAAATGCCATGCAGCACAATCCAAAGGGAACAAGAATCGGACTGTTTGCTTATAGGGGAGCTGGAGCGGATTTATGTATTGGTGGCAGACAGCGGAATTCTAATTCCAGAGGAACAGGCGCAGCATTTGTTTGATCCTTTTACGCGTGGGGACAAAGCGCGGGTAAGCGATGGGAGAAACGGACTTGGACTTTCCATCGTGTCAAAAATCGTGCAGATGCACGGATGGGACTTAAAACTGGTGCAACAGCCACAGATTCAGCATTATGCAAAAGCAGCCGGATTTGCAAAAAGCATTTGTGATCCGGATGGAAAAATGCCGGTATGTATTCTGTGCATCCGCTAAAATAAAAAGTGGAAGAAAAAGAGGGAGAGTCTATGATAATTATAAGAGCGATGGATCCGTATGAATTGCTTTGGATGGTACTTTTGATTGTGTTTGTTCTGGGAGAACTTGCAACAATCGGACTAACGTGCATATGGTTTGCCGCAGGTGCACTTGCGGCACTGGTTATGGCAATGGCAGGGGATAAATCCGGTGGTGCAGTTTCTGGTATTTTTCGTGGTATCCATTCTTTTGCTTGCTGCGACAAGACCGTGGGCGCGTAAATATGTAAATGCTAAAATGCAAAAAACAAACGCGGATAGCCTGATTGGGGAAAATATACGGATTTCCGAGCGCGTCAGTAATATGGATCAGACCGGGATGGCAGTTGTTCATGGACAGGAGTGGACGGTGCGTACCCGTAATGATAATGAGATCATTGAACCGGGAGAAGAAGCAAAAAAATTCTGGCAATCAGTGGTGTCAAACTTATAGTAGAAAAAGGTATAGGTAAAGGAGGAAAAAGTTATGCCTGTTGTAATTCTCATTGTAGTGATCATTGCATTGGTCGTTATTGTGAACTGTGTGAAAATTGTTCCACAGGCGCATGCGGTAGTTGTGGAGAGACTTGGAGGGTATCTTACCACATGGTCAGTAGGGCTGCATTTTAAGCTGCCGTTTTTTGACCGTATTGCAAAAAAGGGTTTTGTTAAAAGAGCAGGTGGTTGACTTCCCGCCGCAGCCGGTTATTACAAAGGATAATGTTACGATGCAGATCGATACCGTCGTTTATTTCCAGATCACAGATCCGAAGCTGTATGCATACGGTGTGGAGAATCCGATCATGGCAATTGAAAATCTGACTGCTACGACGCTTCGTAATATCATTGGTGATCTGGAGCTGGATGAGACACTGACATCCAGAGAGACCATCAACACCAAGATGCGTGCAACGCTGGATGTGGCAACAGATCCGTGGGGTATCAAAGTAAATCGTGTGGAGTTAAAGAACATTATTCCACCAAAGGCAATTCAGGATGCCATGGAGAAACAGATGAAGGCAGAGCGCGAGCGGCGTGAAGCCATTCTGCGTGCAGAAGGTGAGAAAAAATCTACAATTCTGGTTGCAGAAGGAAATAAGGAGTCTGCAATTCTCGATGCAGAGGCTGAAAAACAGGCTGCAATCCTGCGTGCCGAGGCACAGAAGGAAGCAACCATCAAGGAAGCCGAAGGTCAGGCAGAGGCTACATTAAAGATCCAGCAGGCCAATGCAGATGGTCTCCGTATGCTCAAAGAAGCTGCTCCGGATAATGCGGTACTTCAGATTAAGAGTCTGGAGGCATTTGCCAAGGCAGCAGACGGTCAGTCAGCAACCAAGATTATTATCCCATCGGATATTCAGGGGATTGCAGGACTGAGCAAATCCATTGTGGAAATTGCAAAAGAAAACGGATAACACAGATACATCTGTGATGCATTGGACGAAACTGCTCCATGAAAATGGGGCAGTTTTTTGTTATCTTAGGAAAGTCTTTATTTTGCGGAAGGAAAATGGTATACTATAGATTATTGATGCGGGAGCATATTCCACAGATGAGCGATGGATGTGGAAAGAACAGGAGCGTAAATGAAATCAAAGGTTCGATTTAGGGAAAGCTGAGATCGTATCTCTGCTGGCCATTGTGGCTGACGATCCCGATGACAATCGCAGATGTGGGGCTTTTTATTTTTACGATGTGACGGCAGGCTTTTTGCTGACGGTATTTATTGTTGTCTATTTTGTACTGGAACTGGGCTTATATTATAATACCAGACCCCGGCTTGCAAATGAAATTATCAATTTTGCCACACAGTATGCAACGGTACAAAAAAAGCTTTTGAATGAGTTTGAAATTCCATATGCGCTGCTGGATTATACGGGGAAAATTCTCTGGGTGAATGAACGTTTTTCCGAACTGACGGGAGTGGGGAGAAACTATCATAAATCAATTACAACCCTTTTTTTTTCCAATATTACCCGTGAGTTTCTTCAGAAACATGAGGATGCACAGGATATAACAATTGAAAAAAAAGGAGCGCATTTTCCGGATTTCCCTGAATCGTATTTATTTTGACGATATCATGGAGGAGAGTAAAGAAATTGATGTGAAAGGTTCCGATGAATTCCTGACGGCACTGTATCTGTTTGATGAGACGGAACTGCAGCACTGCAGACAGGAGAATTTGGATCAGAAACAGGTATCGGCACTTGTTTACATTGATAACTATGACGAGGCACTTGACAGTATCGAGGATGTGAAGCGATCACTTCTGATTGCCCTTGTCGACAGGAAAGTGAACCAGTATTTTTCAAAGATGGATGCGCTTGTCCGCAAAATTGAAAAAGACAAGTATTTTTTGTGGTATTTAAGTATAAATATTTACAGAAGCTTATGGACGACCGGTTCAGTGTACTTGAAGATGTCAAGACGGTCAAAGTGGGCAATGAGATGGCGGTCACGCTGAGTATCGGTGTCGGGATCAAGGGGACTTCTTACAACGAGAACTATGAGCAGGCACGTGCGGCAATTGATCTGGCACTCGGACGGGGCGGCGATCAGGTCGTTGTCAAAAATGGTGAGGATATTGCATATTTTGGCGGCAAGGCAAAACAGGTGGAGCGCAACAACCGTGTAAAAGCGAGGGTCAAGGCACATGCGCTGCATGAAATTATTGAAAGCCGTGAGAATGTGATTATCATGGGACACAGCCTGACAGATGTCGATTCCCTTGGTGCAGGAATTGAATTTTCTGTGCAGCCCGTGTGCTTGGAAAAAAGGCACAGATCGTGATCAATGAGCCAACAACTTCCATCCGGCCGCTTATGGAATGTTTTACTCGGAAAAAGGCTATCCGGAAGACATGTTTATCAACAGTGAGATTGCAATCGAGGAAGTAAGCCGCAATTCCTGGTTATGGTGGTAGATACCAATCGGCCAAGTTATACGGGTGCCCGGAACTGCTCACGCGCACAGATACGATCGTTGTGTTTGATCATCACCGTCAGGGCAGCGAAGTGATTGAAAATCCGCTTCTGTCCTATATTGAGCCGTATGCCTCTTCTGCCTGTGAGATGGTAGCAGAAGTTTTACAGTACTTCCAGGAGGGATTCAAGCTTTCTCCGGCAGAGGGCAGACTGCATTTATGCAGGTATTTTTGATTGATACCAATAACTTTATGACCAAAAACAGGTGTCCGTACATTTGAGGCGGCGACATATCTCAGACGCTCCGGGGCAGAAGTGACCCGTGTGCGTAAAATGCTGCGAAATGATATGGCATGCTATAAAGCCCGTGCGGAGGCAGTGCGTCATGCGGAAGTATACCGCGGTGCATTTGCAATTTCTGTCTGTCCGGAGTGAGGACGTGGAAAGTCCGACGATTGTCGGCGCGCAGGCAGCAAATGAGCTGCTCAATATTATAGGAATCAAGGCATCTTTTTGTGCTGACAGAGTACGCAGGAAAAAATATACATCAGTTCGCGTTCCATTGATGAGATCAATGTACAGTTAATCATGGAACGAATGGGTGGCGGCGGTCATTTGAATGTGGCTGGTGCACAGTTGACGGGATGTACGATTTCCGAGGCAAAAACATGCCATTATGCGGACGATTGATGAAATGCTTGAAGAAGGAGATATACAGGAATGAAAGTAATTTTATTACAGGATGTGAAAGCTCTTGGGAAAAAAGGGCGAAATCGTAAATGTGAGTGACGGTTATGCACGCAATGCAATTCTGCCGAAGAAACTTGGAGTAGAGGCAACGACAAAGAATCTGAATGACCTCAAATTGCAGAATCAGCATGCAGACAAAGTGGCAGCTGAAAATTTAGAGCACGCAAAAGAACTGGCGGAAGAGATCGGAACAAAGAAAGTTGTTGTAAAGATCAAATCCGGTGAGGGCGGACGTATTTTCGGGTCTGTTTCCACCAAGGAAATTGCACAGGCTGCAAAAGAGCAGGCAGGGCTGGATCTGGATAAAAAGAAAGATGCAGCTGGGCGAATCCATCAAGGCTCTTGGAACTTATGAGATTCCGGTGAAGCTTCATCCAAAAGGTAACCGCAACACTGCGTGTTCAGGTTGTTGAGGAATAGGAGGAAGTTCGCTTGGAAGAAACGCTGATCAAGCGGGTGATGCCGAACAGTCTGGAAGCCGAGCAGTCGGTCATTGGTTCCATGATCATGGATCAGGATGCCATTGTCACAGCCATGGAGATCCTTCTGCAGGAAGATTTTTATCACAAAGCAGTATGGAATTCTCTTTGATGCGATGATCGAATTGTACAGCAGCGGACAGCCGGTGGATCTGGTTACACTGCAGAATAAACTCAAGGAAAAAGGATGTACCACAGGAAGTCTCTAGTCTGGAATTCGTTGGAGAATTGGTGCGTGCGGTTCCGACATCCGCGAATGTCAAATATTATTGTAATATTGTAAAAGAAAATTCCATGAAGCGGAAACTCATCCGGGTCACGGAAGAGATAGAGAATGAGTGCTATGCGGGCAAAGAATCGCTCGAAAGTGTTCTGGATAAGACCGAACATGATATTTTTTTGCATTGTTGTCAAGCCGTACCGGTGGAGACTATGTGCCGATTCGTCAGGTTGTCATGAACGCACTGGAAAAGATTGAAAAAGCGTCACAGCAGGACGGAAATGTTACGGGAATACCGACAGGGTTTATTGATTTGGATTACCGGACAGCGGGATTACAGCCATCGGATCTGGTATTGATTGCAGCCCGTCCGTCTATGGGAAAGACGGCGTTTGTTTTGAATATTGCACAGTATGTGGCATTTCATGAAAACATGTGCACGGCGATATTTTCATTGGAAATGTCGAAGGAGCAGCTGGTAAACCGACTGTTCTCCCTGGAATCCCGTGTAGATGCACAGGCACTTCGTACTGGTAATCTCTCGGATGCAGACTGGGAGAAGCTGATCGAGGGAGCCGGAACCATCGGTAATTCCGAGCTGATCATCGATGATACGCCAGGAATCAGTATTTCCGAGATGCGCAGTAAATGCCGTAAATATAAGCTGGAGCATGATCTGAAACTTATCATCATTGACTATCTGCAGTTGATGTCTGGGTCCGGCAGGAGTACAGACAGCCGGCAGCAGGAGATTTCGGACATCTCCGTTCCCTGAAAGCACTTGCCCGTGAACTGAATGTACCGGTGCTTGCTTTGTCCCAGCTTTCCCGTGCAGTAGAGCAGAGACCGGATCATCGTCCGATGCTCTCCGATCTGCGAGAATCCGGAGCGATCGAGCAGGATGCCGATGTCGTGATGTTTATTTATCGTGATGATTATTATAACAAGGATATTGAACTGAAAGGAAATTCAGAAATCATTATCGACAAACAGCGTAATGGTCCGATCGGTACGGTGAACCTCGCATGGCTGCCGGAATACACGAAGTTTGCAAATCTGGAACGATAAAATTTTTCTTATGATCATGCATCAAATTAAATACATTTGCCGAAATGCTTGCGCTTTGGACGGGTTTGTACTAGAATACCATTAAGCCAATAAGGCAATAATGATCATTATTCATAAGGAGGATTTTATTATGGCATACGTTATTTCTGATTCATGCGTTAGCTGTGGTACATGTGCAGGCGAGTGTCCTGTAGGAGCAATCTCTGCAGGTGCTTCCCAGTACGAGATCGATGCAAATAGTTGTGTTGATTGTGGTACATGTGCTGGTGTTTGCCCAACTGGAGCAATCGCTCAGGGCTAATCACATAATAAAAACGAAACGAAGAGCTGTCTCTTAAAACCACGGAGGCAGCTCTTTTTCGATTATAGAAAGAGAGGAATAACATGGCTACATTAGGAAATCCAAAGAATACAATAGAGGTATTACAGAAATACCAGTTTCATTTTCAGAAAAAATTTGGACAGAATTTTTTTGATTCTGATACAGGAATTTTAGAGGAAATTATAGAAGCTGCGCAGATCACAAAGGATGATTTGGTGCTGGAGATCGGTCCGGGAATCGGAACCATGACACAATATCTCTGTGAGGCGGCACGCGCGGTAGTGGCAGTGGAAATAGATACCAATCTGATTCCGATTCTAAAAAAGATACGCTTGCGGAATATAATAATGTGGATGTATTGAATGAAGATATTTTAAAAGTAAATATTTCAAAACTTGCGGAAGAAAAAAAATAACGGGAAACCGATCAAGGTGGTTGCGAATCTTCCATATTATATAACAACACCGATAATCATGGGCTTATTTGAAAGTCATGTGCCGATCGACAGTATTACTGTCATGGTACAGAAAGAAGTAGCGGATCGTATGCAGGAAGATACCGGGAAGCAAGGAATATGGCGCACTTTCCTGGCGGTGCAATATTACGCAAAACCGGAAATCGTAGTCAATGTTCCACCGAGCTGTTTTATGCCACAGCCGAAAGTCGGCAGTGCCGTTATCCGTCTGACACGACACAGTGAACCGCCGGTTAACGTAAAAAAGCGAAAAACTGCTGTTTCAGGTGATTCGGGCATCGTTCAATCAGCGCAGAAAAACACTGGCAAACGGACTTGCCAATTATGGTGCATTCGGTCTTCCGAAAGAAGAACTGCAGGCATGTATTGAGGAACTTGGCGTACCGGTTAATATTCGTGGAGAGGCACTTTCTTTAGAGCAGTTTGCACAGCTCTCAATATTATTTATGATCACAGGAGTGCTGTATAAAAACAGCGCGGGCAGTCCATACTATCATCAAAGACCATAAAACGAAATGATGATGGAGGTAAGCCAAATGAGAAAACAACAGTATATAGCCACTGTCGCATGTCTGGTAGCGGGAGTGATTGGATTTGTCAGTGTATATGCCACGGATAAAGGAAAAGAACGCAGGGAAGCAGAACAGGAAATTGCGGCACAGACCCAGCAGGAGGCACCGGCTTCCTATGAAGTGAAACCGGAAATAAGTGTGGAAGATGCAACGAAAAAAGCGGAAGAACAGGCGTTAAAGCTGGCAGAGCAGGAAAAAATGAAACAGGAAGAAACACAGCAGGAGGAAGAGAAGAAACAGGACGAAGAAAAAAAAAACAGTAGAGACAGCAGCCACCGTGACACAGCATTTTGACAAGAGTTCTGCGGTCTGGCCAATTGAGGGAGATGTTCTTCTGGATTACAGCATGGATTCCACCATTTATTTTCCCACGTTAGAGCAGTACCGATGCAATCCTGCCATGGTGATCAGTGGCAATGTCAATGATAAAGTGTTTGCAATGGCAACGGGAAAAATAACGGATATTCAGGAAAATGAAGAAACCGGATGTACGGTGATACAGGATCTGGGTGACGGATATGCTGCGGTTTACGGACAGTTGAAGGAACTGAATTTTGCAAAAGGGGATACGCCGGAAGCTGGTCAGGTGCTGGGATATGTCAGTGAGCCGACAAAATATTATACAACCGAAGGCAGTAACGTCTATTTTCAGCTGAAAAAAGATGGAAAAGCTGTGGATCCGAAAGAATATCTTCCGCAGATGGCGATGGATACGCTGGATTGACATTCATAGTTTTTTCTAATACAATAAAATGTAAACGGTTTTGGAGCTTTATGCGAAAAAACCGTACATAATCAAGAGGTATCTCAGCTTAAGAGGGATAAAATATGGAATTTAACCAGTACAATACAACCGTACAACAGTGGATTCATACAGTTCTGGAAAATCGGGAAACCAATGCGGACGTGGTGTTGGAATGCTGTCGGGATATCATAGCGTATGGACGGGAAACAGATGATCCAAAGCTGATGGGATTCGGTTTCTTTTATGGTGGGGGAAATCTATTATGAATTAAATGACGGAGCACATTTTTTTCCATATGATGACAGAGGCACTGACGTATCTGGACCGTGCAGAGGAATGGGAACTTGTGGTGCGTTGTTACAATTTTTCTGGGAATCGCATCCATGAGCAGAGGGAAATCCATCGCCTGCGCTTGACTATTATATGAATGGTCTTAAGGACAGTGATACATATGATCTTCAATGCAAAAGATTATGATTCTGATCAATATGGGGTTATTGTATCTGAGTGTGGGCATTATGTAGATTCCGAGAATTCTTTTTTAGAAGCTTATCAGATTTTGCAGACAAAACAGAAGGATGAAAAGTATAATTTTTATATGTATGCTTTTTATGGAAATATGGCAGAATGTCTGATCCTGCAGGATCGTCTACAGGAAGCAAAAACCATATCTGGAGTATCTGCATAAAGATGGCTGGGAACAGGTTGCCCTTACAGAGCGGCTGTTTATCGACATCGTGGATGTAATTTATTATCACAAGATGGGAGATGTACAGAAGCGGAATGAGAGTATTCAGATGATCCATCAGAATCTTCCGGATAATCTGACGGTACTGGACTTTTTTTTTCGGATTATTACCGTTCATTGTTGTCTGGTGTTGCTGGAAACACCAGGATGAATCGTTCTGGCGTATCATTGAAGTAATCGAACCACAGGTGGTGAATTTTAAGATCATTAATCTGCAGCTGAAAGTTCTGTCCCTGAAGATGAAATTTTACCGGAAGCATAACCAGAATGCGGAATATCTGCAGGCGGCAGGGCTTTACTATGAATTGTCTGAACGGAATGAAGTAGTGACGCGCAACATGCTTTCGAGTATGATTACGTTGCGCAAAAATCTGGAAAATATGCGCAAAGCCAGAATGAAGGCGGAACGAAAGAATCTTGTATTACAGGAGCGTTCCGAGCAGGATCCGTTGACGCGTATGGCAAACAGGTTCCGTCTGAATGATTATGCAGAAGAGGTGTTTGCCTATTCGCAGGAGAATGATATTCCGGTTGCGATGGAAATACTCGATATTGATTATTTTAAGGAATATAATGATAATTACGGACATCAGGAAGGAGACCGGTGTCTGGTAAGTATCGCAAATACAATCCGTAATCTGGTGGAGGAAGCGGAAGGATTCTGTGCACGGTATGGAGGGGCATGAGTTTGTCATTATCTATGGAATGTGACATGGGAACAGGCAGTTTCCTATGCAGAGGAGCTGCGCAGACGTGTACTTGCACTGGAAATGGAGCACCGGTTTTCCAAGGCACTTCCGGTAGTGACGATCTCGCAGGGAATCTGTTGGGGAATTCGCGCAAGGGAAACCGCAGCTGGGATTTTGCACGCAGCAGATAATATGCTTTACCGGGTGAAAAAAATTCAGCCGGAACAATTATTGTGCAGGGGGGCTTGATGAAACTGAAGACGTGACCATGGGAACCGCATTGTAGCGGCATGGCAGTCGAAACCTGGCAAAAAGAAAAGGATGAAAATGGAAACAGTTAAATTTGAAGAATTAGGTTATCCGCAGCTTTTTGGCAATCAAAGAGATGGGATTTGAAGAAGCAACACCCATCCAGTCACAGGCGATTCCGGTTGTGATGAGCGGAGTAGATGTGATCGGTCAGGCACAGACCGGAACTGAAAGACGGCTTCTTTTTTCGAATCCCTCTTTTTTGATGAAAGTGAATTTTCTAATAATAAAAAACGCAGGCAATCGTACTTTCCCCGACAAGAGAACTGGCCATCCAGAGCGCGGAAGAAATCCGGAAACTTGCAAAAATATATGCATGGGATCAAAGTGCTTCCCATTTATGGAGGGCAGGATATTGCCCCGTCAGATCAAGGCATTAAAACGGTGGGGCAACCATCATCATCGGGACACCGGGGCGTGATGGATCATCTGCGCCGCAAAACCATTCGCTGTGATTATATTAACACGATTGTGCTGGATGAAGCGGATGAGATGCTTAATATGGGGATTCCGCGAGATATAGAAACAATTTTTATCCTATATCCGGATGAAGACCGGCAGACTGTACTTTTCGGCAACTATGCCAAAAGCCGATTCTGAAATCACAAGAAAATTCCAGC
>VOFK01003291.1_pt1 | contig 37907 bp, 66 predicted proteins | sample 5384121 | NCBI WGS metagenome assembly VOFK01 (sample SAMN12384730, study PRJNA508395) | human gut metagenome | isolation source: healthy gut J | host: Homo sapiens | reverse complement strand
ATCAGTACTTCGTTCAGTTACGTATTGCTATAAGAGGGCGCACGTGCCGATTGCCAACCCGAAAGATACCTGATAATGAGTTTCTGTTGCCCCCGGTTCATTCGTTGCGCTTTCCAGTATATGCAGTATAAGTACGGCAAAGAGAGATACCTGCCATGCCGGCTACTGTAGTCAGCACCATACTCTCCGAAAGAATTTGTTGCAGAATATCTTTGGGACGTGCACCGATAGCCCGTCGTATGCCTATCTCCGTGGTGCGTTCCCTGACCGTTACCATCATGATATTGGATACGCCGATAGCTCCGGCAAACAAGGTTCCCAAGCCCACCATCCAGATAAGGATGCGGGTACCTGTCATCAGTGTGTCCATCATGGAAAACATCGCTTCTGCGTTGAGGAACATGACTGCCTGTTTGTCGTCCGGCGAAATGTAGTGGGCGGCTTTGACGAGACGTTCTATTTCGGGCTCTACGTCCGTAACCTTTACTCCCGGTTTCATGATGAAGCACACAACATCTATCCTTTGCCCCAGATTATACGTTTGCTGCATTGTCGTAAAAGGCAGGGTGACGGCTTCCGAGGCTTGTCCCTGTATGTTGACATTACCTTCGGAGGAACACATGCCGATAACGCGGTAATAAATTCCGTTTACTCTGATATATTTCCCACAAGGGGTCTTCATCAGGTCTGAAAAGACTTTCGTAAACACGTTTGCCTATGACGCATACTTTTCGTGCTTCGCGTATATCCACGTCATTGATAAAGCGGCCGTACGTCATTTCCTGATGTTCTATCTGTTCGTATTCAGGGTATAGACCTTTGACGCTGCATTCGTATTTGTTTTCTCCGTAAACCGCAGTTTGCCCCCAAAGAGCGAATGACGGGGTGGCTATTTTATTCCGTCGATGCTGCGTACCCGTTCCACATCTTCCATTTCCAAGTCCCACCAGCGGCCTTTACGGAAACCTTTATAAGCCTCACTTGTCTTTTGCGCTGCAATAAATCCGGAATTTGTGGCAAAACCTTCAAACTGTGATTTCATTTGTTCCTGCATGCCTTGTCCGCCGCCAATAAGTGCCACAAGCATGAAGATTCCCCAAAACACACCGAACGCCGTCAGCAGACTGCGTGTCTTGTTTCTTGTTATCGTGACAAGGATTTCCTCACATGTATCTATATCTATTCTCACGTTATTTTAGTGTTTAATGATTAGTGTTTTGTATTCGGTAATGCGGTTAATCATAAAACGCAGTCTGTCAATCGCTTCTCAACGCTTCAATCGGACTGATGCTTACAGCCTTTTTGCTGGGAAGAACCCGCGAGCGTGCCTGCTATAATTAAAGTCAATGTAGCTTGTATGGCAATGCCGATGTCTACTGTGGGGTCGGAGAACATCCTTGCCTGAAACATTCCTGCGTCTGCTGTTTGATTGCCGAAAGCGGAATTCATCCATTCTGTTACTCCGATGCCTGCCACCATACCGATATAACCGAAAAAAGTGGTAATCGTAACGCTTTCCACAATAATCAGCCGAAGGATGGAAAGCGGTTTGGCTCCCAGCGCTTTGCGAATTCCGAATTCGCGTGTGCGTTCCTTGACGGTAATCAGCATGATGTTCGATACGCCTACGATGCCGCTCAGCAGGGTAAAAATACCTATCACCCAAATGGCTGTGCGGAGCAGACCGGCAACATTTTGTGTCTGCATGTATTGTGTGAAACGGTTCCATATCCAGATCGCACCTTCGTCTTCCGGGTCGAAACGGTGGTTGGCGGCAATGACTTTACGGTATTCTTTCTCAAAAGTTTTGTTGGCTTCTTCACTCGTCAGATTTTTTGTAGTGAAGATGATATTGTTGAGAACTTATCACCTTTTATTATAAATGGTTTGCAGAGTAGAGAACGGAATAAAGGCAACACTGCTTTGGTCGCCTTGGTCTTCATATAACCCGGCTACCCGGTAAGCCACACCACCGACATTGACAAACTGGCCGACAGGTTCGGTATGCGACTTCTTGAAAAGAATCTCCGCCGACTTCTTATGGAGGATGATAACTTTCCGCCGCTCTTTCACATCATTCTGATTGATGAAACGTCCGGTTGCAGTCTTTATAGCTTCGGATTGTACGTAATTGGGATGCACGCCCATTAGTGAGATATTGATATATTCCTGTCCGAAACTGATGTTCACATCGCCTTGCTGCAGGGTGGCGCCGGCAGTGATGATGTTGTCGGGAAAGTATCTTTCGGTTGCGTTGAGGTCTTTGTTTTCCATTCGGATGCGCCGTCCTTCTTTCAAGCCTTCGTACGATTGGGTGGTCCAGCCTCCACCCAGGCGAATGGAATTCAGGGCGCGCTCGGAAGCATTTTGTTCGAAGGCATGGATGAGTCCGTTGCCTGCCCCCAGCAGTACGATAAGCATAAAGATGCCCCACGCCACTGCAAAACCGGTGAGGAACGTGCGCAACTTGTTACGCTTGATTGTACCGTATATTTCTTGCCAAAGGTCCAGCATAATGCGATAATTGATTTATGTGTTGATATGCTAATTTTTCATTTCATGAATCCGTCCTTGCCGAATGGCGATGCGTCATGATTCAGATTCTTCTTCAATGCTTCCTATCACACCGTCTTTAATGTGGATAATCTTGTCTGTCTGATTGGCAACGCCGCTCTCGTGGGTTACGACCACGATGGTCATGCCCGTTTCATGCAAGTCTTTCAGAATTTGCATGACCTCTACGGAAGTCTTGCTGTCGAGAGCACCGGTCGGTTCGTCGGCAAGCGATGATTTGGGGTTGTGTGATCAGTGCGCGGGCAATGGCTACACGCTGCTTCTGTCCGCCGGACATTTCGTTGGGCATGTGGTGAGCCCACTCTTTCAGCCCCAGGCGTTCCAGATATTCCAACGCCATAGCGTTACGCTTCCGGCGGCTTACTCCCTGATAAAAGAGTGGGAGGGCAACATTTTCTACCGCATTCTTGAAAGAGATCAGATTGAATGACTGAAAGATAAAGCCAATCATACGGTTACGATACTCGGCTGCTTTGGTTTCACTCAGGTTCTTGATAAGTGTGCCGTTCAAGTAATATTCTCCGGTATCATAACTATCCAGGATACCTAATATGTTAAGTAAAGTGGATTTTCCGGAACCGGACGCTCCCATAATGGATACGAACTCTCCTTTTTGAATGTCAAGGTTGATACCTTTAAGAACGTGTAATGGAGCTCCGTTATTATAGGTTTTGTTAATGTCTTTTAGTTGTATCACGATTTTCTGTTTATAGCTTTGTTCTTATTGATTTTAACTATTAGACGCAGCAATGTGACGAAAAGTTGCAATTGACGTGAAGTTTTTTAAAAAAAGATTTTGCAGTGTCGTTTTTCTTTGTGTAATTTGTACCATTAATGTTATAACTAACCCTTTAAACAAAAAAAGTAAATATCATGAATTCAAGCATGGAAAAACCCTATGTAGTGGGGATTGACATAGGCGGGACGAACACCGTCTTTGGCATCGTAGATGCGCGTGGCACTATTATTGCAAGTGGTTCCATTAAGACGGGAGCTTATGATGAGGCAGACAATTACGTGGACGAAGTATGCAAGAATCTCCTTCCGTTGATTGTGGCAAATGGTGGCGTTGATAAGATAAAAGGTATCGGTATCGTAGGTGCTCCTAACGGTAACTATTATAACGGTACGATAGAATTTGCCCTAACCTTCCTTGGAAAGGAGTAATCCCTCTGGCTGCTATGTTTGAAGAGCGCTTGGGTATTCCTACCGCACTGACCAATGACGCTAACGCCGCTGCTATCGGTGAAATGACTTATGGTGCCGCACGTGGCATGAAGGATTTCATTATGATTACTTTGGGCACAGGTGTAGGTAGCGGCATTGTTATTAACGGACAAATGGTATACGGACATGATGGTTTTGCCGGCGAGTTGGGACATACTATTATACGTCGTGAGAATGGTCGTATTTGCGGATGTGGGCGTCATGGTTGTTTGGAAACCTATTGCTTCGGCTACCGGTGTGGCACGCACTGCACGTGAGTTCCTTACTGCACGTACCGAACCGAGTTTGTTGCGCTCTATTCCGGCAGAAAACATCACCTCTAAGGATGTGTATGATGCAGCCGTACAAGGTGACAAGCTGGCACAGGATATTTTTGACTTCACCGGTACTATTCTTAGGTGAGGCTATTGCAGATTTTATTGCTTTCTCCAGTCCTGAGGCAATTATTCTGTTCGGTGGGTTGGCTAAGTCCGGAGATTACATCCTCAAGCCTATCCAGAAAGCTATCGATGATAATATCCTGACTATTTATAAGGGTAAGACCAAAACTTATGGTATCTGAATTGAAAGATTCTGATGCTGCTGTGCTGGGAGCCAGTGCGTTGGGTTGGGAACTTGAAAGGGCTTCTTTGAGTGATCCCTCGGATGAAAACAAATAGGAATATCCTCGTGCAGTTTTTTGCGCGAGGATATTTTTCAACCGGATCAAAGATGGAATTTTATTAATCTGTAAAGACTTGAGAAAATCTTTTGTTTCGGCAGAGACCTTTTTTATTCATATGGGATAGGGGCGAAGGGACCCGTTTAATGGTTTCCATTTTGGGATTTATTTTGAGAAACCAAAATGGGGATTAACCGTTAACTCTTTTTTCTTTAATTCTTGCTTTCTTACCGGTAAGAGCACGCAGGTAGTACAATTTAGCGCGACGAACTTTACCCACTTTGTTCACTTCGATGCTGTCGATAGCCGGTGACTCAATCGGGAAAATACGTTCTACACCTAATAGTACCAGACATCTTACGTACAGTAAAACGCTTCTTGTCTCCATGTCCGGCAATCTTGATAACAACGCCACGGTACAACTGTACACGTCTTTGTTACCTTCGACGATACGATATGCTACTGTAACAGTGTCACCTGCTTGAAGCTAGGGTGTTGTTTGCCGGTAGCAAATGCTTCTTCTGCAATTTTAATTAAATCCATTGTTCTTATTATTAAATTGTTTGATCGTTACAACGCAACATACCAGGCTTCTCACTCGGTGTCCTGACAGCGATTGCGCGAAAGCGGTGCAAAGGTAGAGTTTTTCTTTTTTGATTGACAAAGAGATGTGAGTTTTTCCTTTTTTTATATTTGCTCTTTGGGATAGCAATTTAAAATGGATAAATATGAAAAATAGTTATTTTAAATTCGTTTCCGGAGCAGCATTGGCAGTGGCGTTTTCGTTGGCATCTTGCCATTCTGTTTACGATGTAACGAAGGTGGAAGGGCGTATGCAGCCGATAGACTCTGTGTATGATGTCAATCCTGACGCGGAAGCTGTGGCGTTGCTCTCTCCTTATAAAGCAAAGATAGACAGTATGATGTACCGGGTAGTGGGCACTGCCGAGATGTCTATGGATAGGGGCTCCCGAAAGCCTACTTTCCAATCTTGGTGGCCGATGTGCTGCGCGGAGCGGCTGCGCAGGTGCTTGGAAAACCTGCCGATATGGGGCTTGTGAATATAGGAGGATTGCGTAATGTGCTTACGGAAGGGCCTGTTACTTGCGGCAACATCTACGAAATACTGCCGTTCGAGAACTCACTTTGTGTAGTGACTTTGAAAGGAACTGAACTGAATCATTTATTTGAGAATATAGCGGCGTGTGGCGGCGAAGGGGTCAGTGGAGTGCAGTTACATATTACTAAAGATGGCAAATTGCTGCGGGCCACAGTAGCCGGTAAGCCGGTTGTTGAAGATAGAATGTATACAGTTGCTACTATCGACTATCTGGCCGACGGCAACGATGGTATGACTGCCCTGATCCGGGCAGAGAAAAGAGAATGTCCTCAAGGTGCGACTCTACGTTCTCTATTCATGGACTATGTAGAGCGGCAGACGGCAGCAGGCAAGAAGATTACTTCGCGCATGGAAGGACGAATCACCGTGGAAGATTAAGAACAGAAAACTAAAAAAGAGAATTCGATGAAACGTATATCTATATATTGCTTGCTGATACTTTGCGTATCGTTGGCAGCATCGGCGCAGCGGACTAAGCAACTGACGATCCTGCATACCAGTGACACTCATAGTCGTATTGAACCAATTGACTCGCATGCAGCCGACCAGTATGCCGGTATGGGCGGTGTGGTACGCCGCGCCACTTTTCTGAAAGATTATCGTGCCAAACATCCTGATGTACTGCTTTTTTTGACTGCGGCGACATTTCGCAAGGTACTCCCTATTACAATCTTTTCCGGGGCGAGGTGGAAGTCCAGATGATGAACCTTATGGGCTATGATGCCATGACTATCGGTAATCATGAATTTGACTTCGGTCTGGATAATATGGCGCGTTTGTTTCGTATGGCCGATTTTCCGGTGGTGTGTGCCAATTATGATGTTACCGGAACTGTCCTTGAGGGTCTGGTGAAACCTTATGTTGTGTTGAATCGCAATGGAATGAAAATCGGTGTGTTTGGTTTGAGCCCCTAAAATGGAGGGGTTGGTACAGGCTGATAAATGAAGGTATTGTGTAAATGACCCAATTGCTGTGGCACAGAAAATTGCCGATCGTTTACGGACAAAAGAGGGGTGTGATGTCGGTGTTTGTCTTTCCCACCTCGGTTTTCGTATTAAGAATGGGGTTTGCGACGAGAAACTGGCGGCGGAAACCAAAGGCGTTGATGTCATTTTTTGGGTGGGCATTCTCATACCTTTATGGAGAAGCCTGCTTTTTCCTGAATGCCGAGGGCAAAAGTATTCCGGTATTGCATACGGGTAAGAATGGTATTTTTGTTGGAGAATTGGATTTGACATTATCTGAGGAGGAGTAGATGAAAAGGCTGTTACTGTTTGTTCTGATTATAATGGGATTTTGCGGACGTTTTGCTTCGGATGCAAAACGCTGTCCGGTGGCACAGGTAGTTGTAGAACCCGTAGAGCCTTTGTTGGTACGTCCGGTGCAGGATGACATGCAATGCAGGCTGTGGGTAGACTCTGTGTTAGATAGGCTAAGTCTGAAAGAACGTGTAGGACAGCTTTTTTATTTATACAATTGCGCCTCATCAGGATAAAAGTAACAGGGAATTGTTGCGTAAGGTTATTGAAGACTATAAAGTTGGAGGCCTGCTGTTTTCGGGTGGCTTGATGCAAAACCAGGTTGTGTTGACAAATGAGGCGCAACGTATGGCAGATATTCCTTTACTGATAACATTTGACGGAGAGTGGGGGCTTTCCATGCGTCTGAGGGATACTCCCGCTTTTCCGAAGAATATGGTACTGGGGTGTATACAGAATGATAGCTTGCTTTATGAATATGGGCGTGAAATGGCAAGGCAGTGCAAGGAACTTGGTGTACAGGTAAATTTTGCTCCGGTGGCGGATGTCAATATCAATCCGAAGAATCCGGTTATCAACACCCGCTCTTTCGGTGAAAATCCGGTGAACGTTGCCAATAAGGTTATCGCCTATGCCAGAGGGCTGGAAGACGGGGGAGTACTGTCGGTAGCCAAACATTTTCCCGGTCATGGAGATACGGATGTAGATTCGCATAAGGCGCTTCCTGTCCTGACTTTCACACGCGAGCGTTTGGATAGCGTGGAGTGTATCCTTTTAGAAAGTGATTGAGGAAGGGTTAGGCGGCATTATGGTGGGGCATTTGGAAGTGCCTGCTTTTGAGAAGGAGCCCGGATTGCCTTCTTCGCTTTCCCGCAATGTGGTTTATGACTTGCTGATGCGCGAATTGCAGTTCCGAGGGCTTGTCTTTACGGATGCTCTGGCAATGAAAGGGGTTTCGAATAATGGATCACTCTGTTTGAAAGCGCTGAAAGCTGGGCATGATTTGTTACTTGTTCCCCCGGCGTATCAAAGAAGAAGTAGCATGCTGTGTTGGCTGCCGTAAAACGTGGTGAACTGTCAGAACAGGCAATAGAAGAGAAGTGTCGCAAAGTGCTGACTTATAAATACGCTTTGGGACTGAATAAGAAGCCGATGGTCCGTCTCTCAGGTCTGGATATGCGGATTAATACACCTTATACGCGCGATTTGATTCGCCGTTTGAATGCGGCGGCTATTACCGTACTGAGTAATCCGACGGAGGTATTGCCACTGGATCCGGATATTAAGGATGTTGCGGTGTTGAACGTCGGTACGGCTGCGGAGATGCAGCCTTTTATCAAACAGCTTTCTGAATATACGCATCCGGTAGAGTTCCGGTTGGAAAAGATCTGTCAGGTGCCGGGCGCAAGGCTTTGAGGGATAAATTGTCGAAGTATAAACGTATTTTAGTATGTGTTACTGAGCATCGCTCTGGCGGCTTATCAGTCTTTCTTTGCGGAGTTTACACCGGATACCCGGTAGTATATGTCTTTTTCATTCCCGGTAAGCAGTTGTTGCAAATACATCAGGGCATATCTGCTTCCAAAGCGGTGGTTTTGGCACATTCTTCTGATGATGAAGTGCAGCGGCAGGTTGCTAAGGTTCTCTATGCGGATGCTACGGCGGACGGCAGACTGTCGGCAAGTATCGGTAGTTTGTTTACTGCTGGAGTTGGGATGAATATCTGTTCTCAGACAGAGCCTCACTTTGTTCCCGAAGAGCATGGAATGGACTCCCGCTTATTGGCGCGGATTGATACGATTGCTTGGGAAGGCATACGGGAAGGAGCCTATCCTGGATGTCAGGTTGTTATTTTGAAAGACGGGAAAGAGATGTATAATAAAGCCTTTGGAACTTATACATGGAATACAGCCCGGAACAAGGATGTATTTCCGGTGACACCGACTTCTGTATATGATGTTGCTTCTTTAACCAAAACGACGGCTACTTTATTGGCTGTAATGAAGCTTTATGACAAGGGACGCTTGAACTTGACAGACCGTGTGTCTGATTATCTTCCCTACCTGAAGGATACGGATAAACGCAATATAACTGTCAGGGAACTGCTGTTCCACCAGTCAGGATTGCCTTCTACTTTGTTGTTCTATCAGGACGCCATTGACAAGGATAGTTATAACGGTACTTTATTTAAGTCTCGGCCGGACAAACAACACTCCGTTCGTATTGGACAGCAGACATGGGCTAACCCTAAGTTCCATTTCCGTCAGGGGCTGACTTCGAAAGTGCGTACTGACGAATGCACTTTGCAGGTTTGCGACAGCCTTTGGTTGAACGAGTCTTTCAAAAAAGGAATATCTTCAAAAAATTGTTGATACTCCTTTAAAAGACAAACGGTACCGTTACAGTTGTGTTGGTTTTATCCTTTTGCAACAACTGGTTGAGATACGCGCAGGAATACCTATGGACGAATTTCTGAAACAGGAGTTTTATGCGCCAATGGGGTTGAAGCGTACCGGATACCTACCGTTGGATTTTTTGCCCAAAGAGGATATTGTCCCCTCTTCTGTTGATCCTTTCTTAAGGAAAACTATCTACAAGGATTTGCACACGATGAATCGGCCGCTTTTCAAGGCGGTGTTTCGGGCAATGCGGGATTGTTCTCCACGGCTGAGGAAGTGGCGCAGATTTATCAGATGTTGCTGAATAATGGTGAATTGAATGGAAAACGTTATTTGAGTAAGGAAACTTGTAAGGTTTTCACTACTACGGTCGCTCCGTCGTGGTTTAGGCTTCGATAAGCCGGATGTGCAGAATCCTGCGAAAAGTCCCTGTGCTCCTTCCGCTCCGGTATCGGTGTACGGACATACGGGCTTTACCGGAACTTGTGCATGGTAGACCCGGATAACGGCTTGGTGTATGTATTCCTTAGTAATCGTATTTATCCGGAGGTGTGGAATTCGAAGTTGCTAAAGCTGGATATCCGAGGAAGAATACAAGAAGCGATGTATCAGGCGGTGTTGAAGTAAGGCAATCGCATCAGAATAAAAAAGGAGATGCCGGCTAACCTTGAAATCGTTAGGCAGCATCTCTTTTTTGAAACAATTAATTTATTCTGTTAAGTTTTAGGTGTGTATGTCAGAATGCAATACCAATGCGTACGCCCACATTGTTCATACCGTCCACACTGTAAGTGAAGAGGTCGCCTTTGTTGGTCCCGTAGCTGTAATAGGCTGCGAAGTGCAGGCCCGGACCATAAGCCCACGGGTAAACGTTGAAACCGATTTCCGGAGATACGTAGAATCCCCATGTATCTTTATTGGTTTCAAATGCGTTGAAGGTAGACTTCAACTGTGCATATTGTGCACCGAGTTTTACGCCTACATACGGTTGGAATGCACCGCCACGGTTCCACGCATAACGTGTGGCAAGACCGAAAGGCAACTGGAATACGGTATGCTGCTGGTCGGTATTCAAACTGCCGCTTTCACCAACCGGTAAAGTCTGACGGTCAAAATATTCATGATTACTGTGATAAGAAAGGAAACCTCCTAAAGCAAAGTTGGACGTCAGGAAGTAACCGCCTTCAAAGTTCATCCCCCATCCGCTAGCCTTTGTCGGCAAAGTGGTTGTTTAAGGGAAATTGAACTGCCAGTCGATGTTGGCATAACCGTTATCGGTCATCTGTGCCTTTGCCGGCATGGCGAAGACAAGGGCGAGGGCGGCGATTGCGAATGCCCTCAAGGATATATATTTCAATGTTTTCATACTTGTTCTTGTTTTATAAATTCAACAATAGCTTTCTATCAGATAGGAATAGTTTATTACTTATCTGGGCTGAGCACTCATCCTGTTGAGATAGGCAGATTGTGTAAAGAGCTTGGTTTACGCCCTCTACTGCCATTTTAGTATTGAAAGATGTCGAGCCGCTCAATAACCCGCTCATGTAGCTGGTCCACAGTACGGGAAGTTTTTCCTTTCTCGCCTTGGGGAGCGTCGAGGTTCAGCAATTCGGTGATGAAGGAACCGGTACTATAAGCATAGTTTTACGGCATACGGATAGTACCATCCGCCCCCCAGTTACCCCAGTAAGGAGCATCCCAATAGCCCGGGTAGTTCCACCACCATTCGGGGCGTCCGTAGTCCGTAAAGTAGTAAGTGCTCTTTACGTAGCTGACTTGCAAACCGAGATCTGCTGTTTCACGTTTGTCTACACGAACGTAACCGCGGTTGTTCATATTAGTAACGTATGCGCTGAGGATTTCCTGTGCACTTTCGTCTTTCCAATATTCGGCGTCTTTACTGTTGCCGATAACAAGGATGCTATCCGGTAAGTAATAAGTTTCGAAAGCTTTGAAGTCTGCTTTCGTGTCATAATTGGTATAAACCAGATACTTGCTGTCCAGCTTATCCATGTCGGGGTCTTTTTCGCAAGAAACAAATGCTATTGCGAAGACCGCTAATAATAAGGGAATAAATTTCTTCATACTTCTATAATGTTTAGGTTAAATATAAATTCCTGCCCTATTGGTACCTTAGGCTTTTGGAGAAAGAACAAGATAAAAAATAAAAGGTTCAAAAAGAAGCGGTATGTTAAATATGTGGCGAACAATAAAGGAATAGGGTGATAAATGTATCGTAAATACATCATCGCCCTTGTTGTATCTGAAACTTATCAATACCTATTTTACAATTTGATAGATGCTTTCTAATTCTTCTGCGGAGAAAGTCGTATTATCTATCGCTTTCAGATTATCTGCCAATTGTCCAACAGAACTGGCTCCGATAATAACCGAGGTCACCAAGTCGTCTTTCAGTATCCATGCAAGCGCCATTTCGGCAAGTGTCTGACCGCGATGAAAAAGGCAAGTTCATTCAGTGCCTTGATTTTTCTCAGAATTTCTTCTGTCAGCGCTTCTTTTTTAAGGAAGCCGCCTTTGGCGATGCGTGAATCATCGGGAATCCCGTTCAGGTAGCGGTTGGTAAGCAATCCCTGTGCTAAAGGGGAGAAAGCAATAAAGCCTGTACCGTTTTCTTTAGCTTGTCGCAGAATGCCTTCTTCCTCCGGTTCGCGATTGAACAGATTGTACATCTGCCTTGATAGAGTAGGCAGTGCACATCCCGCTCTTCCAAGTATTTATATGCTAATTCTGCTTTGTCTTTAGGGTATTTGGAAATGCCGATGTATAGCGCTTTACCTTGTCGTACGATGTCAACGAGTGTTTGAAGTGTCTCTTCAAGAGGGGTGTTGGGGTCGTAACGGTGGGTATAGAAGATGTCTACATATTCGAGGTTCATCCGCTTTAAACTTTGGTTGAGGTTGCTCATCAGTGATTTTCGGGAACCCCCAATCACCGTAAGGACCCGGCCACATTTCATGTCCCGCTTTGGTAGAAATGAATAATTCATCCCGGTAGGGCATAAATGATTTCTTCATAATCATACCGAATGTTTCTTCTGCAGAGCCGCAGGAAGGGCCGTAATTGTTGGCGAGGTCAAAATGGGTGATACCCTTGTCGAATGCGTAATGTGCCATTGCTAGCGAGTTGGAGAATGCATTGACATCACCGAAATTGTGCCATAGCCCTAAAGATATTTCAGGGGAGCAGAATGCCGCTTTTACCGCAACGACGGTACTTCATATTGCTGTCGTATCTGTCAGGGGCTGGAGAATAGATGGGATTGATCATATCTGTAGGTTTTAGTTGAACTTTATAATAAGGTAGTAAAAACAGTGAAAGCAAAAGTAAGTAAATTCTTTAAAAGACTCTGCGCTTTTTGCAATAATAAATTAGTCATTTAAGAGTTAAAATGGATTTTGTAAATATTGGAATGAAAATAATGGCTATATTTGCAACATGTGATACTTTTTAACTGATTGAAATGGAAAACCCAAACTACATTATGAGGGAGATAACCTCTTTGTCTGAACGTGATTGTTTTTTATATTGCAGATCGTCGTAAAACCGAATTTACTTATCCTATTCATTGCCATGCCGAATATGAGTTGAATTTTACGGAACATGCTTCCGGAGTGCGTCGGGTAGTCGGTGATTCTGCGGAGGTTATCGGGGATTATGATTTAGTGTTGATTACAGGTAAAGAGTTGGAACATGTGTGGGAGCAACATGAATGTACTTCAAGGGATATCCGAAAATTACAATTCAGTTTTCTTCAGATCTTTTCTTTAAAGACTTTATTAATAAAAATCAGTTTGATAGTATTCGCCGGATGTTGGAAAAAGCACAATGTGGTATTAGTTTTCCAATGCAGGCTATTATGAAAGTCTATAATTGGTTGGATAAGTTGGCTTCTGAAGAACAGGGATTTTATGCGGTAATGAATTTTCTTCGAATACTTTATGAACTATCTCTGTATGATAATGCAGAAGTGCTTTCTAGCTCTTCGTTTGCTAAAATAGAAACTTTCTCTGACAGTCGACGTGTGCAAAGAGTGCAGAAATATATTGCTGATCACTATCAGGAGGATATTCGTTTAAGTATTTTAGCAGACATGGTAGGGATGACATCTGTTTCGTTCAGTCGTTTCTTTCGGTTACGTACGGGAAAAAACATTTTCTGATTATATTATTGATATTCGTCTTGGCTTTGCTACTCGTTTATTGGTGGACTCTGCACATACGATCGCAGAGATATGTTATGATTGTGGATTTAATAATTTATCTAATTTCAATCGATTATTTAAACGTAAGAAAGGATGTTCGCCGAAGGAATTTCAGGGAAAATTATAGAAAGAAGAAAATTGTGATATAATGCTACGATATTAGCCTCTAACATATATCTTTTTATCTTTTGATTTTTTTTGTTTGCTAAAATGTATAATGAAAGGATAAAATAGTATCAAATGAAGTGTTAGGAAGTTGCTATATTTGCCAATGGAAAAAGACATTTTTAATCTATTGAAAATATGCAAGCGAGATGGCATTTATTAGTTGTAGTATTTATACTGGCAAATATTTCTTTTTGAAAGTTCTCAAGATAATGGTGGATGTAATGATTGTCCAGCTTTTTAATGCAAGTGGCAAAATAGAGGTGCGTGGAGTAAAAGAGAGGATTATCGGTGATTTATCTCAACCGATATCAGTGCGCATCGAGAATATCATTCGACAGATGACACTTGAAGAGAAAGTAGCTCAGTTATCGAATGAAAAGTGATAGTATACCTCGTCTGAATCTTCCTTCCTATAATTATTGGAATGAATGTTTACATGGTGTGGCTCGTGCAGGAGAAGTAACTGTATTTCCACAAGCTATTAATTTGGCTTCAACTTGGGATACATTGTTGGTTAAAAGAATAGCCTCTGCTATTTCGACAGAGGCTCGTTTGAAATATCTGGACATAGGAAAAGGGCTTACTTATTGGGCTCCTACTATTAATATGGCTCGTGATCCTCGTTGGGGGCGAAATGAGGAAACTTATGGTGAAGATCCTTATTTAACTTCTCGTTTAGGAGTAGCTTTTGTGAAAGGATTGCAGGGAGATCATCCTAATTATTTAAAGACAGTTGCTACAGTTAAACATTTTGTAGCTAATAATCAAGAGAATGACCGCTTTTCTAGTTTCCTCACAGATACCCACTAAACAATTATATGAATATTATTTTCCCGGCTTATGAAGCATGCGTGAAAGAAGCAAACGTACAATCTATAATGACTGCTTATAATGCTTTTAATGGGATTCCTCCGAGTGGTTCAACTTGGTTATTAGAGGATGTTTTGAGAAAAGAATGGGATTTGATGGTTTTTTGTTGTATCTGACTGTGGTGCTATTGGGAGTCATGAACTGGCAGCATCAATTGTTAATTCATTGGAAGGAAAGGCAGCTTTGGTATAAATAGTGGTTGTGATCTGGAATGTGGGGGGACCTATCGTGAGAATTTGGTGGCGGCAGTGCAACGAGGGCTAGTGTCAGAGTATGCTATTGATAGAGCGCTGACTCGTGTGTTGACAATGCGTTTTAAATTGGGAGAATTTGATCCCATTGAACTTGTTCCTTATAATCATTATGATAAGAAGTTACTTGCAGGAGAACAATTTAGAAGATTAGCGTATGAGGCAGCGGTTAAATCTATTATACTTTTTAAAAAATGAAGATAATTTTCTACCTATAGATAAAAAAGATGTTCGTTCTATAGCTATTGTAGGACCATTTGCTGATAATAACTATTTGGGAGGATATAGTGGTAAACCGGTTCATAATATTTCTTTTGTTACAGGGTGTTAAGAAAATGGTGGGTGAAGAGGTTGAAATTTCATATATTGAAGGTACTTCCGTCGTTTCTCCGGTTGATTCAAGCTATTTATTGGCTTCTGATGGAGTGAACAATGGGCTTACGGCAGATTATATAGACGGACATGATTTGAATAGCCCTTTTTTTATTCTCAAGAATTGATAAAACTGTTGGTTTTGATTGGGGAGATGGTACACCGGATCAACGTTTAACTAAGAATGATTTCTCTGTTAGATGGAGTGGGTATCTAAAAGCTCCGGTAGATGGTAAGCATGCTATTGGTGTATATGCTGATGGTGGAGTGCGTGTTTGGTTGAACGGCAGTCTGGTTTTAGATGAATGGAATGCTCATGGTTTACAATATTATTCAGTGGAAGTTTTGTTGGAAAATGGTAAGAAGATACCGATCAAAATAGAGTATATAAATAGAATAGGAGCCTGCTACCTGTATATTGGTTTCAGATTTTGGAAATATTAATCAGATAGATAAAGTGAAAAAAAAAAATTGTATCTAGAGCTGATTTAGTATTAGTTGCTTTGGGGAATGATGGAAAATTGGCTCGTGAAAATCGTGATCTGCCTTCTATTTATTTGCCCATGACGCAAGAACTATTGTTGAAAAGAAATTTATAAAAGTAAATCCACGTATTGCATTGATACTTCAAACAGGGAATCCCTTAACTTCGCAATGGGCTGCAGAACACGTTCCCTCAATTCTTCAAGACTTGGTATCCGGGACAAGAGGGGGCAAATTTTGGCTGGTATTTTGTTTGGTTTGGAAAATCCATCTGGAAAGTTGCCAATGACTATTTATGAATCAGAACAGCAATTACCAAATATCTTAGATTATGATATTTGGAAAGGGCGTACCTATCAATATCTATCAAGTAAACCTCTTTATGGATTTGGGCATGGTTTAAGTTATTCAAATTTTGAGTATGCGGATTTGCAATGTAATGATGTAGTTCATGTAGATGGAACTTTACAGTGTTCTATTAAGGTTAAGAATATAAGTGACGTAGTGGGTGAGGAAGTCATTCAAGTATATGTTTCTCGTGAGAAAACTCCGGTTTATACGTTCCCATTAAAGAAACTAATAGCTTTTGCGCGAGTTAATTTGAAACCGAATGAAAGTAAGACGGTTACTTTTACCATAACTCCTCGTCAGCTTTCTGTGTGGCAGGATGGAGAATGGAAAATGCTTTCTGGAAAATATTCCTTATTTGTAGGTGGTGGTCAGAAAGAATTATCGAAAGGAATGAATAAAGATTTTGAAATAAAATAAGGCTTTGCAAATTAAGTTGTTGCTTCATTTAGTAGGAGAGGAATTTGTTTAATGATTTGTTATAATAATTTGTTATAATAATTGCTTTTAGCTCTAAAGGGAGATTATACAAAAATAATATTGATCCTACTTTAACTATGTTGGTTAAAGGTTCTTTAAGTTGTTTAGTATATAGTTTTGGTTGGATATCCTCTTTTAAATCAGATGTTTATTGGATGGTTTGAATAGTATTAGCTAATGATAAAATAGTATTTGTTTGTCATGGCTATGGCGTCTATATTTGCGGTGTTGAAAATATTATTATTTTAAATCAGTGTTATATGAAAAACATTATTTTGCTTTTAACGGCGCTCTTAATGAGTTGCCATGTGATGGCCCAAGAAACTATTGTTACAGGTACTATTACTGATGTCAGCGATGGTTCTCCGCTGATAGGGGCTAATATTCTAGTAAAGGGAACGGGGGTTGGTTCTATTGCCGATGTGAAGGGGGAATATAGTGTAAAAGTTCCTGTAGGTAAGCATATCTTAGTTTTTTCTTGTATAGGTTATAAAGAACAAGAGATAACTATTAAGGCTGGACAAAAGGTGCTGAATGTTATGATGACGGAAGATTCTGAACTGCTTGATGAGGAGGTTGTAGTAGTGGGATATGGTACAATGAAAAAAAAGCGATTTGACAGGTTCTGTTACTAGTATTAAGAGTGAGGAACTTATGAAAACAAATCCGGTTAGTATTAATCAAAGTTTACAAGGACGTATTGCTGGTGTGCAAGTTAATCAAAATGATGGTGCTCGGGAGCTGGTATTAGTATCCAAATTCGTGGAGCTAATTCATTTTCAACCTCTACAGAACCGCTTTTATGTAGTGGATGGTATTCCTTTTACTACTGGAGGAACCCCTGGAGCTGGTCGGGATGAAGATGGTATGCTTCAATCTGCAAACCCTTTATCTTCTATTAATCCAGCTGATATTGAATCTGTGGAGGTGTTGAAAGATGCTTCTGCTACTGCTATTTATGGTTCTCGTGGTGCAAATGGTGTCAACGTTTTAATTACAACTAAACGTGGGGTTAAAGGAAAAGAAAACATTAGCTTTAGTGCAAATTTTGGCATATCGAAAGTAGTGAAAAAAAGATGGATATGTTGGATGGGTATACATATGCAAAATATCGTAACGAGGCAACAGAAATGTTTAATGAATATGATGGTGCGAGAGAGGCGTTGCCTTATCCAGGTAAAGAGCTTCAAACACTAGTACAGGCAGTATGAATATGCTCCTGGACCAGATGATTATCGGAATGGTACTTGTGCATGGACAAATTGGCAAGATCAAGTGTTTGAAACTGCTCTTTCACAAGAATATAATTTGAGCGTAAATGGTGCAAGTGATAAAGGATATTATGCTATATCAGGAAATATTCTTGATCAAGAAGGTACTATACGAAATTCTGGTTATAAACGATATTCATTTCGTGCTAATATTGCAAGGAAAATTCATAAATGGATTGAGATCGGAACTAATATGAGTTTTACTAATTCACTTTAATAAATTGGCAAAAAACTAATTCTGTAAGTAATGGTATTATGCATGGTACACTATTTTATCCTGCTACAGAAGCGTTGGATAATGGGACTGATAATGCACAGTTGAATTGGTTCTCTTCTAATCCATATGTTTATACCCGTGCAGCAAAAGATGAATTGACTACTAATACTTTTTCTCTTCTTCTTATTTAGAACTGACTCCTATAAAGGATTTAAAAATACGTCAGAATGTAGGCTTTTCTTTATAATATGAATGAGCGTAATGTGTATTATATAACAGAGAGACGGTAGAAGGTAAAGATCCGGATAATGGTTTTGCTTCTAAAGCAGATAATTGGGCTAAAAACCTTGTGCTTGAAACAATGGCTACTTATAATAAGGAGTTTAATAAGAACCATTCACTGAATGCTGTAATCGCTTTTTCTTATGAAAGAGGTGATTATGGGAATAAAGCTATGACTGCAAAAGGTTTTCCGCAAGATATAACGGAAGATTTTGATATGAGTGCAGCAGTAAATCCTAATAAAGCCAATTAGTGGACGAGGAATGACTTCTTTAGTGTCTTTTTTTTAGGACGTGCTAATTATAGTTTAATGAATAAATATTTGTTCACAGCTTCTTTCCGTAGAGATGGTTCTAGTAAGTTTGCTCCGGGTAATAAATGGTCCAATTTTGCATCAGGTGCGATAGCGTGGCGTGCTTCTGAGGAGGAGTTTATTAAGAGTTTAAATATTTTCAGTAACTTAAAAATACGCGCAAGTTATGGTCAGACTGGCAATCAAGCTATTGGTGCATATGCAACACGCGATTATTTGACGGTCGCTAATTATCCTATCAATGGAGCTTTTTAGCGAGTGGCTTTGCAAAATCTTACTTGAGAGGGCCTGCTAATCCAGATTTAAAATGGGAAACAACTACTCAATATAATGCGGGTATTGATATGGGCTTTTTCGAGAATAGAGCAAATTTTACTGTTGATGTATATTATAAGAAAACCTCAGATTTGTTGCAGAATATTCAAATACCTCAGAGTACGGGCTTTTCTAATATGACGACTAATTTTGGTGATGTTATTAATAAAGGATTGGAAATCACTGGTAAAATTCTATCCAATAAGTGGAAAAAAATTCAAGTGGGATTTTGATGCTAATATATCTTTTTAACCGTAATAAGATAGAAGGGCTTCCTGGAGACCAATTTGCACAGTCATGGAGCGATGCTGATGCAGTTTTTATTCAACGTAATGGAATGCCTATCGGTACCATATTTGGTTATGTTGAGGATGGTTTCTATGATAATATAGCAGAGGTAAGAGCCGATCCTTTTTATGCCAATGAATCGGAAGCTGTTTGTAAATCAATGATAGGTGAAGTGAAATATAAAGATCTTGATGGGAAACCTGGTATAACAGACGCTGATAGACAAATTATAGGTGACGCCAATCCAGATTTTACATTTGGTATGACTCACAATTTCTCCTATAAGAATTTTTCATTAAGTTTTTTTTTCTTGCAAGGATGCGTTGGAGGGGATATCTTTAATGCTAATTTAATAAAGGTGACTATGAGTGGTATAGGTAACATCCCACAAGAAATGTATGATACTCGTTGGACGCCAGAGAATCGAGATTTGGCACAATGGCCCAAAGCGTATTCTGGGTATGGTAGAACAATGAAACTATCGGATCGGTATGTGGAAGATGGATCTTATTTGAGAATGAAGAATATTAATTTAGGCTATAGATGGAATGCACCAATAAAAGGTATTGAATATATTAATTTTTATACATCGGTAAGCAATGTATTTACTATTACAAATTATAGTTGGTTTGATCAGATGTGAATTCTTTTGGAGGAGATGCATCTCGTCGTGGTGTGGATATGTTCTCTTATCAAGTAGTCGTACTTTCTCATTTGGTGTACAATGCACATTTTAATATTTAATTTTTTAATTAAAGAAACTATGAAAAAATATTATATTGAAGTCTATGTTATTATTATGGACTGTTTTTGCAGTACTTTCTTGTGATGATTTATTAGAAGAAAAAAGTGTATGATTTTATATCTCCAGAGCAGTTGGGAGATAGCGAGAGTGCAGAAGTCTCAACTATTAACAGGGACTTATAACACGATTATCTCTAGTTTTATTGCTCCTTCATCTTATTTGTACTTAACAAATATGGATTGTGATTATGCTTCTGGCGCTTCTTGGGCTTTTGGAAATGTTGGCGCTGGAAATGTTAGTGGCTTTTGGGGAAAAAGATCATCTGTGGCAAGGTTGTTATACTTTAATTCATCGTGCCAATCTTGCGATATCAAAAATTTCGGCAATGTCTAATATCTCTCAGGAAAGTAAGACAGATGCTATTGGACAACTTTCTTTTTTTGAAAGCATGGGCATATTTTAATCTAGTAAGAAACTATGGAGGTGTTCCTATCTTTAGAAAGTCAATATCTGAAGGTGAAGATATGAATCAACCTCGCGCTTCAATTCCTGATGTATATACCCATATTATAGAGTTATTAAAAATAGGTGAAGGTATGTATTCTAAAAATAATAGTGCTTTTATTGAAGGACATGCTTCGAGTGGCGCTGCTAAGGCTTTATTAGCTAAGGTATATGCTACTATGGCTTCTGGTGCACTGTCTGGAGTTCCTGTAGTTGTGAAAGGGGGGCGCCTAATCTCCCAGAACCTCAGCCCATTACACATATTGCACAAACGGTAGTTGGTTATGAGACGTTTGACCCAGATACATATTATGCATTGGCACGTGATAAAGCATGGGAGGTAATAGAGGAATATACATTATTTGATAAATATATGGATGTGTGGGCTATTGCTAATCGTAATAAGGGAGAGCATATATGGATGGCTCAAGCTAAAAGTGGTGATGATGACTTTGGAAATACAATATGCAAGGACTATGTTGGCATTATGGAAAGTGATGGTTCGCTAGATGGTAATGGTATGGAATGCGAGATCATTGGTATTTATTATTTGAAGAGAAAGGATTTGCGTATTATAGACGGAGTAATTCATCGTTATCCTGCTACTGACTTGGATGAGAATGGTAAAGTTGTATATAATTATTATCCTCGATGGTATGCGAATAAGGTTGCAAACCATGAGGTATATGATAGTGAGGAAATAGGTTTGATGGAACGGAAGTTTATAAAGAAGGTGAAGGATGGAGTTTGGCAAAATTGACAAAATTTACATTTGTAACAGACCGGAAGCAAACGAAGACTGATTTCCATTTTCCATTACTCCGTTTACCTGATATTATATTGATATATGCAGAAGCGGTAAATGAACTGAATGGCGGTCCTACTGAAAGAAGCTTTACAAACAAGTTAATAGAATACGTACTCGTTCTAATGCAACTCCTTTTTCTAATATGAATCAAGATGAATTTCGTTCGGCAGTTCTTGAAGAACGTGCGCGTGAATTAGCTTATGAAGCAGATCGACGTTATGATTTATTTCGTTGGGGAATTTATTTAGGGGGTAATGAATGCTATTGATATGGATGAACATAATGTAACTAAACGCCGTACAGAACGTAACCTTCTCTATCCGCTACCTACAAGTGAAGTTAATGCAAATGATAAGATTGATTCTAACAATCCTGGTTGGTAACTGCAAAAATAAGTATTTAGAATAATAAAAATGAAAGAATAATGAAAACTGTAAAATATGTTTTAGTCATGTTGATGACTGCAGGACTTGGAATATTTGCTTCCTGCTCGGATAATGAAAATAGTTGTACCCCTCTTAGTATAACGAGAATATCAACTGTGACAGATAGGGAACAAGGGCTTGAAGTCGCGAATTTAGCACAATATATCATAGTTCAAGGGACAGGATTAGATGGAGTTAAATCTATTCTAGTAAATGATGTTCCAGTAGATATGTCAAATGCATATACAACAGCAAATGAAATAACGTTTCCAATTCCTAGAGTAATACCTGTTGAAGTTAATAATTTAATTACATTATCGACTGCTACAGAATCTACTACAGGCTCCTCTTTCTGTTTTATTCCAGATTTGAGAGTGGATGGTATGTATAATGAATTTACTCCTGCTGGGGGGGACAATGAAAAATTGTAGGTGATTTTTTGATTTATGAAATAACAACAGAGAGTGGACAATTATTCTTTTGGCGATCAAGAGATGGATATTATACGAAAGCTGTGCAGGATACTTTTATTTTAATTTACCAGAAGATGCTATAGCGGGTACTAAAATAAAATTGTTAGCCCAATAGCTGGCGAGAGATTAGTTCCTGGCAGATATTATGAGAGGGAAATATGTTATGTGATTATGACCCATATACAGGTTGGGGAGGAAATAATTATGTGAATAATGGACCGGTTCCTGAACCTATTACAGGGAATTATTCACGTTTTAAAATTGCTAAAGAAGATGCTGCTGATTGGGAATGGAGTGGTACTGTTGCAATAGCTCAAATAGGGGGTTAATTATTGGGATGATGTAAAAAGGCTAATCAAGATAATTATCAGTTAAAGTTTGAGGTAAATACTTTTGACAGCATTAAGTAAGCGACAGATTCGTTTCTTTTTTGAACAAATTAATTATGATTGGGAACCTTTTGCTTCTGGACTCGCTTTTAAAACAAATGGTGAATGGCAGACGATTAGTATTGATCTAAATGAGGTTTGAAAGGGGATGTGCCTAATACTGGCACATTACAAGTTATGGGAAATAGCTTTGCAGAGGATACAGATATTTGTTTTGACAATTTCCGAATTGTACCGAAAAACTAAAATAAGCAATAGCTTAAAATCGTATATGGTTAAGAGAGGTAGCTGCTCTTGCATTTCTACCTCTCTTTTGTTTTCTTAAATAACATAAAAATGATCTATAGAATTCAGTATTTGTTGATTTTGTTATGTTTGCCCTTTTATTTGTTTGCACAGGATCAATTTGAAATAAGGGGGGTACTGCCTTGGCATAATTTTTTATCAGGACCAACATCTTGGAATATAGAAGACTATCAGAAATATCTTGATGAGTGTGAGAGGAATGGAATTAACTTTATTGGGTTCCATAATTATACTGGCGGTGGAGAACGTTATGCCACTTATGTAGAACCGATGATCAAGATAGAATATAAGGATATTCTTCCTCAAGCTTGTTTTGATAATTCTCTTACTGCACGTTGGGGGTATTTACCTATGAAAGTGAAAGATTATGCTTTCGGTACTGACCGTGTATTTTCTTTGCCAGAAGGTGCGGAGGCTTTTGGTAGTGATGCTTCTGTAACTTCTTCTACTCCACGAGAGCATTATGAGAAATCGCAGACATTGATGCGTGATGTTTTGAGCATGGCCCATGAACGTGGTATACGTATGGCAATGGGATTTGAATTTGGAGTAATTCCTCCTGAATATTTTTCTTTGAATGTAGCGGGCGACTGTTTTTACTGGCCTGGGGAGTCTAACATGATTCCGAATCCAAAAAGTCAGATAGCGATAGAGATACATTATGCAGCAGCTTGATAATGTTTTTGGAAACCTATCCTGATATTGATTATGTCTGGTTATGGTTGAATGAACACTCATTCATGGGAGTGAATATAGAGAAAGCTTTGGAGAATGCTTCTTTTGCTGAAGCATATAACGTCGGACAAGGTTATTTTTTAAAGAGGCAGCTGATAGTGCAGCCCGTTTTGTCGGAGTTTGGGCACTTGAATATATGAAATTGACATCGGACTATTTGAAATCTAAAGGTCTCGAATGCAAAAAAGTAATTCTTGGAGGATGGGGAGGTGGTCATCAATTACCTTCCTTATTGAAAGGACTGGACAGAAATTTCTGCCAAAGGATATCATATTCAGTTGTTTAAATCCTGATTTAGGAAAAAGTCCACAGCCTGAATTCTTGTCTGATATAGCTAAGAACAGAACTGTGTGGGCAGTACCTTGGTTGGAGGGAGATCATCAGCCTTTGGCATTTTCAACCACGTGTAGAAAATGATGCGTGATCATGTGAAACTTGCTGCAAAGCAGAATCTGGATGGGTGATTGCTATTCACTGGCGTACGGAAGAGCCTCGTTTTTAATTTTAGAACATTTGCTCATTTTGCTTCAAATAAGACAGACAATAAGACTGTAGAACAGTTATATGAAGAATATCTGACTGAGGATATGGGTAATAAGGCTGCAAAACTATTGGCTCCTCTGTTGGCACAAAATGGATATTAAACAAATACAATGGAATGTCCCCTCACCAGAATTTTATGCCTTCACTCCTGAATGGGGATTATTGGATGATCAAAATGTGAAACTGCGGGAAAGTTTGATTCGGACTGCTGAACAGGTCCTGAAAAAAAACAGAGGGCAGCCAGCGAGATAATTTGCAACGTTTCATTGCAATGTTCCGTTTTTGAATTGCTATTGGGAGAGGTTGATAAAGCTATGATGCCTGCATTTATTCTTAAGAAGAATGACAGACAGGGCGTTGCGGCCAGTTCGTTCGAAGAATATGAAGAGGCTTATCGTAGCCTTATGGCGGCTCCGGTGAAAGATATGTTTGAGACTTATATGCAAAGAGTTCATTCTCGTGGAGAATTAGGTGTGTTAAAGGCTCTTTAAACCAGCGTTTATGGAGAGAATACAATGATTTGAAGTCTTATCTTGAAACAAAATTGAAGAGATGATGAAAGATTGGAAGAAATATTTATTAGGGATATTGCCTGATAGCTGTTTTAGTTCTACCTGTTCAAGCACAGATTTTACAAATAGGTAGTGGAACCTCATTAGAAAACTATGCAGCATCGGAACTGCAGAGATACTATTATCAGCTATCCGGTAAACTTTTTGAATATCGAGAGGACAGCCTCGGCAAATCTAAAATCAGATTTTATATTAACCACATTAGATAATCCATTAGTGGATGATTGGCAAAAAAGAAAGGTATACTTAAGCTAAAAGAGAAGCCAGGAGAACAAGGGTATATACTTCAAACAGTAAAGAATGCAGGTCGTCGTACTTTATTGATTGCCGGAACAGATCCTTGCGGGTTACTTTTTATGGAGTATATGGCTTACTCGAGGATCATTTGGGAGTGCGTTTTTATATGAGTGGTGATATCTTGCCTGAAAAAAAAGAATGAGAGGGTCACCTTCCTGTGATAAACGATGTACGTACTCCTCAAATGCGTATTAGAGGATTCCTTCCATGGACCAATTTCCCGCAATCAGCTACTATTTATTCCTGGAATGATTGGAGGTATGTTATTGATCAAGCGGCAAAAATGCGTATGAATTTTATTATGATTCATAATTATAATGGTTTTTGCGGGCATAATGAAACTTTTCATAATTTTGAATATAATGGCTATTTATCCAGAGGGTGGATGCCGACTATAAAAACAGGACATGGCTGGTTGTGTCCGGGATGGGATATTAATGAATACCGTTTTGGAGCTTCTGAAATTTATGATGATTATGATTTTGGAGCAGATTATGGACTTCATAATGAGACATTGACTAATAGTCAGATAAAAAGAAAAAGGTGAAACCGTTTTTCGTAAGGTGATAGATTATGCACATCAGCGCGGGTAAAGATTGGATTAGGACTTGACATTGATGTGATTCTTCCTGAATATCAAGTATCTGCTGATGAACGCGGTGTAATTGCTGCGCAAACAGCACAGTTAGCCAAGCAATATCCATATTTGGACTATTTGTTCTGTTTTCAATCAGAGGGAAGCAAAGATTCCGTTTTCTATGCTAAATGGCAGAGAGTTTTTTGATGGTTTTTATGAAGATATGAAGCGGCTTTCACCGTCAACTCACATTGTTGTATCAGGTTGGGGAATGACGGCGGAATCTGTTGCGCGCCTACCGAAAGATGTTATTTGTGCTCCGATATCTTATTATTCCGCAGCATTTGAACCGGGGAATATATATGGAGAGCGTGAATATTGGGGATGTCCATGGTTAGAGAGAGATTGGAGTAGTTCACAGTATTATTATCCTTATAATGTGGATTTATCAGAAACAATTCATGCTTATGAGAAAGCTTCGGAGAATATGAAAGGATTTTATGCTTTAACTTGGCGTTTAACGGATGCAGTTTCTCCTAAAATGTGGTATATAAGTAAAAGCACCTTGGTATGAAGGCTGAAGAATTGAACTCTTCGAAAAAAGTTTGTGGAGACTATGCTAAAACAAATTATGGAGAGTCTGTTGCTGAACCGATTACTGCCATTATAAATCAAAATGAACCATTTGCTACAGATTTTGCAGAGTGTCAGGCGACACCGGGTTTTAATGAGGTTGTAAATACTTATCCTTTAATGAATATTCAGTCGTTATCCTTTGCCGGAAAACATGGTGAACTTATGAAGATAGATGCAGTAAACTTTCAGGAAAAGAAAGGAACAAAAAATGCGCCAAGTGATGAGGGAGGAGAATGTGTAGGCTATATAATGGCTGGTGATTGGTTGAAATATGATCAGGTTCATTTTAAAGATGATGTTTTTTTCATATCCCTCAGAGTTGCTTCTGCCTCAAATGGAGGTATTATTACTATTTCTATAGGGAACTTGATGGACCTATGATTGCTTCTATTGATGTGAAAAACACAGAAGGGTGGCAGGCATGGAAAAGCTTGACTGTTCCAGTTAAAATAGATAAAGGAATTTATTCTCTTTATGTTAGTTTTTTATCCTTTCAACGATATAATACAGGCTAATAAATTGGCTGAAAAGCAATTGAATACGATTGATAGTTGCATGGCTTGGGTTACTAATTTAGGGCAGAGGAAACGTTTATCTTATTTACGTGCACGTATTGCAGGTGCTAAATACCATATTGCACTAAATTCTGAGTTTGAAAAATACCAATGGACTGATTTGCCGGGTCAAATGGATAGTTGGGCTCGTAGTTTCTTGTACCGTATTGATGACATTTCATCTTTTGGAAATATTATGAGTACACAGAACCGTTTTGTACAGCAGAATTACGTAGAGAAGATAAATAAATTACGTAAATACCAAAAGAGTGAAAGAGTCTCCTTCCCATGTTACTGCTAAAGGAACGCAAAATGGAGCGTTGGTGACATGGCGTAATGAAGAACCGGGAGCAGACATTTTTGTTGTGTGCCGGGATGGTAAGGAAATTGCATCACTACCATCAGTGCTAATCAATATGTCGATACATTTAATGGAAAAGCCTCCTATACAGTATATGTGATTGATACGGATGGAAATAGAAGTCTTGCTAGTATTCCGTATTATTGCTTAACTGGTGATGACGATAATGAGGCTCCTGTTATTGTAAATCCTTCTCCAGTGACCTCGGTTGCTCAGGGACATGATGTTAACATAAAGCTGTCTATGGTTTGATAATCGTTCCGTTGAAGATCTTTCTGCTGTGCTTCATTACCGTACTATAGGTTGTAAAGAGTGGAAGCAGATACCGTTTAAACATAGAATAAGAGCCTGCTTTTGCGGTAACTGTTCCTGCTGAAGAGTTTTCTATTCAAGGAATGGAATATTATATTACTGCCTCTGATTCCCGTAATGTGGCTATGTATCCGGCAGACGCACCTGCACGACTCCATACAATTATTGTGACGGGCAGTGGAAGTAATAAATTACCTTCTCCGGTTATAAGACTCACTGCTGGTAATCACCAAAGTGGGAAAAAATCCTGATGTGGATATATGTATCGATTTATCGTAGTAAATCTTCTGATTTTGCAACGGATGCTTCTTCCTTTATAACATTTGTAGGAGGACAGACAACTTCTTTTTATGATAATGGGATAGATTTGGACGGCACTTTTTGAAAGGAACTTACTTTATCGTGTGACGGCCGTTAGCAGTGATGATATGGAAAGTAATGCTTCTGAAATCATTAAAATAGATTATAAATGAAAAGAGTATATATTTATATAGTGATTGCTCTATGTGGAGTTTCTGCATGTACCTCTTCTTCGTCAGCGGATTTTGGAAGATACCAGATTGGGCTTTAGTGGATAAACACGCTACCGACTTAACTGCTATTCTGTTTCATAATCTGAAGCAAATGACCGGAAAGTATGTAGTATATGGGCAACACAATTATGAAATGGATGGATTTGATTCAGATACCAGCCGTTGGCGTGATGAACAGAATCGTTGTGATGCTTATGATGTGACAGGGGCTTATCCGGCCATGGCCAGTTTTTGATTTTCTGCATTTCACGAATCCGGTCAGTTGGGAGACGAAAAATCTGGATTATATCAAGAGTAAATTTTATGCTGCTTATGAGCGTGGAAATGTGCTCACTTTTTGCTGGCATTACTATAATCCGGTTACGGGGAATAATTTCTATGATACTACGCAGGTGGTGAAACATATTCTTCCTGGCGGATCACGTCATGAAACATTTAAAAGCGATTTGAAGATTATTGCAGACTTTGCCCATAATGCTAAGAATCATGCCGGTGAACTGATTCCTATTATTTTTTCGACCTTGGCATGAGTTTGATGGAAATTGGTTTTTGGTGGGGAAGGAACCATTGTACAGTAGAAGAGTTCAAAGAACTCTACCGTTTTACTGTCACCTATTTAAGGGATTCTCTGCAAGTACATAACTTTTTATATGCATTTTCTCCTGATTGTGGATTTACGACTGAAAAGGAGTTTTTGGAGCGCTATCCGGGAGATGAGTATGTGGATGTAGTAGGTATGGATAATTATTGGGATTTTAGGCCGGATGGTGGAGATACAAGTTTAGTCGTATTGAAATCTCGCATTCTGACTAAATATGCCAAGGAACATAATAAGCATTGTCTGCTATTACTGAGACTGGAACGCAGACTAGAGACTCTTTATGGTATTCACAACTACTGAATATTTTATATTTGGAAGGAGTAGAGTTGAATTATTTGTGTACCTGGTCAGGTTTTTGCTCCTTATAAAGGACATCCTGCTGCATCGGATTTTTATCAGTTTAAAGAAGACTCTTTGATTTTATTTGCTGATGAAGCACCGGATTTTTATGTTCTGACCAAATGAAATAATATTATAGAAAAAAACAAATAGCCATGAAACAGATAAGTATTCTCTTTTTTTCACTCTTCTGCTGTTGGGAGCATGTGTGAAAAGCACCTACGCAGACAGATAATTTTGTGAAGATTGTTGATGGACGTTTCTCTGTCAATGATAAACCGTATTATTATATCGGCACTAATTTTTTGGTATGCCGCTATAATAGGATCACAGGGGCAAGGCGGTAATCGGGAACGTCTGCTTAAAGAACTTGATTTCATGAAAGCCAATGGTATTACTAATTTGCGTGTATTAGTTGGCGCAGATGGAATAGATGGAATTATGACAAAAGCAGAACCAGCGCTTCAAACGGCTCCCGGTGTGTATAATGATACTATTTTTTGATGGCTTAGATTTCTTCCTGTCGGAGTTGGGCAAAAGAGGTATGCACGCCGTATTGTTCTTAAATAACAGTTGGGAGTGGTCCGGAGGATATTCACAATACCTCTATTGGAGTGGTCATGGTGAAGTACCTATGCCTAAAGTGGCAGGATGGAATGCCTTTTCAAACTATGTTGCTCAGTATGCAAAATCAGAGAAAGCCCATAAATTATTTGAGAATCATGTACGTCAGGTGGTGAGTCGTGTCAACCGCTATACTAAGCTGAAATACAGTGATGATCCGGCTATCATGGCATGGCAGATAGGTAATGAGCCCCGTCCGTTTGGTGAGGAAAATAAGGAGAGTTTTGCTAAATGGATAGCTGAATGTGCTGCACTTATTAAGTCTATTGACCCTAATCACTTGATCTCCGTTGGTTCGGAAGGTATGGCAGGTTGTGAAGGAGATTTGGGTTTGTGGGTGAAACTCCATCAGGATATCAATATAGATTATTGAACGATTCACATCTGGCCGAATAATTGGGGGTGGATAGATAAGACTGATATTCCGGGAACCTTGGATAAAGCCATTGCAAATACTCGTGAATATATTGATGTACATGTTGCGGAAGCACAAAAAATGAATAAACCGTTAGTTCTTGAAGAATTTGGACTGCCGAGAGATAGCGTGATGTTTGATAGGAAGAGTTCTACAGTTCTGAGAGACCGGTACTATGAAGAAATTTTTGAAATAGTAAAAGAAACATGCTATACAAAAAAGTGTATTTCAAGGATGCAACTTCTGGGCTTGGGGAGGATTTGCACAACCACAACATCTTTTCTGGCAAAAAAGGAGACGACTATATGGGGGATCCGGGACAAGAAGAACAGGGGTTGAATTCTGTATATGATACCGACACTACAGTGAAGCTTTTGTTGCGGATATTGTGAATGAAATAAACCAAATCACTCAGATGAAATGAAAAAGAAAGTCATATGCTCAGTTTTGTTAGGCTTGATGGTATCTGGACAATTAATAGGAGCAGATTATATTAAGCCGAAGAAAGATAAAAAAACAGGAATATCCTACTATGATCTGAATAAGAACGGCCATCTTGATATCTATGAGAATCCTGCTTTTGCAGTAGAAGAACGTGTCCGTGCTTTACTTTCTCAGATGACTCTAGAAGAGAAAAAGTCGGCCAGATGCTTACTTCTTTAGGATGGCCGATGTATGAGCGCCAAGGGGAATACAATCCGCCTGACTGAGCAATTGGTTCGGGAGATTGAAGAGTATCACACTGGTTCGCTTTGGGGATTTATGCGTGCTGACCCATGGACACAACGTACGTTGACTACCGGGTTAACTCCTGCATTGGCAGCCAAGGCTTCAAATATGCTTCAAAAATATGCAATAGAACATGGGCGTTTAGGAATTCCCCTGTTTTTGGCAGAAGAGTGTCCGCATGGACACATGGCTATCGGAACAACTGTATTTCCGACGTCTATTGGGCAGGCTAGTACCTGGAATCCTGAGTTAATCAGAAGAATGGGGCGTGCTATTGCTACTGAGGCAAGTGCACAGGGAGCGCATATCGGTTATGGTCCGGTACTTGATTTGGCCCGTGATCCCCGCTGGTCCAGGGTAGAAGAAACGTATGGTGAGGATGCTTATCTCAATGGCGTGATGGGGGCTGCTTTAGTAAAAGGTTTCAAGGTGAGTTTCCAAGAACTAAAGGTAAAGTAATCGCTACTTTAAAACATTTTGCTGCTTATGGCTGGACAGAAGGCGGACATAATGGAGGAAGTGCTCATGTTGGTAATCGGGAAATGGAAGAAGCTATTTATCCCCTTTCCGGGAAAGGCTGTTGCTGCCGGAGCATTGTCTGTGATGAGGAAATTCTCCTATAATGAAATCGATGGTATTCCTTGTACTGCTAATTCTAATTTATTAACCGGATTATTGAAAAAACGTTGGCAATTTAAAGGTTTTGTCGTTTCTGATCTTTTATGCAATCGGAGGGCTTCAGGGAACATGGAGTTGCAGATACGGATTATGAGGCAGCAGTGAAAAGCTGTAAATGCGGGTGTGGATAGTGATTTAGGAACAAATGTTTATGCCGGGCAATTGGTAAATGCCGTAAAAAGGGAGATGTGCAGGAGGTTGTGATTAATAAAGCTTCAGCCGGATACTTGCTCTAAAGTTCCATATGGGTTTATTTGATCATCCTTTGTTGATGAGCGGGAACCGGAACAAGTCGTGGCATCAACAGAACATCTGAATTGGCTCGTGAAGTAGCTCGTCAATCTATCATTTTATTAAAGAATAAGAATGAGTTGCTCCCTTTGAATAAAAAGATGAAGACTATTGCGGTTATTGGTCCGAATGCTGATAATATATACAATATGCTGGGAGATTATACGGCACCTCAAAGTGAGTCTTCGGTAGTTACGGTATTGGATGGTATCCGTCAGAAAGTTTCCAATGATACACATATTATATATGCTAAAGGGTGTGCTGTGCGTGATTCTTCTAAATCGGGTTTTCAGGAAGCAATAGAAGCAGCCCGGCAGTCGGATGTGGTTGTAATGGTGATGTGGGGTGGTTCCAGTGCCCGTGATTTTTCTTCAAAGTATGAAGAAACGGGTGCAGCAAAAAGTCTCTGATAGTCATATCAGTGATATGGAGAGTGGAGAGGGGGCTATGACCGTTCTACTCTTGAGTTGCTGGGAAGACAGCGGGAACTGATACGAGAAGTGGGAAAATTAAATAAACCTATTGTATTGGTATTGATTAAAGGGCGCCCCTTATTACTGGAAGGTATTGAAGCAGAAGTCGATGCTATCGTTGACGCCTGGTATCCGGGTATGCAAGGAGGAAATGCAGTTGCCGATGTATTGTTCGGTGATTATAATCCAGCCGGGCGCTTGACTATTTCAGTACCACGCTCTGTAGGACAGCTTCCGGTATATTATAATACAAAACGGAAAGGAAACCGCAGTAAATACATAGAAGAAGAGGGTACACCTCGCTATCCTTTTGGTTATGGACTCAGCTATACATCTTTCAATTATTCGGACTTGAAGGCGGAGGTTGTAGAAGCAGAAGATAGCTGCCTGGTAAAATATTTCAGTGAAGGTACGGAATGAAGGCTCACGGGATGGAGATGAGGTCGTTCAACTTTATCTTCGTGATGAAGTGGCCAGCTTTACTACTCCTTTTTAAGCAGTTATGTGGATTTCAACGGATACATTTGAAAGTTGGTGAGACAAAGGAAATAACATTCCGGTTAGATAAGAAATCACTGGCACTCTATATGCAAAATGAAGAGTGGGCTGTAGAACCCGGTCGTTTTACATTGATGCTTGGTGGTTCTTCTGAACAAATTTATCAGCAAAAAGAAATTGAGATAACCAAAAAGATATACTTTTAAAATGTAAATATCATGAGTAAATCAAGAGATAGAGTGCTCCAGGCACTGAATCATCAGAATACTGATTATGTTCCGGTAGATTTTGGTTCTACTGCAGTGACAGGTATTCATTGCCGTATTGTAGAAGCTTTACGAAATCATTATGGATTGGAGTCTAAGCCTGTGAAAATAGTGGATGCTTTTCAAATGTTGGGTGAAGTTGATGAGGAACTTGCAGAACTGTTGGGGAGTAGATTGTATCGGTATTGGTGGAGCGAAGGATATATTTGATCTGGATACCACACAACTTCATGAACAGGTCACCCGTGGGGCAGCGTGTATTAGTTCCTTTGAGTATGGATCTTACACCGGATAGCCAGGGAGATGTTTATGTTTATGCCGGTGGTGATAAAACATATCCTCCCCAGTGCTGTGATGCCCAAAGGATGTTATTTTTATCAATGCCATTGAAAGACAGCAACCTATTGATGAAGAAAAATTGAATCCCGAAGATAATGTTGAAGAGTTTACATTGTTGACGGATGCTGACCTTGCTTACTATAAAGAACTAGTGGATAAGGTGTCTGGTTCAGGAAAAGCCGTAGTTGCCAGTTTCGGAGGGACGGCTTTAGGGGATGTAGCATTTGTTCCGGTATGGGATTGAAAGAACCGAAAGGTATCCGTAGTGTCGTAGAATGGTATATGTCGACAGCTATGCGTCAGGATTATCTCCATCAGGTATTTGAGAAAAAAGAGATTGATATCGCGATAGCCAACTATGAAAAACTTTGGAATACATTGGGAGATAAAGTCGATGTTGTACTGACTTGTGGAACTGATTTCGGTTCTCAGGAATCTCAGTTCTGCTCTCTTGATACGTTCAAAGAACTTTGGTTGCCTCATTATCGTCGTATGAATGACTGGATACATCAGCATACTACATGGAAAGATTTTCAAACATTCATGTGGGGCTATTATTCCTATCCTTCCGGGTTTGATAGAGGCGGGGTTCGATATTATCAATCCGGTACAGATTAATGCCAAAGATATGGATTCACATAGGCTGAAGGAAGAGTTTGGTTCTCAACTCACTTTTTTGGGGTGGGGGAATCGATACGCAACAAATATTGCCCTTTGGTACTCCCGATGAAATTCGTCGCCATGTGATAGGACAGTGTGAGATCCTGGGGGCGTGATGGAGGTTTTTATTTTTAATGCAGTGCATAATATACAGGCTAATGTTCCGATTGAAAATGTAAGTTGCTTTATTATTTGATACTTTGAAAAGTCTTAGAAATTAATAACCTAAATATAGAAAAGTAATGATGAATAATCTGAATGAATTATATGATGCAATTTTTGGTAGGTAAACTGGAAGATGCAGTAAAAGTAACAAAATAGCAGTTGAAGAAGGAATGACTCCTCATGAAATTATAAAACCAATACATGATTAAAGCGATGGAGGAAATCGGAAGTCGTTTTGAGGCTGGTAAAGTTTTTGTTCCGAATCTTCTGATGAGTGCCCGTGCCATGCGTGGTGCTTTGGATGTCCTGAAACCTTTGATGCAGGGACAAGTCGATTCTTATATTGGTAAGATTGTGATAGGTACTGTAAAAAGGAGATCTGCATGATATCGGTAAGAATCTTGTAGCTTCCATGTTTGAAGGGTGTGGCTTTGAAGTTATTAATCTGGGAGTTGATGTGTCGAGTGATAAATTTATCAGTGCTGCTCTGGAGAATAAGGCGGATATTATTTGTATGTCGGCTCTACTTACCACGACCATGAACTATATGAAGGAAGTAGTTGCAGCCGTTGAAGCCCGGAATTGAAAGGAAAGGTGAAGATTATGGTTGGAGGAGCCTCCTGTGAATGATGCTTTTGCAAAAAGCAATAGGTGCCGATGCATATACCAGTAATGCCAACGCTGCTGTTGTAATGGCCAAGAAACTCATTGCTGCAAATTAATTTTTGAAAAGAATCTTATGATGAATAGGGAGATTTATCAATACGAGCTACCTTGGAATGCACTTCAACTTAATTCGGAAGATATTTATCTTTCAATGGGAGTTGGTTATGTCCCGGATGAAGAGATGCTAAAGCAACTTGATCTTTTGAAAAAAAGATTGCTGTTCGATGTCGTCCACGTTGCCTTTATGCTTTTTTTGAAGCCAGTCCGGCAACTAAAAAATCATATAGGCATAGGTGGTGTGGAGCTACATACCGGTGCAGTTATTACTCCTATTTGTTGGATGCTGACCGATATGTACTGTTTATAGCTACTGCCGGACAGGAGTTCGAACAGTTCCAGCATGAAGTAAAATCTTCCGGTGATATTTTGCAGGAGTTTTTGCTTGATTCCTTGGGCTCTGCAATTGCGGAGGCAGTTGTACGCAGTGTGTAGTAAAGTTGAAAAACTATGTTTTGCCACTGGGATATGGTGTAAGTCATCCGTATAGTCCGGGATATTGCGGTTGGCATGTGACACAGCAAAAGTTTTTATTTTCTTTACTGCCGGAACAACCTTGTGGAGTTCGTTTGAGTGAGTCCTCTCTAATGTCTCCCATTAAATCGGTAAGTGGAGTAATTGCTGTAGGTGAGAAATCGTGAAACGTAAATATGGCTGTGAGCTTTTGTGGCAAAAGCAGACTGCTATAAGAATAGAAACAAATTAAAAAAGTGATTGCCATGAATATATCAAAAATGGATTGAAGATATAATTACTTCTGATAAAAGTTTGTCTATGCCTATCATGACTCATCCGGGTATTGAATTATTAGTAAGAAAGTACTAGATGCCGGACTGATGGTGAAGTTCATTTCCAAGCTATTCATGCTTTGAATGAGCGCTTTCCCCCAGGCTATGGCATGTACTGCCATTATGGACCTGACTGTAGAAGCTGAAACTTTCGGGGAGTCAACTCTGTGTATGAGTGAACATGAGGTTCCTACGATTTACAGGCCGTTTGTTGACCTCATTTGAAGAAGGGTGAACGCATTACAGATTCCTTCTTTGGATAGTGCGAGAGTTCCCCAGTATCTGAAGGCGAATGCTATGGCTGCTGCCGGAATAAATAAACCTGTCTTTGCCGGTTGTATAGGTCCTTATTCACTTGCCGGACGGTTGTTTGATATGACTGAAATAATGATGGCGATATATACTGAACCTCAGACTGCTACTTTATTACTTGAAAAATGCAAGGAATTCCTTCTTAGTTATTGTCAGGCAATAAAGGCAACAGGAGTGGCCGGAGTCGTAATGGCAGAGCCGGCGGCGGGATTACTTTCTGATGAAGATTGTTTTCAGTATTCTTCATTATATGTAAAAACAGATCATTGAAGCGGTACAAGATGATTCGTTTGCTAGTGATTCTTCATAACTGTGGTAATACAGGACATTGTACTCCTGCCATGTTGAAAACCGGTGCTAAAGGATATCATTTTGGAAATAAGGCTGATATGGTAGAAGCGCTGAAAGTTTGTCCTGCAGATGTATTGGTTATGGGTAATCTGATCCGGTTGGTATTTTCAAGATGGCCTCGCCGGAAGTAGTTGCCCGTCAGACAGAGGGAGCCTTTCTGAATCGCACATCTTCATATCCGAATTTTTGTAATTTCAAGTGGTTGTGATACCCCTCCGGAAGTTCCATTTGCCAATATTGAAGAACTTTTTATCAGGCAGTGGAGAGATATAATAATGAATGTGGCAGATAAAGACAAATAAAGAGATAAAATTGTATCAGTTTATCCATTTACAGTCAGCTATCTTTGTCGTGTAAAATAAATGGGAACCTAAATAGAATAAAAAATGAATAAGCTTAAAGGGATTACGTTAACATTGGCCACTACTGCTCTTGTAGCATGTGGACCGGGTCAGAAACAGTCAAATTTTAGTTCGTCTTCTATGCATACAACAGAAACGGAGAATTTACTTGCTAACCTTAAAAAGTATCATCTAAAGGGATTATGTTTGGACATCATGATGATACTAACTATGGTATAGGTTGGGATGGTGAAGAGGGACGCTCCGACGTAAAAAGCGTGTGCGGAGATTATCCCGCTGTTATCAGTTTCGATCTGGGACATATAGAACTGGGTGATACAGTGAGTCTGGATAATGTTCCGTTCAGTAAGATTCGTCAAGAAATACTGAGCCAATATAAAAGAGGAGGAATGTCTTCTTTGAGCCTGGCACTTACGTAATCCTCTGACAGGTGGAGACTCATGGGATGTATCAGATACAACAGTGGTGAAGTCTGTTCTTCCTGGAGGAAGCAATCATGAGAAATTCACCGGCTGGGTAAGTAAAGTATCTGCCTTTATTAATTCTTTGCAGACAGAGGATGGAGTAAAAGTCCCCGTACTTTTCCGACCGTGGCATGAGCATACAGGTAGCTGGTTCTGGTGGGGTGAGAAGCTCTGTACTCCCGAAGAATATAAAAAGCACTTTGGCAAATGACGGTGGATATTCTTCGTGAAGATGGTGTGAATAATGCTCTTTATGCTTACTCCCCCGGTTCCGAGCCACAAGATACTGTACAATACCTGAATCGTTATCCGGGAGATGAACTGGTTGATGTAATCGGCTTCGATACTTATCAATTTGATCGTGATAGTTATATTGCTAATCTTGAAAAATCGCTTGCCATTATAGATAGTATCGGTAAAACACACAATAAAGTAATTGCTATCACTGAAACCGGATATGAGGGTATTTCCGATTCGAAATGGTGGACTGAAACTTTATTACCTGTCATAGAGAAAGTATCCGATAGTTTATGTGCTAGTTTGGCGCAATGCTCGTGAGCGCGTAACTCATTTCTATGCTCCTTATCCAGGGGCAAGTCTCTGCTAATGATTTTGTGGAGTTCTATAAAGACCCTAAAACTTTATTTGCAGCAGATGTAAATTCTTTTATATAAATAAGAAAATCATCAATATGGGAATTATTAATGATAAGATAAAACAACTCATTCAAGGACATGAGGAGTTGATAACAAGAGAAAATGAGCCAGTAAAGGGTGGCAACGGTATATTCACCCGCTATAAATATCCTGTACTAACCGCCGCGCACACCCTATCTTCTGGCGTTACGATTTGGATGAAAACAGTAATCCTTATCTAATGGAACGAATCAGCATTAATGCCACGATGAATTCCAGGAATACGTAACTGAACGAAGTACCG
>VOFK01003257.1_pt1 | contig 37968 bp, 54 predicted proteins | sample 5384121 | NCBI WGS metagenome assembly VOFK01 (sample SAMN12384730, study PRJNA508395) | human gut metagenome | isolation source: healthy gut J | host: Homo sapiens | reverse complement strand
AGAGTATTGGGCGGCATACGATGTCCCCCCGCCATCTCTGGCATTTCACTCCCGGCACTATTCAGCAGTGGCTTCCACCCATGGTTTCATAATGGCGGCGCGTCATCCGATGCCGTTTGATGCTTTTTATGTATCGATGTTGAGCGAGAAGCATCGGGGAAGTTCGTGCAGTTTCCTTAAAGGGGATGTATGTAGGGACGCTTGCCTGGTTCAGTACTTTGGGACGGAAAGAACGGAGCAGTTCGATGATTTACGTATTCCGGAAAAAAGATAGCGCATGGGAAATAAAAACAGATAAGTCGAAGTCACTGTTCGACATGCAATTTATTAACGTCGAGCATCAGTACGACATTGGTGTTATTGCTGTTGGGACTGGTCGTGTTCTTGTGCTCACGGCGCACAACATGTCTGTGTACGTGCGCGAGAATATCGTTTCTCCATTCTCATCAGTGATGACATGAAAGAGGCGGATATTCTGAAACTTCAGAAGAAGCTGAATCAGGAACCTTTTGTGAAGCAGTCCGAATACATCTCCAAGAAGCAGGCGCTCAAAGAACAGACAGAAGCGATGGGGACAGACCCCCGAAGAATTTCTCGGATATAACCCTTTCACGGCCTCACTTGAAATCAAGCTACACCCGATTATGCCAATTCCGACAGCATTGCGAAGATAGAAAAAACTGATAAAGAAGAATTCCAATATACAGGGATGTGCTCTACCGGAAAGAGCTGATTGATGCCGTTAATGAAAATATACGGAATATCGAGCCTTGTGCTGCTGGCACTGGCGGTGGTGCTCACCTTCATTTCCTTCTGCTTTGATCAACAATACAATACGACTTGCCATCTATTCCAAACGATTCCTGATTCATACCATGAAACTGGTGGGTGCCAGTTGGGGATTTATACGGGGGCCCCTTCCTGCGTAGAAACGTGGGAGCGGGATATTGGCGGGTATGCTTGCCGATGCCATATTGATGGGGACTGCCTATTGGGCGGTGACCTATGAGCAGGAGCTGAGCGATTCAGGTGATTACTTCCGGAAGTCATGCTGATTGGTATGCGGCAGCGTATTGGTGTTTCGGGGTGATCATAACCTGGCTGTGCGCTTACCTCTCTATCAATAAATATCTGAGGATGAGAGCCAACACGCTGTATTATATTTAGAGAATAACATATAGTTGGGAATTTAGTAACTTGTAACAAAATAAGCTTATGTCTGACAAACAGAAATTTGCCTTCGATAAAGTGAACCTTATCTTGCTCGCAATAGGAATGGGGATTGTCATTATTGGATTTCTATTGATGACGGGCCCTATCCACGTCCTTGGAAACGGTTTTTGAACCGGATATTTTCAGTGTACGCAGAATCAAGGTGGCACCTGTGGTTTGCCTGTTTGGTTTTTTATCAATGATATACGCAGTGTTGCGTAAACCTAAAAACACAAAAACAGAAGAATAAAGATGGGGGATTTAACGACATTTGAGACGATTATTATTGCTATTGTAGAAGGGTTGACAGAGTTTCTTCCGGTTTCTTCTACCGGGCACATGATTATAGCGCAAAAACGTATTGGGCGTAGAAAGTACGGAATTTGTAAAGGCGTTCACGGTTATCATTCAGTTTGGTGCGATTCTTTCGGTAGTTTGCCTTTATTGGAAACGTTTCTTCCGGTTGAACCATGCACCGGTGCCGGAGAATACACCTGCCATCAAGAACGCTTTCTGCACAAATTTGATTTCTATTGGAAGTTATTGGTCGCTTTCATCCCTGCTGCCGTGCTGGGTTTCTTATTTAGCGATAAAATAGACGAGATGCTGGAAAGTGTAGTGATAGTGGCTGTGATGTTGGTTATCGGAGGCATATTCATGCTGTTTTGCGACAAGATATTTTCGCAAGGAAAGGAAGATACGGTTTGACGGAAAGAAAAGCGTTCAACATCGGTTTGTTTCAGTGCATAGCCATGATACCGGGGGTATCCCGCTCCATGGCTACCATTGTAGGAGGTATGGCGCAGAAATGACACGTAAGGATGCCGCCGAATTTTCGTTCTTCCTGGCAGTACCGACCATGTTTGCGGCAACCGGATATAAGGTGCTGAAACTCTTCCCTCGACGGTGGTACGGAAATTCTGTTCAATAATATGCCGGCACTTATCATTGGCAATGTCGTGGCTTTGTCGGTGGCTTTGCTGGCTATCAAGTTCTTTATAAGCTTTGTGACAAAATATGGCTTTAAGGCATTTGGCTGGTACCGGATTATTGTAGGCGGAACGATCCTGATCATGTTGTTGCTGGGATACAATTTAGAAATTGGCTGATGAATTTTAAAAAAGGAGAAGTACTGTTTTTCAATAAACCTCTCGGCTGGACTTCGTTTAAGGTAGTAGGACACGTCCGTTACCATATCTGCCGCCGGATAGAGTGAAAAAGCTGAAAGTAGGCCATGCCGGAACGCTCGACCCTCTTGCTACGGGGTGATGATAGTATGCACCGGTAGGCTACGAAAAACGAATAGAAGAATTTCAGTATCACACCAAAGGAATATGTAGCCACGCTCCCGGCTGGGTGCTACTACTCCCTCGTACGATCTGGAACATGAGATAGACGCCACCTACCCTACCGAACATATCACGCGGGAGCTGGTGGAAGAAACGCTGACGCACTTTCTGGGTGCTATCGAGCAGGTGCCCCCTGCCTTTTCCGCCTGCATGGTGGACGGCAAGCGCGCTTACGAGCTGGCACGTAAAGGCGAGGATGTGGAACTAAAGGCGAAGCAGCTTGTTATTGATGAGATAGAGCTGCTGGAATGCCGTCTGGACGATCCGGAACCGATGATCCGAATCCGTGTGGTGTGCAGCAAAGGGACGTATATCCGTGCTCTTGCCCGTGACATTGGCGAAGCCCTCCACAGCGGAGCTCATCTGACGGGACTGATCCGCACACGTGTAGGAGACGTCCGTCTGGAAGATTGTCTGGACCCGGAGCACTTTAAAGAGTGGGGATAGACCGGCAGGAAATAAAAACGCCATTTACGAAGATAATAATTAACGTAATAAGGAATAGATATGAAGCTATCACAATTCAAATTTAAATTACCCGAGGATAAAAAATCGCTTTGCATCCTACGAAGTATAGAGATGAGTCGCGCTTGATGGTGTTACACCGTCGTACTGGAGAGATTGAACACAAGATGTTCAAGGATGTTTTGAACTACTTTTGATGATAAAGACGTATTTATATTCAACGATACGAAAGTATTCCCGGCACGTCTGTATGGTAATAAAGAGAAGACGGGCGCACGTATCGAAGTATTCTTATTGCGTGAACTGAACGAAGAACTCCGTCTGTGGGACGTACTGGTAGACCCGGCACGTAAAAATTCGTATCGGTAACAAGCTGTATTTCGGTGCTGACGACTCGATGGTGGCGGAAGTAATCGACAATACCACTTCCCGTGGACGTACGCTCCGTTTCCTTTATGACGGGCCGCACGATGAGTTCAAAGAAAGCTCTTTATGCATTGGGTGAGACTCCCCCCTGCCCCATTCTATCATCAACCGTCCTAGAGCCGGAAGATTCGGAACGTTTCCAGTCCATCTTTGCCAAGAACGAAGGTGCGGTGACTGCTCCGACAGCCAGCCTTCACTTCAGCCGCGAACTGATGAAGCGTCTGGAAATCAAAGGGATCGACTTCGCCTATATCACCCCTGCATGCCGGTCTGGGTAATTTCCGTGATATCGACGTAGAAGACCTGACAAAACATAAGATGGACTCGGAGCAGATGATTGTGAATGCAGAAGCCGTAAATACAGTCAATAATGCCAAAGATAAGGGCAAAAACGTTGTGCGCGGTGGGTACTACTGTGATGCGCGCTATCGAAAGTGCAGTGAGCACGGACGGCCACTTGAAGGAGTTTGAAGGATGGACCAACAAGTTTATCTTCCCTCCGTATGAGTTTACCGTAGCCAATTCGATGATCTCTAACTTCCACATGCCGCTTTCTACACTGCTGATGATTGTTGCCGCTTTCGGTGGTTACGATCAGGTGATGGATGCCTATCATGTAGCGTTGAAGGAAGGCTATCGCTTCGGTACCTACGGTGATGCGATGCTGATTCTGGACAAATAAGGAAAGGCACGGCCATGAAAATCTGTCCTAAATGCCACGAAGAGGTAGAAGATAGCTTTGAAATCTGCTGGAACTGTAACTACAGTTTCCCGGATGATAAGATATTGGACCTGTCTGCTGTAGAAGAAGCGGACGATAGCGGACGTTCCATCGATTGCCTGCGTTGTCAGGTGAAGATGATCTATTCCGGCAAATATGAGTTTCATGAGGGAATGAATACGGGAGTCTTCGGAAACCTGTTCGAATTGTTCCAGAATCGTGAAGCTTTCGATCTGTATGTCTGCCCCAAGTGTGGCAAGGTAGAGTTCTTTGTTCCATTGAACGAAGAATACCGTTTAAGGTAGAATAGATTTCTAATGGCAAGAGTATATATGAGTCTCGGCACTAATCTGGGGAGATAAAGAGAAGAATCTCCGGGATGCCGTGCATAAAATAGAGGGAGCAGATAGGGAAAGTGATTTCCCTGTCTGCTTTTTATATGACAGCTCCCTGGGGCTTTGAGTCGGATAACAGCTTTCTGGAATGCAGCCGCATGCATAGAAACGGAGTTGCTGCCTCTGGAAGTGCTGCAGAAGACGCAGGAGATAGAGCGTGACTGGGACGCACACATAAATCAACAGGCGGTGTGTACAGCGACCGCTTGATTGATATCGACCTTTGATGTATGACGATCTGATACTTTCGGCTACTTCTCCCTCTGGAGCAGAACTGAACCTCCCCATCCCTTGATGGCGGAACGTGACTTCGTGATGAAGCCGATGGCAGAGATTGCCCCGAACTGGTGCATCCGGTGCTGGGAAAGACAATGAGCCTACTTCTTTCTCTTCTTATCGGCGATAAACTTAGGTAGATAAGCGATACACCCTACCAATACTGCATATAACAGGTGAATGTCTTGAAATTCAATTTTCAAGAAGTGGCATACAATGGCGTAAATGGCAATCGTAAATCCGATGTAAAGAGCCAATACAAAGATTGTTTTTTAGCTTATTATTTAGAATCATGACTTTTCTTGTTTCAGGTAAATAATCCGTTTTATTTCCTGTATATATGTGTTAAGCAACATTGTCCAAAAAGATAAATATAATCTCCGAATAATACTTATCTTTTGTCCCCGAAATGAAAGTGTGGACAGATTTGAGTAGCTTTGCAACCACGGAAAAAAATGCTAAAACACGTCTTGTTGACGCCTTTTTCGGCAGCATTTCCGCAGCACTCACCTCTTCTCCGTCTTTTCTCATTTCTAGTTCTTAATTTTTTAATTCTTAATTTAAGAAAGATGGGATACTTATTTACATCCGAATCGGTGTCAGAAGGACACCCCGACAAGGTAGCCGATCAAATATCGGATGCCGTGCTTGACAAACTGTTGGCTTACGACCCCAGTTCTAAAGTAGCTTGCGAAACACTAGTAACTACCGGACAGGTAGTATTAGCGGGTGAGGTGAAAACTAAAGCGTACGTTGATCTCCAACTCATTGCACGTGAAGTTATTAAGAAAATCGGTTACACCAAAGGAGAGTACATGTTCGAAAGCAACTCTTGTGGTGTTCTTTCCGCCATTCATGAGCAAAGCCCCGATATCAACCGTGGCGTAGAGCGTCAGGACCCGATGGAACAGGGTGCGGGCGATCAGGGTATGATGTTTGGTTACGCTACGAATGAGACGGAAAACTATATGCCGCTTTCACTCGATCTGGCGCACCGTATTCTACAGGTTCTTGCCGACATTCGTCGTGAAGGAAAGGTGATGACTTACCTCCGCCCCGACGCCAAGAGCCAGGTAACGATTGAATATGACGACAACGGAACTCCCGTTCGTATTGATACGATTGTAGTTTCTACCCAACATGACGACTTTATTCAGCCGGCAGAACGATTCTGCCGAAGCTCAGCTCAAGGCTGACGAAGAGATGCTGTCTATCATCCGTCGTGATGTTATCGACATCCTGATGCCTCGTGTCATCGCTTCCATCCACCACGATAAAGTGCTGGCACTGTTCAACGATCAGATTATCTATCATGTCAACCCGACCGGGAAATTTGTGATCGGCGGTCCTCATGGAGATACCGGTCTGACAGGCCGTAAGATTATTGTTGATACTTACGGTGGCAAGGGTGCTCACGGTGGTGGTGCTTTCTCCGGAAAGGACCCCAGCAAGGTAGACCGCAGCGCAGCTTATGCAGCCCGCCACATTGCTAAGAATATGGTTGCAGCAGGTGTTGCCGACGAAATGCTCGTACAGGTGAGCTATGCCATCGGTGTAGCGCGTCCTATCAATATCTTTGTCGACACTTACGGACGCAGTCACGTGAATATGACTGACGGCGAAATCGCCCGTGTCATCGACCAGTTGTTCGATCTTCGTCCGAAAGCTATCGAAGAACGCCTGAAACTTCGTAACCCGATCTATCAGGAGACTGCCGCTTATGGTCACATGGGACGTGAGCCGCAGGTGGTATCGAAAACGTTCTTCTCTCGTTATGAGGGCAACAAGACCGTAGAAGTAGAACTCTTTTACATGGGAGAAACTGGACTACGTGGATAAGATCAAAGCTGCTTTTGGTCTGTAATTTGTTTGAAATCAGCTTATAGCTTTACAGCTATTTAGTCCATAGTGAGCCGCAATATCATCTCTTCTTAAGCGGGAGAGATGGATTGCGGCTTTTGTTGTTCGGGAGGTTTTTTTACAGGGAATATAGTTATTTGCTGTTTGCAAACAGCAAAATTCAGTTTTATTTGCTGTTTGTAAACAGCAAATGACTATATTTGTATCCCTTTCCGTGAGTTTCTCCTGTTTTATAAGCAGTTGGGGGTTACCTATATAGGAAAGAAAAGCGAGAAAAAATGCTTCAAGAATATATGTCAACAGAAAATGATGTATTGGTGATGACATCAAACAATATATAAAAGCATATCAACTCTGATATATTACATAAAAATGCCAAACTTCGACGAATACATCCGTAACGGAGAACCTGACAAGAAAGAAAGGGGCTTCGGCTTGGAAAACCGCTATCGGTCTTCAAGCTGTAGATGGTTTGCAGACCTCCGATTATCTGAAAGATACTGCGGTCAAACATATTGAGGGTGATATCAGCATTGATGAAGTGAAAGCACTTTATCAATGGATATTACCAATCCAAGACTGTACGCACTCCAAATGATGAAGATACGGAGGAAGCGGACAAGGTTTCTGCCAACATTGCCCGAATCTTGAATGAAAAGTCATTTGCTTTTTCTGTAACCGGATTCACTTCAATTCATCGAAGGCTGTTTGAAGGTGTATTCAAATTTGCAGGTAAAATCCGAGACTATGACATCACAAAGAAAGAATGGGTGCTTCGTGGCGATACCGTATTGTATGTCAATGCAGAAGATTTACGTAGGGCAATAGAGTATGATTTGGAACAGGAAAAAAACTTCTCTTACAAAGGATTGTCTTTAGATAAAGTAGTTGAGCATATTGCAAAGTTCGTTTCAAACCTTTGGCAAATACATCCTTTTGGCGAGGGAAACACCAGAACAACGGCTGTTTTTCACCATAAAATATCTGAGGAGCATCGGCTTCGATGTAAACAATGATCTATTTGCCGAACACTCTTGGTATTTCCGCAATGCGCTGGTTCAGGGCCAATTACCGCAATGTGCGTAAAGGTATCGAACCGGATATGAGTTTTTTGACTCTGTTTTTCAGAAACTTGATGATGGGCGAACACAATGAATTAAAGAATCGGTATATGGTTGTGAATCCTCCATCTGAATGGGCGGAAGGGCAAAACCCGACAAGTAGCCGACAAGCAGCCGACAAGTACCCGACATGTTCAGCAACAGTACAAGCATTGATTGAAATATTGGCAAAACAGCAACTATCAATCAAGGAAATGCTTGCGGCTATGAATTTGAAAGACCGAGAGAACTTTTATGGCAAATTATCTGAATCCTGCAATGAAAGAAGGTTTTGTTGCGATGCTCTACCCTAACAGCCCAAAAACATCCTCGTCAGAAATATTTGCTGACAGTAAAAGGATTGACCGTTTACAATTCTAAGAACGAAGAGAATGACAGAAATATGATTTAATGCGACTGGCCATTTTAACCGTTTGGTTAAAAATTGAGCTGTTTATAAGCTATGATTGATAAAATCGTTATATTTGTAGTATTACGTTTATGTAGGGGCAACATGAACAGCAAGAAATTGATTTTGTCGGAATAAAACAAGGAAAGCGTGTATATATTCAAGTGACCTGTTTGATAGCAGACGAGAAAACAAGAGAACGTGAGTTCGGAAATTTGGTGAATATTCCCGATAACTATCCTAAATATGTGGTCAGCTTGGATGAGTTTAATCAGGGAAGCGAAGTTGCCGGTATCGCACATTTGCATTTACTTGATTTCTTGCGGCTGACAAACCTGTAAGCGAATATTTACTTGTTATATTGGAGCATAAATGGTAAATGGCTATGTTTTCATCTGATTAATTCCTTCCTGATTTCAGTTAACTAAGCCGGCTGTTATTTCGGCAGAAACCAGGCATTATGAAGGGATTGAAGGTCCGGCTTATCAGATTGCTTGCCGTACACCTCTGCCCACAGACGGGCTTCTTCTTCAAAAAAGAGTTCATTGAGACTTTCTTCTGCGGTAGTCAACGTGTTTTCTGTTTCCATAGGATAAAAGTATTAATAAAGGGGCAAAAAAGAACGTTTTCGCCTTTCCCTTTGACTAACACATATAAGGATGCTGGAGGTACATTACATACTCCCCACGGGGGTACGAAACCGCCTATGAGAAGAGCCACAGGCAAAAATGCCTGCAACTCGTCAAAAGCAGGATTCCCTGCGCCCCATCATAAAATGTTAGTCGTTGCAAACGATACTATTTTTCAGATCTAAGCAAGAAATGACCGGAGAAATAATTTTCCCGCATTTTCTACATAATGATTAAATATCGATTTCTATTGTCATCTGTCAGCTTTTCATATATAATAATCTAATAATAAACAGATTACCACATGACAATAAGCCCTGACAATAAGCTGACAATAGCAAAAGTTCCATTTTACTGTCATCTTATGGAGTGAGGGAAGTTTCCGATATATCTCACATTAGAGTGTATTAATACATTTTTTTGCCATCATTTGATTCCGTCATTCAGACGAATACCAATGAGAAACGATCGGCTATGTCATTCAAACGACTGCAAGGAGGAAGACTCTCCTCTTTTGCGTGCACAGGAGAAGAGCCTTCATTCACACTGTCACCAACACTTCTCCTTTCGTTGTTTCCCGTTCAAGTATCCATACGGTTTGTGACAAGCTATCAGAACGGTTGTGCCACCTACGGAAACGATTATGCCCAACCTCTGAAACGGTTGTGCAAAGCGCTTGGCACAGTTGTGCCACAGGCCACAGTCGTGCCAAAGGCGTGGCACAAGCATGCCAAAGGCGTGGCACGAGCAAGCATACTTACCAAGGGACTCTTATCAAATAGTCAAACTGGAATAACAGTATGATACGGCTGACAATAGAATGGACGATTGCTATTGTCAGCCGTATTATCAGGGGGTATTGTCAGGAGCTAATTATCTTATTATAAACAGTTTGCCTACTAAAAGCTGACAGATGACAATAAAATATCTGTTAATCATTATAAAGAAGTTGCTGAATTCAAGTTATAAACGCGACATTCCTATTTAAACTTCTCCATATATTTTTTAAACTGTTTCATATTTTTAAAGGCTATGGCTTCTTTAGGCGACATGAATCCTAGCCTTTTTCTCGGTCTTATATTAATTTCGTATGTAATTTCCTTCAATCTTTCTCCCGTAATATATTTAAACTCTTTGTCTTTAGGTATATACTGTCTAAGTATTCCATTTAGATTCTCATTAGATCCTCTTTCCCATGAATGATATGGTCTTGCAAAGTAAAATTTAATACCCAGTTCTTTTGCAATTTCCATATGCCCTGCAAATTCGCTTCCATTATCGGATGTTATAGTGTGTATATATCCCTTATACGGTTTTAATATGTTAATTGTCGCTGTTGTTACCCACCTTGCTTCTTTACTGGGCAATTTTGCTGTCCATAAAAATCCTGCTTTCCTGTCATTAATGGTCAGAATAGCTCCTTTCTGTCCTTTTCCAATAACTGTATCAATCTCCAAATCGCCCAATCTGCTTCTTGTATCCACAATAGGAGGTCTCTCCGATATACTTGTGCGGTTTTTCACCCAACCACGATCCTTATTCTTGTTCCCTCTCTTTTTATGTTTCCTGCCTCTTCTTCTTAAATACCAGAATAGATTTCCGGCATTTTGTTTGTCTTTCCATATCCACTGATACAGGCGTTCATGAGAAACCATTGGGTAGCCTAAGAGCTTGCATCGTCCACATATTTGCTCAGGGCTGTAATTCAGATCAATCAACATGGTACGAGCATGAGCTTCGACTATATTTGTAAACTTTACGTAACGAGAACGCTGTGATTTGCGTAACTCATACCTATATTGTGCATAATCTCCGTCATACTTGTCGGAAGCCCGCAATTTATTACGACGTAACTCACGATAAATGGTACTACGATGTACACCTAATAAAGAGGCAATATCATCTTTCTTTTTACCTGCTTGCAGATACGCTTCTAATTTGTATCTTTGTCCTTCGGTTAATTGTTTCATCTTGCAACTGATTTGGTAGGAGATTGAGGAGGCAAGATAGGAACTTTATTCCAAGGGAGAAGCAAGATGAAGTTTTTTTTCATCAGCTTCTCTCTAAAATTATGCTTCTACACTAAATTCTCAATCAACTGTCGCATTTATAACTTGAACCCAGGCTTCTCTCTCTATGTATTGTTTATCCAATTATTGCTGTCACCCATCACAAAAACACAAATAACACACTTCATAGTCAAGGCTTAACGCTGTGACGGCAACAGGTGACGGCACGGTGATGACAACTATTGCCGTCACACGCACATCGACTACACTGAACTCGCTACTATTGACTTTTTGACACATACACTCTAGTATAATAAGTTTCCATACGCTGGAACCAATGTTTTCCAGCGTCCGAAACTTTGGTTTCAAGGCTTTGAAACTTTAGTTTCAAGCCGATGAAACTTTAGTTCAAGCTGAAGAAACTTTAGTTCCAAGCTGAAGAAACAAAAGTTTCAAGCTGAAGAAACAAAAAAGTTTCAAACGGGAGAAACTAAAAAGCTCTATATAGAACTACAAACAGACCATAAGGAACCATTGAAAACAAGGCAGTGTGACAGCAAAATTTGCCGTCACACTGCCGTCACCTGCTGCCGTCACCTCATTAATCACTCATATTCAAGATATTATACCCAACAAAGTGACAGATGACAGCAATTTATAGTTTTTATTTTTATAGAGAGACTAGCTGACACGTAAGTATATCATAAGAATGTTAATCCAATTGTTGTGAATGGCAGAGTTTTTTTCTTTTTCAAACTTTGTATAAAGGCTAAATTCTATTCGCTCATCATTGCAAAGAAATGATTAAATGGCTACTTATTTCCCGGAAACAACCCGTATGTTTTCCGTTTCTGTTCCATTAGCTGCCTGGTTCTTTCTCTATGCGATGATTTTCTATTAGTCTTTCTTCCCAGATAAAAAGGGAATCGAATCCGACACTTACATTCAGATCACGGGCGAATGTAGAACTTTTATAGACTCTCTCTCCACCTTTTCTCCCGTATAAAGGTCTGTTACATATTTACGATAAGTAAATCTCCCCAATGGCTGTATATAATTGACATTCAACAGTAAAAAAAAACAATTTCGACTGAGCTTATAGTTGGCGGTAATACCTGCCGAAAGAATAAAAGCATCGATACTCTCACTACCATAGTTACTTTCATCATCCCCTCTATACTCTATCTTATATAATTCATTTCCTCCTTTTTTCTCTTTTAGTTCCGCACAAACACGCTGATAGGAAATGCTATTCACACCAATCCCCAAACGAGGATAAAAAGCCCAATGGGAATTTTCAAAGCGATAAGCAACACCAAAATCCAGACAGGGATTAACGTCCGGTTTTTGCGTTCCCGGTATGAGATTATTCACATAGTAATCCGCTTCGACTGCATGGACTAATTCAGTATAACAATCCCGCCTATATTTCACGGGAATCCCCAAACGGATATTCGTATACCATCCCCATTTACGCGAAAAAGAAATGTTGCAAACGAAGGTTGATAGCAGGAAACACAGATTTCCGGTCCGACATTGCAGTGTACATATTTCCCTTCCCCCGATAAGCCAGGTCAAAACAGGTTCCCCACATCCAAGTCTAACTGTAGCAACTTATTCTTGGTAGATGGATCTTTAAGAAACAGGCTTTCCTGCGCCTGCGATACAGGCACAACACATGCAGTAAACAATAGCATGGCTAATAAATGTACTTTCTTCATAGACAGCAGATTTAATAGAAAGTAACCGGATCGCTCAGCCGTTCAACCGTTTCACCGCTTTCCATTGTCAGCACTACACGAAAACGGAACTCTCCGCCTGATTGGGGAATGGTCAATAACGCCTTATATATCTTGTTTACTTCATCTATCATGGATATAACCCCTCCATTAACAGTATAATCTGTCTGCTGATCTTTAACAAACGTCTTTGGATAGTCATAAAAGCAGGAAGTGACTTCTGCTCCTGCGGAAATTCTTCATTAAAAAGCTGTTTCCGTAAATATCTGAATCTTTTTTGATGCCATCCGATAATACATGGCGAAGATAATGATCGGCGTCATAAGATTCCGGATCTTTTTCCCCCGCATCTGTCAGCAAACGAATCTCCATCATATAAGCCTCTTTGAGAACTTTTTGTTATCAAGAGCCTCCTTAGGTTTCTCACCTGCATTATCCCATGATATAACTCCACTTCTTTCAAAGTACAGGAGATGTCTATCGGTTCAGCCAAATCCTGTTCATCGCAAGTCATGGCTGTCACCACCAGAAACAGTAATGATAGCAGTAGCTGAGTCAAGTGCTTTTTCATACGTATTATTCTATTAGTTTTCACAAAGTTAACCTTTTTCTAATAGAAAAATGCGCCAAAAAGCCTTTTACCTTATTGGCGCATTTTTTCTTGAATTTATATCGGTTAGTCCAGCGTAAACTTCTGAGAGCCGATCAGATTTCCGCCCTCGAAGATATCCAAACGATAGTTTCCGGCATACAAAAACTCTTCCACATCCCAGAATACATTCACGTTCTGTTCCTCACCGTTGTATTCGATATACTTTTTGATGGAGTAAGTCAGTGTACGGTTTTCGTAAGAGAAAGTGTTGGATGCACTCTTGGTCAGTGCGTCATTATCCGGTTTTGGTGATACGTATATAGATGGTACGTTCGCCATTCTCTGCCGTAATATTCTTCACGACTGTAAAGCTGATAGCCAGCTTCACGATGTCTTTCACTTTCTTTGCAACCTTCCCCCGTTTATTGCGCGGTTCGATACGGATATTGGTCACATCGAGCTGGGCAGCCAGTGTCACCTTCTTATCCAGATTCTCCTTTTTTCTTTGGAAAGTGTACTGATTTGCTGTGAAGCAGTGTTGTATTTCTGCGTAACGTCTGCAATCACCTGTTGCTGGCGTTTATTGATTCTGTCCAGTGAGTCTATCTGATTGACGTAGCCTACCAATATCTTACGCAAAGTGGCAAGCTCCTTTTTCAAACGACGGATTTCCGTTGCATTCGAGCTTTTCACGGTACGGAGTTCTTCGAGCAATCGTTGAGTTTTCAATTGTTCCTGCTCCAGCAACAGTGCGAGAGAGTCATTAGTTACCGTAAACTTTAACTCATCATACTTTTGCACAAACTGGCTATACTCATTCTCCAAATCTTCCTTATCCAACTGAAATTCCTGTACCAGCTCGCGATTGGCTTTCTTTTCAGTAAACAACAAATAAGTGATGCCGATAATCGCTATCACCAAAACAGCTACAGCTGCAATAAGAAGGCTTTTTTTTTGTTCATAGTTCCAATTGTTAATCGATAACGGGCACAAAAGTAATCATTTCGTAACAGAGTAACATAGTCTTGGGCATTTTCTTTAACGAAAATTATTACGGAAAAAATTTCTTTAATTAGGATTATCGTTGTAATTTTTGTCGCGCTAAAAGCATGAAATAAATTATCAACTTTTAAATATATAGTATTATGTCAAAAGTAACCGTAGTAGGCGCAGGTAACGTAGGTGCTACATGTGCAAATGTACTTGCTTTCAATGAAGTAGCAGACGAAGTAGTAATGCTGGACGTTAAAGAAGGCGTTTCAGAAGGTAAAGCAATGGATATGATGCAGACAGCTCAACTGTTGGGTTTCGACACAACTGTAGTAGGCTGCACTAACGACTATGCTCAGACTGCTAACTCTGACGTTGTTGTAATTACTTCAGGTATTCCTCGTAAACCGGGTATGACTCGCGAAGAACTGATCGGTGTAAACGCTGGTATCGTTAAATCAGTGGCAGAAAACATCTTGAAATATTCTCCCAATGCAATCCTTGTTGTTATCTCTAACCCGATGGATACAATGACTTACCTGTCATTGAAAGCTCTGGGCTTGCCGAAGAACCGCATCATCGGTATGGGTGGCGCACTGGACAGCTCTCGTTTCAAATATTTCTTGTCTCAGGCTTTGGGCTGCAATGCCAACGAAGTAGAAGGTATGGTTATCGGCGGTCATGGTGATACCACTATGATTCCTTTGGCTCGTTCGCTACTTACAAAGGGTATGCCTGTAACTAACTTCATCTCTGAAGAAAAACTGAACGAAGTGGCTGCTGCTACTATGGTGGGTGGTGCTACTCTGACTAAGTTGCTGGGTACTTCTGCATGGTATGCACCGGGTGCAGCAGGAGCATTCGTAGTTGAATCTATCCTTCACGACCAAAAGAAGATGATCCCTTGTTCAGTATATCTGGAAGGAGAATACGGTGAATCAGACATTTGCATCGGTGTTCCTGTAATCCTTGGCAAGAACGGTATCGAAAAAAAGATCGTTGAACTGGATCTGAACGCTGACGAAAAAGCTAAGTTCGCTGCCAGCGCAAAAGCTGTTCACGGAACAAACGCTGCTTTGAAAGAAGTAGGTGCTCTGTAATTAGCAATCCCCTTTACATTTATATAAGCTAAGAAAGAGGTTGTGTCAAAACGCTGGCACAACCTTTTTTTTATGCACAAAGCCCAGACTTTCACAAGCCCGGGCTTTGTTATTACCCAAAGTTTTTAGTATCTTTAGGCATAAAGTTTTTCGTTATGGCAAAGTTACATTTTTGTTCTTACATTCCTAACCAAACAGTTCTTTTTCCCGGAAGAATTGATGAAAACATAGCAGCGAACGATCCGGTTCGCATAGTTAATACTGTTGTTGATAATCTCAATCTTGACAATTTCAAGAAGCTTTATAAAGCAACCGGTCGGTGTCCTTATCATCCTAAAATGATGCTTAAGGTGATTATCTACGCCTACATGAACAATATCTATTCGTGCCGCAAAATAGAGAAGCTTCTCCTACGTGATATTCATTATATCTGGCTTTCCGGTAATGAACATCCGGATTTTATTACCATCAACCGTTTTTCGAAACCGTGTAAAAGAGGAAATAAATACCGTATTCACGCAGTTGGTTCTTGTCCTTGCCGACAAAAAGTTTCATCAGCCTTGACGTAGAGTATATCGACGGTACCAAGATTGAGTCCAAAGCCAACAAATATACTTTTGTCTGGCGCAAGACAGTCGAAAAGAACCGTACAAAGCTGATGGATAAGATCCGCATTCTCCTGGAGCAGGTGGATGAAGTCATAGCCCAAGAGAACTCCATGAAAGATACACCCGTAGAGTTCACTCCCGCCATGCTCTCAGATATAGTGAATGAACTTAAAGAGGTGCTGGAACACCATCCTGTAACAAAGGACAAGGAACAAAAGAAGGTCATCCGGGAAAAGAAGAAACAGGTCCGGGAACTTGAGGAGTACCGTGACAAGTTGATAGAATACGACAACCATCTTGATACTCTTGGAGAACGCAACTCCTACTCCAAGACCGATCCTGATGCCACCTTCATGCGCATGAAAGAAGACGCCATGAGAAACGGACAGACCCAACCCGGATATAATCTGCAAATAGGTACCGAGAACCAATTCCTCATAGACTTCCGACTGTTTCCCAACCCAACCGACACACTGACCCTCATACCTTTCTTCCACTCCTTTGAGCAACGCTATAACCGCTTACCAACTGTCGGTGTGGCAGACTCCGGTTACGGCTCGGAAGAAAATTATCGGTTCATGCAAGATAATGGGATAGAAGCCTTTGTCAAGTACAACTACTTCCATAAAGAACAGCGTCCCCGTTATACCCCCAATCCATTCCATGCGGAGAGTCTCCATTACAATGCGGGGGAGGATTATTACGTTTGTCCTATGGGGCAGCACATGAACCGTATAGGAACTAGACGTGACAAAACAGCAAGCGGATACATCACCGAAAGTGCCCGATATAAAGCACAAAGATGTGAAGGGTGTCCTTTGTGTGGCAGTTGCTTTAAAGCTCGGGGGAACCGTATGATAGAAGTCAACCACCGGTTAAACCAATACAAACGGCAGGCACGGGAAAGGTTACTCTCGGAAGAAGGCATCAGGCATAGGGGAAGGCGATGTATAGAACCGGAAGCAGTTTTTGGACAAATGAAACACAACATGGCATACAAAAGGTTCCGGCATGTGGGAGAAGACAAGGTTACAATGGACTTTGCCTTCTTTGCTATAGCTTTTAATATCAAAAAGATGTGTACAAAACTACTAAAAGCAGGAAAGAGAAGGAGTGCACACACTATATTTATCTTTATCAGACCACGTGTGACTCAAAATACGACGAATATTAAGCCTTATTACCTAATTACTGAAAAAATAGTCGCATAGACAAAAAAGAGGAACGACTATTTTATATTAAAAAAAGAAGGGGATGTGCCTTAGTTTTGACACAGCCCTTCTTTCTTTTCTATCCAATAGTTGTCATTCACTCTTTACATTCTGAGAAACCCACATTCCAATGTCCTGTTTACTCAAAGCAGCCGCCATAAGGTCCGGAAACTTATCCGGAGTACAGGCAAATGTCGGCACTCCTATGGAAGCGAGAAACTCAGCATGCCCCTTGTCGTAGGACGGAGCACCGTCATCGTTCAACGCCGGAAGGACAATCAACTGCACACCGCTATTGACCAACGAGACAAATTTCTTTCTCATTTCTCTGGAGTCTCCTCCTTCGTAAAGGTCAGTCACCAACACCATCACCGTGTCCTGCGGATGGTAATGACTCCCCTTGACAATAAGTCAGCGCACGGGCTATATCGGTTCCTCCCCGAGCTGTACCCCGAAAAGCAGATCCACGGGATCTTGCAAATCATCCGTCAGATCAACGACTGCCGTATCAAAAACCACCATACGGGTAGATACCGCCGGAATGGATGCCAACACAGAACCGAATATGCCGGAATAAATGACCGACGTCCCCATAGAACCGCTTTGATCCAGACACAGGATAATGTCTTTCATCGCTTTCCGTTTACGCCCATAACCAATACGGATTTCGGGAATAATCGTCTTATAGTCCGGTTGGTAGTTTTTCAGGTTCTTGGTAATGGTCGTTTTCCAATCTATCTCATTGTAACGCGGGTTCCTGCGACGGCTGGAACGGTTCAAAGCACCGCTTACCGCCTGTTGCGTAGGAGCCGACAGTTTGCGAAGCAACTCCTCAACCACCTTGCGGACTACCTGGCGTGCCATCTCCTTATTCTTTTCAGGAATCACCCGGCTTAACGACATCAGGGTGGCAACCAGATGAACATCGGGGACGACCGTTTCCAGCATTTCTTTTTCGGTAAGCAGACTGGTCAGATTCAGACGTTTTATAGCATCCCGCTGAATCACTTGTACCACTGTCTGCGGAAAGAACTCACGGATATCTCCAAGCCATCGGCTTACTTTGGGAGCCGAGGAACCCAGCCCCCCTCTTCTGTCACTATCATATACAGCTTCCAGAGAATGGTCTATCCGCTGTTCTTCCAGATTCAATGTCACGCCTGTACCGTCAGCCTCATCACCGCCCAGTATCAGACGCCACCTTTTCAGTAATTCTTCTTCCATCTTCTTTCCTTTACTTTGTTTCCAGTCCCAATAATTGACGAATCACGGGGATTACCTTCTTTGCTTCTTCCCGATTCAGACACTCATTCTCCGTTACCGAAGCTCCTACGGCAGATGATGTGCCCGTAGAATCCGTACGACGGCTTTCTCACCCAGCTTACGGCGTTCGGCAGAGGTAAATTCGCTGAAAGTACGCCTCAATACAGGCAACAGCTCCATAAATGTGTCTTTGTCCTGCGAACATACCCAGTTATTCACCAAATTCCAGAGACGGTCGTCCAGCAACAGGATCGAACCGGATGAACGCAAAAAGCCTTCGAACCAGTATGCCATATCTGCCGGAGCATTGCCAACAGAAGAATAAAAACTAAGTGTCGTCTCCATCTCTCTGCGGAGATTTCCCTTTGTCATTCAGCAGACGGGTAGCATAACCGGACAACAACGGATGCACATTGGCAGAAGAACGTACCTGACCGATGAAATTGCGCCACATCAGGTTCAGTTCTTCCCGATTCAGAATGGAGAGCGCATAGTCCGTGGCAACCAATTTATTCAGAAGATCACCGGCAGCCTCTTCATCGATATTGATACACACAATACACCACCCGCAAAGAATACGGGCAATCATGGCTTCAAGCATATCACCGACCTTCGAGAAATCAAGATCACGCACGTTTCCGTAACGGACGATATTCACCAGATCGGGGACCGCCTCCATCATTTCCAGAATATCGGTAGAAGCAGCCGAAAGACGGTCCAACTGTACGGTCATCGCTTCTACCAGCGCCGGAAGATCGGCGGGGGGACCGTACTCAACAAAGCTGTCAGTTCCGGGATATGCTGATCTCCGCCATCTGTTTCAACAGATATTTCTGCGTAGCTTCCATCACCGTGTTTCCCCAGATAGCCCGTTCAATGATTTGGATGATTTGTTCCGGTTTGTGATACAAGGTCCATTTTTCCTTGAAAGTACGCTTTCCCGTCTATCCGTCCGAGGATAGTCCAGTCGATGCCCAGCAGTTGCAGGCGATGGAAGAAGATACTTCGCTCCAGATCATTCGGCTTGCGGAGGTCTAATATCAGTTCTTTGATCTCGGCGGTGAAACGGAACACGCAGACGTTTCTGTATTTTCTCCACGTCTACCAGCAGAGGTACTTTGGGAACGTCATCAGGTACACTTCCCAAGCGGTTGCTGATGATCAGTTCTTCTTTGATAATCTGCAACAAAATATCATCTCCGAAGCCCATCACCGTAGTGACAGCTTCGTTATATTCATTCAGAGAAGGATAAGGCAGATCTCTCAAAGCAGCCGTCACCTGTGCCAGACGGACGGTTTCAATAACATGGGCTACCGAGATATCCATATTCTTCTGCCGCAACAGAGAGGCGATCCGGCTCACCAAAGCGTGCCATCATCCTCCGGATGATGCCAGAGATAATGATACCAGCCCGAAGATTCGATTCCCGCACCGTACCCGCTGCGGAAAGCAAGCCTGGTCATACGTCCACGGAACCATGTACATTCTACCTTTACTTTGGGAAGTCCCTTCAGTGCAGTTCATTATCGTCCTTTACTTTGGGCATATCGTCCAGTGGGTACATGCCATGCACCACAGACGACGACAATGCGTTCGAAATTCTCTCCTTCTGTGCCGCACGTATCATTTTTACGCATCCACGCTTCACGTATCAGGGTCACGCGGAGAGGTGTGCCCCGGAAGTTCTTCCCGAAGAGCAGTCACAGCCTCTTGTACCGCCTGAAAATATCGGCAGGTTCTTGCCGGTGTTCAATCATAGTTTCCCACCAGGATTCACCATCAGTAAATCCTGCATGAGCCAGCCAGTCGAACGGGTCGCCGGCTTCTGCGACTTCAGCGGTCGTTTCCGTCTCCTGTTCAGAGGTCTTTTTCTGTCCGAAAGAGCCAGCGAATAGATCAGAGGCAAGTCGAAAAAGCGGAAAGGTATCCGGTTCTGTACGGCATAACGCATCGCCTGCCACTCGGGCGAGAACTCCGCAAAAAGGGTAGAACACTGCATTCTGAGGCTCGTCCGGCTGGTATGCCAGCAAAGCTACCGGAGGCGTCATCTGCGGATTTTCCACAGTCAGGCCAGCAGCGCTGGCTTCTAGCCGGACCTTCTACCAGAATCAGATCCGGTTGCAGTTCCTGCAAGTAGTTCAGCACTTGCGGCACGAGCCGGGACCGTGATGCCTGATGCCTAGTAAATGAATAGCCATTTCTTCCTTTCTTTTTAAATCATATCCCTTGAAGCACGGTAAATATCTTTCCAGCCGTCCCGGTTCTTCACAACCGTTTCCATATATTCCTGCCAAACGACTTTATCCTGTACGGGGTCTTTGACCACTGCACCCAAAAATACCGGATACGAGATCTTCGGCATGAATTTCTCCGTCACCGAAATAACCTGCCATCGCCAGTCCATTGTTTACCACCGAAATAGCCTCTGCCGTGCTAAGCGTTCCGCTCGGAGTCTTCAGTTTCGTCTTACCGTCGGCAGTGGCCCCTGACGAAGTTCACGAAAGATAGTAACGACACGGCGAATCTCCTCAGAGCAGGCTTTTCAGCCGGGAGCTGCATTACTTTCTCAAAGCTCTCTACCCGTCGGCGCACAATATCTATTTCTTCATCAATAGAATCCGGCAAGGAAGAATGACCGTATTGAAACGGCGTTTCAAGGCGCTTGACAGATCATTGACTCCCCTTATCCCGATTATTAGCAGTAGCGATGATATTGAAACCGCGGATTGCCTGTACTTCTGTATTCAGCTCCGGATGGGCAATGTCTTTTCAGAAAGAATGGTGATCAGTGTATCCTGCAATCGGAACCGATGCGTGTCAGCTCCTCAATACGGCCTATCTTACCTTCCTGCATAGCTTTCATAACCGGAGTTTGCACCAATGCTCCCACACTCGGACCTTCCGCCAGCAAACGGGCATAGTTCCACCCATAACGGATCGCTTCTTCACCATGCCGGCCGTCCCCCTGCACTATCAAAGTGGAATCACCGGAAATAGCAGCGGCAATATGCTCGCTCACCCAGCTTTTCGCAGTTCCGGGCAGTCCGTAAAAAGCAATAGCGCACGGTCGGTGACAAGGGTTGCCACAGCTATTTCCATCAGACGACGGTTTACCTATATATTTAGGAGAAACTTCAAATCCGTTTTCAATTTACCGCCCATCAGGTAGGTAACCACTGACTGCGGGAGACATCTCCCAAAATTCTCCGGAACGGATTTGTTTCATTCTGTTTCAACTCGTGAAGTTCTTCTGCAAATTGCTGTTCAGCATGTTGTCTTAATAAAGTGCTCATATCTTCTTTCTGTTTTTATTAGTCATTATTTAATAAGGTATCTATTCTCTGCTTCAAATCCATGTATTCCATCATCAACCGGGAAAAACGGGTGGAGGTATTATTCTCTTTGTGCGGCCATTGAAAGCGCTGTCTGTTCGATGGGTTTTCTCATCTCGGACGGAAGTATAATGCCAGTTGTTCGGCTGTCTCCTTAGGGAGATAGTAATTATTCCGAAGCATCCGCTGAATACACGAGTGGAGAATTTCATTCCCCATCCGATGCCGTCTTCGTTGAACCAGCTATCCGGAATATAGCCGCCTCTCTCTGACTGAAAAGCTATTTCCTCCCGTTGGGAGGAAGGCAATAACCCCATCAACGCGTCCGCCATTTTTTCATCCGCATTCTCCTTCAAGGTATGATATGCCCAACCGGAGTCGCTGAAATTCAAGATCGGTTTCGACAGGTCGAACAGTTTCTGAAAAGGAGGGTTCTTCGCCAGTTTGCCGGCAGCCTTCTCCGGCGGACAGTCATAAAACTCACCCAGAAACTTAATGGAACACGTTCCGCCAACTGGCGTAACAAGAAACGATCATCCTTCTCGTTTTTATTGGAACTCACCTCTTCAAGTCCCAGTTTCTTCATTTCAGGGGTAAATTCAATCTTATCATACGACCATCCCAAAAGGAAATTGAAATGTAATTAATCCCCCGCAATATATTTTTCACCAGTTCGGAGTCCGGCAGGCTACACAATAATCGCCGGGCCGTTTCTTTGACATTACTGCTCCGGTCAGTCGCCACGATCTCTTGCAGGAATGCTTCGTCTGATTTACTCAACCCCCACCGCAAACACTGAATCAGTTCATCCCGATGGGCGGCCGACTCATTCTTCAGTTCGGTTCTGCAAAAGGCAAGCCCCTGCTCCGGACTATTTTTCCGCAGGTTAGTCAACATTCGTTTCCGTTCTTCGTGAGAGGCGGTTTCCCAAGTTTCGTTGCCGGATTCTCCCCATACAGGAAATCCCATTTGCGGAAGAAGCCAACGTCCTCTTTGCCCTGCTAGCAGAGACAGCCAGTGCTGTTCCTCATATCTGTAGGGATTATTCCGGTCAAAAGCTCTTCGCAATAAAGTTTGCAGATAGGCAGGAGGGATCAATTTTCCTTTGTCGGCAGCTTTCCGGTAAGCATATAGCAAAAGATACTGATTTTTATTGAGATACAGGGAAGTAAGCAACTCTCCCACTTCACGGAGGAAGTAAGGTTTGTCTTCTTCCGGAGCTTCTGTCACATTTTGTAACTCCTGCAATGGATTGCGCTTCCACCCGGCACGTGCAAAGGCAAAGCCCAAAGCGGACTGCTGATAGAAGAGAGAGCTTCCGCATCTCTCTGCTTTCGCCTGAATGTCGCGGAGAGTTTCTTGCAACTCTTCCGGAAAATCAGTCGTTATCGGTTCACGGGTGGCAGTGCCAAGCAATGCCACATTGATGATATGATCAGTTAAGTTCATCTTTCAAAAATAAAATTCAGATTGATACCAGATTGTTTTCAATTCACAGGAAAACGGCGTCTGCCAGCAAAAAAAGCCGAGAAGGGTTTTCCGCCTGTTATAGCCAGTATGTCAACACGTGCAGTCTCTTCGATATGCACCGGAACAGCCACGCCTCCGGCATCCTGTAGATAGTGCGTATTTCCGCTTGTTACCAGTCTGACATTGTCCACCAAGAGGAGGAACTTCCTCCGCAAACGGATGAGTCTGTATAACTGCTCTGTAAGATTGCATGGCAACCGGTATATCGGCACACAATGAAGGCAGGAAGGTACTATCCAGCCATTTCATGTTTTGTGGGCAGGGCACGCAAGGCACCAACACCCTGATAAAAATACAACTCTCCTTCATAGACACCACCGGGAACCAGATTAAATTCCGGCAACGCTCCGGGAGCCAGAAAGTTTAGATAGAGGCCATACGGTGACTGGACTTCCCGTACAACCAGAAAGTTTTTCTGTCCGCAAAGCTCATTTATCTTCCGGGCTTCTGGTATGCAAAACGATCCATTGGTCTGCCACCGGTACGCCGGACATCACTTCTTCCTTCGCCTGCGGATATCCAACCTGAGTACGGATTTCCGTTTGCCACTCAGCAGAAAGAGAATCCAGATTTTTATAACTTTCTGTCAGAAGATACAGTTTACTCAATTTGTCGGTAAGCTCATATTTCCAACTGTCTGTATAGTAATTGATTTCCTGTAGCGATCGTAACCTGCCCGCCAATCCGCCGGCCTGTGCATCAATCATCCTGCGGGATATGGGTTCAAATAGTGTATGTGCTCTTTCCGGGATATTCAGCAGCCCGTTGCGGAGCAAGTCTTTCATCCAGATCTGAAGATCATCAATTCCGGCCAATACCTTCTGATGACGCACGGCCTGCCTCTTGGCCTGTGCCGCTTCATCCACCGGAGTTTCCGATTTCTCTTCTGCTCTTTCTTCTCCGCCTTCTCTTCACGTTTGGAGCCATGCCGTTACCCAGTCCGGTTCCTCCGCTTCCTTGAAAAGATCAGCATGGGAAGCATACATAAATAAAAGCCCCAACCCATGTTTACACGGAAACTTACGGCTGGGACAAGAACATTTGAATGCAATATTCTTTTGTATCAACTACTGTTTGATAAGGCGTTTTTCCACTTCCTTGGCAGTGTCCCCAGATGGCGCGGTCACTATGCTCCAGAAGTACCCACTTAGTCCGGGTTCGCCAGCCCTTTTCCTGCTTTTTGACAGACGCAGCGTCCGGAGCGAGTTGAGTGATTTGTTCTTCTGTCAGATTTAATAACATTATAGTATGTTTTATCATGTTTCAAAATGCAAGTATAGCATATTTTCCAAAGAGAAGCATTTAAAAAAAGCTAATTCATTTTTGCGTTTTCACAGAAAGAACACATACATTTGCATCGTTGTTTATGCAATTATTGTTTAAGTCAACAAGTACAAAAAAATGAACTATTTCAATAAACAATTTATATGATAACGGGGTTATTTAAAAAAGAAGTATCACCTTATTAATATGTAAGATGCGATGAAAAAACTATTTCTTCTGACAATTCTGTTGAGCCTGACTTTTATAGTAAAAGCGCAAAGCTTCCTAAGCCTCAGATAGTTGCCGCGCATTAGCTCTTGCCAACAACAAAGATCTGTTGATAAGCAATGAAAAAATAAATGCCGCTCATTATCAGCACAAAGCTGCATTTACCAACTACCTGCCCAGTTTCTCGGCTACGGGAACTTACATGAGAAATCAAAAAAGAATTTTCATTATTGAACAATGACCAGAAAGCGGCGCTTTATCGGGATTGGGGGACCAATTTGGCCGGTCCGATACAAAACAGACGGCTACAGAGATTCACACCCGGAGTTGAGACCGCTTATCGCTTTTTGCGAAAAAGTTGAGCTGCCTTTGCCCGCCCTCGACCAGGCAGGAAACTCACTGGTGGATGCGCTCCGCACAGATACAAGAAATGTATATGCAGGTGTTAATAATGCTGACACAGCCATTATACATGTGGCGGCAAAACCGTGCATATAATAAAATCACAAAGTATGCCGAAGAATTAGCGCAACAGCAACATCAAGAGGGAGGCATGCAGGAGGTTATCATGAAAGCACTGACCAGGCTTACTGGCAAGTCATATCCTTAGTGAACAAGAAGAAACTGGCCGAAGTTGGCTATCTCAAACTTTTTGCAGCAGCTGGACAGCGATGTGGAAAAAGATGATTGCCGAAGCGAGTTGCCACAAAAAGCCGACGGTTTGTCCGTGCGTGTAAAAGTCAACGAAGCGGAAATGACACTGACTAAAGTGGAAGACGGATTAAGCCTGGCCCGAATGTTGTTGTGTCAACTATGTGGCATTGATCTTAGCTCTCCTATCACGTTGGCAGACGAAAATATGGAGGACATTCCACTGCTCACACCGGAGACCCACTTCGACATGTCCACCGCTTACGCCAACCGTCCGGAGATACGCAGTCTTGAACTGGCTACTCAGATTTATAAACAGAAAATAAATGTTACCCGCGCCGAACATCTTCCGTCCATTGCGTTGATGGGAAATTATATGGTGACCAATCCTTCCGTATTCAACAGCTTTGAGAATAAATTCAAGGGAATGTGGAATGTGGGCGTTATGGTACAGATACCTATCTGGCATTGGGGGAAGGCATTTACAAGACCAAAGCCGCCAAGGCATAAGCACGAATCGCACAATATCAGCTTCAGGATGCGAGAGAAAAGATCGAATTGCAAAGTTAACCAATCCGCTTTTTAAAGTAAAGGAAGCCAGCAAAAAACTGGTAATGGCAACCAAGAATATGGAAAGGCTGACGAAAATCTCCGTTATGCCACCTTAGGCTTCAAAGAAGGGGTCATTGCCACCAGCAATGTCCTGGAAGCACAAACAGCATGGCTGTCCGCCCAATCGGAAAAGATTGACGCACAAATCGACGTGAAGCTGACGGAGATTTATCTGAAGAAGTCTTTGTAAGGTACGCTGAAGTAATTGACAGTTGACAATTGACAATTAATAGTTGGAGTATTCAATTAATTTATTATTCGTAATTCGTAATTTATAATTCATAAGTAATATGGCACCTATAAAAATCACAAAAACAGCAATATGCTGCTTGCATTTCTTACTTTACTGGGAGTTATTGCAATCGTTGCAGTCGTTGGCTTTTTCATGCTTCGCAAAGGCCCTGAGATTATTCAGGGGCAGGCTGAAGTTACTGAATACCGCGTCTCAAGCAAAGTTCCGGGACGTATACTGGAGTTTCGTGTTAAAGAAGGACAAAAAGCGTAAATGCCGGCGACACGCTGGCTATTCTCGAAGCTCCCGATGTAGTGGCTAAGATGGAGCAGGCACGTGCCGCCGAAGCTGCCGCACGAGCACAAAACGAAAAAGCAATCAAAAGGCGCACGCGAAGAACAAATTCAGGCAGCCTACGAAATGTGGCAGAAAGCTCAGGCTGGTGTCACGATTGCCGAGAAATCATATAAAAGGGTCAAGAACTTGTACGAGCAAGGAGTAATGCCCGCACAAAAGCTGGACGAGGTTACCGCACAACGTGACGCTGCCATTGCCACCGAAAAAGCAGCCAAAGCACAATATACAATGGCAAAGAACGGTGCAGAACGCGAAGACAAGATGGCTGCCGAAGCATTGGTGAATCGTGCAAAAGGAGCTGTTGCCGAAGTAGAATCTTATATTAAAGAAACGTATCTGATTGCTCCGGCGGCCGGAGAAGTTTCCGAGATCTTCCCCAAAGTAGGCGAATTGGTAGGTACAGGTGCTCCTATCATGAACATTGCCGAGCTCAATGATATGTGGGTGACTTTCAATGTACGTGAAGATCTGCTCAAGAATCTGACGATGGGAGCAGATTTGAAGCAGTCGTTCCCGCACTGGACAATAAAACAGTCAAACTCAAAGTATATTATCTGAAAGATTTAGGTACGTACGCTGCTTGGAAGGCAACCAAAACCACCGGCCAGTTCGACTTAAAGACATTTGAAGTCAAAGCTTCCCCAATGGAAAAAGTAGAGAATCTTCGTCCGGGTCATGTCCGTCATCATTAACAAATAGTCATGAAAGAGAGAAAGAAGAAATATATAGCTTTATGGCAAGTCATGCAAAGAGAATGCAGGCGGTTAGTATCACGCCCGCTCTATCTCTTCTGCATGGTCATCGCCCGTTGTTCTGCTATATATTTTTCACGACTTTGACGGACTCGGGACTTCCGCAGAATCTTCCGGCTGGTGTGGTAGACATGGATGACTCATCCACTTCACGCAACATTGTCCGCAACCTGGATGCTTTCTCGCAAACAGGTGTCGTGGCTCATTACAGCAATGTTACGGATGCACGCATCGCTGTGCAGGAAGGAAAAAATTTTACGGTTTCTTCTATATCCCGAAAGGCTTGTCGGCAGAAGCACAAAGTCAGCGGCAACCCAAAATCTCTTTCTATACCAATTACTCCTATCTGATTGCAGGCTCTTTTGCTATTCAGAGATATGAAAATGATGGGAGAACTTACTGCCGGCTCTGCTGCCAGAAGTATACTGTATGCCAAAGGAGCTACGGAAGATCAGGCAATGGGTTTCCTGCAACCAATCGTAATAGACACGCATCCACTGAACAATCCGTGGCTGAATTATTCGGTATACCTGTGTAACACACTGATACCGGGAGTACTCATGCTGCTTATTTTTATGGTCACCGTTTATTCTATTGGTGTAGAAATCAAAGACCGTACCGCCCGTGAATGGTTGCGGATGAGCAACAATTCCATTTATACATCACTGGCAGGCAAACTGCTTCCGCATACGGTAGTCTTCTTCATAATGGGAATATTCTATAATGTATACCTGTATGGCTTTCTGCATTTCCCTTGCAACAGCGGCATTTTTCCGATGATATTCGCCACACTCTGCCTCGTCTTGGCATCTCAGTGCTGCGGTATTGTCATGATAGGTACACTGCCTACACCCCGCCTCGGATTAAGTTTCGCCTCCTTGTGGGGAGTGATTTCATTCTCTATCTCCGGTTTTTCTTTTCCGGTGATGGCGATGAATCCTGTCTTGCAGGCTCTGAGTAATCTGTTTCCGTTACGTCATTATTTCCGATTTACGTAGATCAGGCGCTCAACGGGTACAGTATGGCCTATTCATGGTCCAACTATATGGCATTACTAATATTCATGATGCTTCCTTTCTTTGTGGTCCACCGCTTGAAAGAAGCATTGGTTTACTATAAATACATACCCTAATGAAAGATATAAAATTTAAAGATAAGATAGCCCAAGGCATCAACGACCTGTTTTATATCTGGAAGCGGGAGTTCCAGACAACTTTCCGTGACCAGGGGTACTGATTTTCTTTATTCTCGTCCCACTCGGTTATCCGTTATTGTACAGCTTTATCTATGACAATGAAGTAGTACGCGAAGTTCCTGCCGTTGTAGTCGATGACCTCGCATTCATCCCTGAGTCGCGAATATCCTTCAGGTGGATGCTACACCGGACGTTCAGATCATCGCCTATTGTGCCGATATGGAGGAAGCCAAGCAGATGCTGAAAGAACCGCCCTCGCCTATGGCATTATCTATATACCTTCAGATTTTAGTGACAACATTGCCAAAGGGAAGCAGACACAAGTCAGCATCTACCGCGATATGAGCGGATTGTTGTATTATAAATCCATGCTGATCGCCACAGCAGTTTCACTGGATATGAATAAAGATATAAAGATCGCGCGTAAAGCGGTAACACGACCGAACGACAGGATGAAATCACCGGCTACCCGATAGAATATGAAGAGATTTCCATATTCAAACCCCACAGCAGGTTTTGCAGCCTTCCTGATTCCTGCCGTATTGGTATTGATTATACAGCAAACATTATTGCTCGGCATCGGACTTGCAGCGGGAACCGCCCGTGAAAAAAATAACCGGTTTAAGGATCTTGTGCCCATCAACCGACATTATAACGGTACTACTGAATTGTGCTTTGGCAAAGCGATTGAGATTATTTCCTTGTATACGTACTAGTATCGTTTTTACGTGCTGTATATCGTGCCAAGACTATTCAGCCTCAACCAGATCGGACAAACCCGGTTCACTGATACTATTCGTTGTCCCCCTATCTGGCAGCCTGCATTTTCTTTGCAATGACTACCTCCATTGCCATTCGCAACCGGGAAACCTGTATGCTGCTGTTCGTGTTCACCTCCGTACCGTTGCTGTTTATTTCCGGCATCTCATGGCCGGGAGCGGCAATTCCTCCGTTCTGGAAATATGTATCTTACATCTTCCCGTCTACATTCGGTATCAATGGCTTTGTGAAAATCAATAATATGGGAGCTACACTCAGTGAAGTCGCCTTTGAATATAAAGCCTTGTGGATACAAGCAGGTGTTTATTTCCTTACCACTTGCTGGGTATATCGCTGGCAGATACTGATGAGTCGGAAACATGCAATAGAGAACGATATAAAGAACTAAAAGAAAAAGCGAATCTGGCCAAACAGATCAGCGATTGAGACTATTAAGAGAGAGAGTTAAATACGATGTATTCTTCTGCGGAGGTATACATCGTTTTTCCTTTTTATAGAAGAGAGAGTTTCTTTATGGAGAAGAAATAGAAAAGTCCCCCGCTCCATCGATTGGGCAGGGGACTTTATGAATGGTATTATAAAGAGGATATGATTCAATTAGAATTTGTAACCTACCCGATGGAGAAGTTCAGATTTTTTAGGAGAACCGCTGGCATCATAGACTTTAGTCAAGCCAAATTCTCCTGTCAGATCGACAAAGAATCTGTTGATTTCGTAAGCAACACCTACCCAAGTCCAAAAAATCAAATCTTTTGCCACCACCATTATCACCAAAGAAATCTTCTTTCACACCAGCTATCTTTGTATTTGCCTGCAATACCGCATGCCAGATACGGACCGGCCTTTACAACTACGTTTTGTCCATCTACTACAGCAAATCTTGCAGCAGCCATTACCGGCAATTCCAGATACATCGGATTAGCCTTCATATCGCCTAATTTGGCACCTTTCTGAGTAAACATCAAAGAAGGCTGAAGAGACCACATATCAGTAAACTGATACTCCATTCCAACTCCAAGATTAAAACCTACTCATATCCGTATCAGCGTCTCCTGTGAAATTACTCATGTTCATACCTACCTTTAGCATTCCAGGAAATCTGAGAATAAGAAACGATAGAAACAAGTGCAAACAGCACAAAAAATCAAACCTTTTTTCATATCTGTCATTTTTTAGTTCGCCTCCCTCCTCCTCTGGGCTGCATAGTTAATAGTTTTTTATTGAGTACGGGGAATCTTTCCAAACATTGATTTGTATTGAAACGCACCCTTCTTTTATTAACATTCGTTTTTTATGCTCTACAAAAGTATTTTCATTTATTTTATATAAAAAAAGATGAAAGCAGTTTTGTTCACCTAAATGTCCGAAAGATTGCTTATTTGGACGAAAATAACTTTTTATCCACATTATTTTCATACCACGTAAGCCAAAGGGAGTTTACCCGCAAACAGACACCTTTCCTATAGGCATTTACAACATTTAACCATCTAACTATTGCTTTATTACGAAATATTCGTAACTTTTGCGAAAGAATCGTAATTAAACATCATCTCCATGGAAAAGTTAACTATACAAGAAGAAGAAGTAATGATCTACATTTGGGAGTTACAGGACTGTTTCGTAAAGGACATCGTATCTAAGTATCCGCAACCGGCGCCACCTTATACTACCGTTGCGTCCATCGTGAAAAAAATCTCGAGGGAAAGGATACGTAAAATCGAAACATATAGGAAATACCTATCAATATACCCGCAATTCGTGAAAATGAATACAAAAACGCCACTTCATGAGTGGAGTAGTCCGCAACTATTTCGAGAATTCTTATAAGGAAATGGTTTCTTTGCAAAAGATCAAAAGATATCTACTGATGACCTTAAAGACATTATCGAACTGATAGAGAAAGGAAAAAGAAAAATAAACTGAAACTTTATCGATATGACTCCGGAACTAGCCTATTTCCTAAAGATAAACGTAGCAATCGCATTGTTTTTACGCTTTCTATCGGTTGTTTTTTCATAAAGACACCTTCTTTCACTGGCGACGAACCGCTTTGTTATGCTTCTTCGGCATTTCCCTTTTATCCCTTATTGAATATTCAAGAGTGGATAAAGGAACAGGAGCTCTATGGTGGCAATGGCGGATCTTTATGCCACAATCATTCTTCCGGAGCAAATCATTGAGGCACCACAGGAAACAACCGTCACCTGGCAGGAACTAATCCCACAAATTCTGGGAGTTATCTACTGGAGTGGTGTATTGCTCCTTTTTGCCATACGCTTTTTAATCCAGCTAGGCAGTATCATACGGTTGCATTTCCTATGTCCGAAAAGCACGATACAGGGATCACGCGTACATATATTAAAGAGAAAAGGCACAGGACCTTTTTCTTTCTTTCACTGGATATTCATACACCCGGAATCGCATACGGAACCGAAATCAGCGAAATAATCACGCATGAAGAAACCCATGCCCGTCAATACCACTCAGCAGACGTACTTATCAGTGAGTTTATGTGCATTTTCTGCTGGTTCAATCCCTTCATCTGGCTAATGAAACGAGAAGTCAGAGGAAATCTGGAATACATGGCAGATCACCGCGTATTGGAGACGGGACATGATAGTAAATCATACCAGTACCACTTGTTGGGACTGGCACATCACAAGGCTGCAGCAAATTTATCTAATAGTTTCAATGTTTTACCACTTAAAAATCGTATCAAAATGATGAATAAACGAAGAACCAAAGAAATAGGAAGGACTAAGTATCTGATGTTCCTTCCCTTTGGCTGCCCTGTTGATGATTATCAGCAACATCGAAGTAGTAGCCCGCACAACGAAAGAATTTGCTAAGGAAGTGATGGGAACACCGACAGAGCAAAGTGTTTCTCAAGCTGAACTCGCCAATAGTCCCGAACTTCCCCGACGGAATGACGGAAAGTAGCGACATTACAGGATAAGAAAGGAACGCAGAAAACAAAAGAGGTCCTCCTCCCCCTCCGGCACCCGTTAAAAGTGCTACTGTAAACGATTCTGTCGTATTTGAAGTGGTAGAAGAGATGCCCGACTTCCCTGGTGGACAATCGGCACTGATGGAATATCTTGCCAAGAATATCAAATATCCGGCAACAGCCCATGAAAATGGAAAGCAAGGACGTGTGATTGTGATGTTTGTAGTCAAAAAAGACGGTAGCATTTCCGACGTTAAAACTGTTCGGGGCGTAGATCCCTATCTCGACAAGGAAGCAGAACGTGTGATTGCCGCCATGCCCCATTGGAAACCGGCAAACAAAGAGGACAAGCTGTGAACGTAAGATTCACCGTTCCCGTAACTTTCCGTTTGTCCGGTCCGGAACCTGCAAAAACCAGCAGAAACTCCCGAGGCAGTAGCAATAGAAAAGTTTGAAGAGGTTGTAGTGGTAGGCTATGGACCTAAAGAAGAGGTGCCCAATAATGAGCCGACTTTCAAAGTCGTAGATGAAATGCCTAAATTTCCCGGAGGACAGGAAGGATTAATGCGCTACTTAGCCAGAAATATAAAGTACCAACTATGGCCCAGCAGAACAAGGAACAAGGAAAAGTACTCGTCAAATTGTCATTGGCAAAGACGGTAACGTGTCAAATATAAAAATATTAAAAAGGTGCGTCAGCTTGGCTGGATGCTGAAGCGATTCGCGTGGTGCGGGGTATGCCGAAATGGGAACTGGCAAACAGAAATCTGCTGCTGCCAGAATATATGCTTAACATTCCGTTGACTAACAAGTTAAAACCGAAAAGGTTGGTATTATTTCGATTAGCATTAGAAAGGAGCACCCTGCATGATTCCCTGCTCCTTTTTTCATCGAAATTACATCATACCTGCCGAGATAAACCAAGATAGCCAGAACTGCAGAACGTCCTCCCTTTAGCCCCAAACCTCGCTATAGATGACAAAATAGTATTATTGTTGTAGCCAATCATATACCTGCTGGCTTTATCGCCCTAAATACTGGATAAAGATTGCAACCGGCAGTGTTTTGAAAGATAATAACGGTATCTTATACCCCATCCGGAAAGGAATCGGTATTACACTGGACAAAGAATTCTGATGCCGGAATCGGCGAAGCCGAGTTCCAATTAACTTTTCCACCTATTCCTTCCAGAATGTGACCCGGGCTGGATTCTCGAAGGAGACTTTGAAGGGGCATATAAAAAATATGGGGGACAATTGGACAAGAAGTCATTCGGCAAATTCAAAATTACCTAAGGATGTTATAGTTCCAAAAGCAGACCATAAAATGACGCTGCCCGATCCCATTGTCAAATATGACAAGGCTATTCTGAAAGGAAGAATCCTTGACTACCAAAAAGGAATGCCCGACAAAGGCAGTCTTTACTACCAGGACGTCATAAGGAAGGAGCCCAGGAAGGAAAAATTCCGAATTCAGGACGATGGAACATTTTTATCATGAAATGAATGTTTTCATGATTACTCCGTGTACGATCATGTTTCCTTTTGGAACCATCGAGTACTTACTGGCACCGGGAGAAACTACTTCTTATTGTCATCAATCTCCGCGAAAACGCCCGAAAGCAATCTCACCTTCGCCAAACAGAAAAGCCATACGGAAAAGAAGTCTATTATGGAGGATACTTAGCCGGATTGCAGCAAGAACTAGCGGATAATCCCATGAGTTTCAGTTTTTACTGAAGGCAACAGCTACGAGGACTATCAACAACAAATAAAACAACTGAACGGGAAAACAGCCGAAGAGTACAAAGGCTCAAATACTTGCCCGGCTGCCCGAATTCAAAAACAAATCATGCAGTCGAAAGGCAGCCCTGCCTATAAAGAGATAATCAACACTGATCTCGAATTGTCTGCCGCACTAAAGGTGATCGAAACCGAAAAAGAAACCTGAAATTAGCCTATATCATGGCTAATGGACTGGAAAGGAGAGAAAGCAAACAAATACTATGCTGAAACTCAGATAAACATTCCCCAAGGATATTATGAAGGGCTTCTGGACTTCACATATATTCTTTCGCCCAAAGCATGCTACAACAACAGATATCCTGCATTGTTTGACATCATACGCCGTGTAGGCATCAATGATAAAATACTTAAGCACCTGGATAGTCATACAGCAGCCGGTTTCCTGACCCAAAATTTAAAGGCACATATGATCGGAGTTTCCATGAGAGACCCTCAATCCACTCAACGATGAACAAAAGGCAGAATTAGTTACCATGCCTTCAGCATACAATGAAGTGGTTCTGGCTATGAACAGTGACTTATTGAAGCAAATAGAAATAAATAAAAAGAAAACAGGATTTACCATCAATGACGCCGGAGAAGTATCTAACGAAGATTTATTTCCATCTATTATCTCCAAATTTCGCGGCCATACCTTGCTAGTCGATTTTTGGGCAACCTGGTGCGGTCCATGCCGTTCTGCCAACAAAGAAATCCTCCCTATGAAAGAAGAACTGAAAGACAAAAGATATCATCTACCTTTACATTACAGGTGAAACGTCCCCATTGGGAACTTGGAAGAACATGATTCCTGATATTCACGGAGAGCATTTCCGTGTGACAAAAGAACAATGGAGTTATCTGGGTGAGAAACTCAACATCCGGGGTGTCCCTTTACTTACTTTGTTGTGGACAAAGAAGGAAATATCACTTATAAACAAACAGGATTTCCCAGGGGTAGATGCCATGAAAGAACAAATTAATGAAAGCATTGGAGAAATAAGGGTATTCATCACAAAGTAACCCAAAGCTATACCAATCAATGAAACAACCTCCCGATGATGAAGCAAGACACATCTCATCGGGAGGTTTTATATTCAGCGTAAGTTCAGTATCAGAACATTTATTTATGCATCTCTACAATCTTGGTCGGAGCCATCTCTATATTCCGACGATCTACCTGACGAACGACGCTGGCTGCCAAAGACAAGAAAGCACTGTCCCGTTACCGTATCTTCATCCAACGCTACCGGAGTCCCATTGTCCCCACCTTCACAGATGCTTTTTGCACAATAGGGATCTGGCCAAGTAAAAGGTACATTCATTTCTTCAGCCAATTTCTTAGCCCCTTCTTTACCGAAGATATAGTACTTATTCTCCGGCAGTTCGGCAGGCGTAAACCAAGCCATATTCTCAACCAATCCCAGAATAGGGGTACATTCACTTTATCGTTCGTGAACATGTTGATTCCTTTACGCATCCGCCAGTGCAACAGCCTGCGGAGTGCTCGACGACAATCGCTCCCGTCATAGCCAATGTCTCGAACAACGGTCAGATGAATGTCACTTGTACCGGGAGGAAGATCAATCAGAAAATAATCAAGATCACCCCAGTCAGCATCACCAATCAGTCAGCTTAATGCATTGTTTCTCGCCATACCGCCGCGCCAAAGTGTAGCCTGATCAGGATCAACGAAGAAACCGGATAGAAAGTTTCACACGTATTTCTCTGAATAATCAGATCACGTCCATCAATCTTCTCCGCATACGGACGGCATCTTCCACCTGAAAAACAGCCTCGGCATGGTGCGGTCTGAAGTATTGTCGGCATCGCGCACCCACTTTGTAGCCCAACTTCTTAGCCAAAAAGCAACTGCCAGATTTTGCAGAAACGGTAGACTTACACCCCTCCTTTGGTGCCGGAAGAAATCGATAATATTCCCTTCACCTGCGGGAAGCAGTTTGCCCACTTCCGGACGAGCAGCCTGTTACTTTCTTGTTGTAATAGTTACCTGTACATCCGGTGATACATAGGTATGAATGGCTGTTTCCGCAGCCTTCAGCATTGATTTCATAAACGGATCGGTCGGCTTCTCAAAGATTAAAGAAAAACTGACTGTCATACCGTCAATACGCAGGTTGTCTGCAACCATCTCCGCTTCCACCAGATTCTTTCCCGTACCGGGATAACGCACCGTTGCCAGTGCATCCAATATTAATTTCGGATAAAGGGTCATTTTAATTACTATTTGACTATTTACTATTTACTATTTAAATTCACCGTTCGGTCAGTTGGCTGTTCACTTTTACGGTGATTATGCTGACAAGCTACTTGCTTGTGGTTAATCCGCTACGCTTGCTACGGTTGTAGCTACGATAGGGGATCAAGTTCTATTTCACATCCGGTTCCTGCAATTGACCTTCCTGCGGAAGCCGGAATTTAATATACTTAATATTTAAACCACGATCAAGCCATTGTTGTTCATAATAAGTCTTGATTCCAAGAAGAATGTCATCCACTAAGCCGAATGATATAAGTCTTCCGTCATAAATTTATCGGAAGATTATTTGCCTCCTATCATGTATTCGTATAAGTAAACATGAAGTTGCTGTCTGGTCTTCAGATGGATGATTCCATCCGGCTTCAAAAACTTACGATAACGCTCCATAAAATAAGTGGAGGTCAGCCGCTTGGTAGCCTTTTTCATCTGCGGATCAGAGAAGGTCAGCCAAATCTCACTGACTTCACCTGCTGCAAAAAAGCAAAGTTCGATGATCTCAATATTTGTGCGAAGAAAGCAACATTCTTTCATTCCTGCCTGCAGGATTCCGTCGCACCGGTCCACATCCGGGAGCCTTTGATATCAACAGCTATAAAGTTCTTGTCGGGAAACATTTTGCCCAGCCCGACGGTATATTCACCCCGTCCGCAACCAAGTTCGAGCACTATCGGATGATCGTTTCCGAAAAAAATTCCTGATGCCATTTTCCCTTCATGTCAAAAGGCACATTATCCACCGCCGAATAAGGGATATTCGAATACATGCGGGTAACTCGCCATATCGGCAAACTTCTCTAATTTATTCTTTCCCCATCTCATTACTGATTAGGGATGCAAAGGTACTTACTGTAAACAACAAAAAAATAAATGGAGTACAGATTGCTCCGTACTCCATTCTTCATGATGATATTTATTCGTTTATCAACTTTCTGATATTCTTTATTCGACATTGATATTGAAAACCGCCCTGCTGAGCTTCAGATCTTCATAGAAAGCAGCACGGGCATATAAGGTTGCAGAACAAAGAATCCGAGAGACCAAAAGTAAAGAGGCAAAGGATAGCCCAACCGATAAAGCTCTAAAAATCGAGCAGGAAACAATTTCTTATCTTTGTTGCCTCCCATCATCGCCATACTTTCTTTCAATTGGTAATATTAGTTAATAATTTAGGTTCATCTTTCAGGATATAGTCTGTCATTCCATAAGAATACTTAATAATACCCGAATCAGAAGCAATAATGACCACAGGAAGGTATAAAACGGTTTGCTTAGTACCAAGATACGGCCAGAAGCCCCGAAAATCCCAACAGTGCCCATCCCGAGGCTGCTACTAAAGATTTAATAAAAACATAATTATATCTAATGATTAAATTGCCTTCACACCTTGCCATATCCCTAAACATCCGAATATCCTATCTACTGGTATTCGCTTTTTTTCCCTGTTCCAATATGGTTTATGAAGCTTTCACCTTCTCCGGCTATTTTTCAGCCAGATTTTTTCTCACCTCTGTCCTTTTCAGATTGTATAGTTGATCTACTGAGCATTACCAGTCTCAGTCCTTGTCACAGTTTCCCCATAAAAGTCTCCCTTTATTCTGGAGTAATATATTTCCAGTCTGTCTGAAACACAAAGAACCAGAAGCTTCGAGCAATACGTAACTGAAACTTGA
>VOFK01000436.1_pt1 | contig 38000 bp, 50 predicted proteins | sample 5384121 | NCBI WGS metagenome assembly VOFK01 (sample SAMN12384730, study PRJNA508395) | human gut metagenome | isolation source: healthy gut J | host: Homo sapiens | reverse complement strand
AATGGAGTTGATATGACCGCCGTTGACCCACACAAGCTGCCGGGATGCCTTTGCCTTTGTTACGCGCCAGCGAGCAGTTACCCAACGCTTTCGCGGTCAGCACGGCGCTTGCGGCAGGGTTTGCAGCACAAGCGCCACAATTACCAGATGTGATATGACTTCGCCAAGCCGCCCCCCTGCCGCCTGGTAGAGATAGTCGGCAAGGCGCTGGCCATCCTGCACTTTCCTGCAATACTTTTTCTGCGCGGCAAATGAGTGTCATTGCGTTCGGCTTGCTTCTTCGCTTTCCATTCCTCGATGGGTAATAACTGTTCGTACATTTATCGTCTCCTCCTTCGCAATATCCCGCACTTTTCCTGCACCTGTTCTGCCTTCCGCGCTGCATTTTCTGTAGTGCCATACCAGGTCTGTGCCGGCGCGCGGGTCAATATCCAGATCTTTCCCAGCGCTCAAGAGTTGCTGTCGGATTGACGGCGGCGGGTTGGGTCTTTTTTTTCGGTCTGCCGTAGTGACCTTTGGGAATGGCATATCCCAACTGCTCATAGATGGTTCAGTTTGGCGACCTTCAGCTTTGAACATGACGTCAAACTTTTTCGTTCTGCAGGTGCCTTATCCTTCTTGATGACATCGCGAATAAAAACGCCGTACTGCTTGGCCCTTTAAACTGTCCCACGTCTTTGTGGGGCATACTTTAGTTCCTTGCCCTCCCGCAACAGACTTGGTCAAGGCTGGTTTTTGGCTCTTTCACTTTAGGATTTTCCTTGGCGTAGGCCAGCGACAAGGCCAGTGCGTTTTCAATGCCCAGCGCAGACAGCTTCATGGCTACTTCGGTAACCTGTAAGGCTTCCCGCACCATCTGATCGGCTGCTTCGCCTCCGTTGTTCATCCTGTTTCACCTCATTTCGTTTCTTCCTGTGCGGCAAGTTCTGCTTTGCCGTAGTTTTTCCTGCACCTCGGCAGCATCTGTTTCGATGTCGGAACAGATGTAAACCTCATGGCGCAGGGCTTTCATTTGCTGGGTCAGTGATTTGATTTTTTCTTCCCGCACGGCACGTTCCGGCTCACGTTTTTGGATACAGAACTTTGCGCTGGCGGGCAAGCTGTTGGATTTGGACTTCTGCATTTTTCCTTGTGGCCAACAGTTCATCCATAGTTTCAATATGGTTTCCCATAGGAATTTTGTCTGCTGCTGGTATCGGCTGAACAGCAGAAAATCACGCAGCAAAAAGTAGCAGCGCTTTGTTGCCTCAGCCGTGGTAGGCTTTCCGCAGCAGGGCGCAGTAGTGATAGCAAGCCATAAAGCCGGACACCTTGGGATACCGGCGTGGCAGCTTGCCGAGATACCGCGCCCGCCGCACAGTGGGCTGCAATTCTGTGGGCTGCCATTTCGGTTTTGCCTGGGCGTTTTCCCTGCCGGTATTCCTGCTGCATTTCGGTGGGCATACGGTGCAGTTGGCGGTAATATTCCCGCAGCGCTGTCTCGAAAAAAGCGGGTCGAGCCGGTCAATGCGGATATTTCGTTGAGCGTCTTATGGCGCACCGCCATATGTTCCACACGCGGGCCGTATTTGACCGTGTAGCCCATGTTCTGCAATTCCGTGATAAAGCCATCGAAGCTGTCGGCGGCAGCAATAGCCTGTTCCACATCTTTGCGTACCATACCGAATGGTAGGCTTGCCGGCCTGACCGCTTAGCCACTCGTCATAAGATTTTCCCTTGCCGTCCGTTTCGATGACGGACAAGCGATTTTCTTGCAAAGTTCATCGGAAGTTTTGCGGGATTCCCTTATAATAGGTATTGAAATCGCTTCGGAACATTCTGCCATCAGCGTAGGATACGAATTTACTACAATATGATTATGATGCCCTCGGTCAAGGTGGGTTGATACAGTACATTCAAATCGATCTGCGAGAAAGCGCTGCACAAACTCGCAGCCGATTTGATGCACTTTGTCGGGCGTGGCCGCCGGGCGCAAAACTTTGTATAATATGATAGGCCAAAAATGTTGCCGTCTTTTTACAGGCTTGCGCCAGCGTGTTTTTGGTTTCCATCATAATTTCATAGGCGTTTTTGCGGTATACAGTTAAATCCGCTTACATATAGTTGGTGTTCGGTTTTGTCATTGTTTTGAGTGTAGTTAAGCAGCTTGTTCAAGTCCTCCGCACCCGGCGCTCGGTTTTCATTGGATTGCTTGTGTAGTCTAAACACAGATTCAAGTTCGACTTCACCTTAATAATTTTGGTATATGCCATATCAAAGACTATCCCTCACACAGCGCCACATATCTTCCAGTAGGCTTTGCGCTCTGTCCAACTGCGAAGCACTTACTCGGCCTGTCGCATTTGCAACGTGGGTCAACTGATTCAAATTGTTGCCGATGGCCGACAACTGCTGGCGCAGTTTGTTGTAGCTGTCGGGTGGTGCGGGTTTGATTCTGCACCCATCCACCAACGCACGGACAAACGGCTCCATTTTCATGCCCGCAATTTCGCACTTTCCTTTTTTAAGGCTGCATATTCTTCTTCCGTAAAGCGGACAGTCAACTGCTTTTTCGTATTGCGATAATCGCGCACCTCCTCTTTTTTGTAAAAATACGGCGGCAAAGTCCACGGGGTCTTAGGGGGTCCCCTAACAAGTGGTCGTTTTGCTGTCATGACAGCAAAATGACATGCTTGCTCGTACTGTGCCATAGGCACAGTACGCCGCCTGCTGAAAATCACCACGGCAGTTGCCGCCTCTTTCGGGTCGCATAACGTTCGACACGACGAGCCAGCCGAAACATATTAACCCGGTCACGCAGGCTGTATTCCATCGCCGTGACCTGTACACCGTGCTGCATAAGCCGCTTGAAAAAGAGTACAAGTGGCGCTCCTTGCCGCTGACCTGACGCATACGGCAGATGTAAACGCGGTCAACTTTTCCGGCCTTAATTTGCCGCAGCATATCACGGTAGCCGGGACGCAGCAGCCAGCCGCCGCGTTCGTCGATGCTCCCACCGACAATATCACAGCCGTCATGCAGCGCCTGCATTGAGCAAACTTTATAGCTGTTCATTGTGCCATAGTAGTCGCCCCCTTTGAATTCTCGCGTACACCCACGCGCGGGGTCTTTTCTGTTCGTCCATTGTTCACCGTTCCTCATAAAAACTTAGTTGTTCGCCCTCCTGCCGAAAGCGTTCGTCTATCTCACGAAAAAGTGCGTCGCCAACTAAAACGTTCGGTGGGTTTATTCGGCACGTCCTGTAATTCAAGCAAAAGCTGCCAGAGTTCGGGGTGGTATCTGTAGAGATGCCGCAGTTCGCTGATTGATGCGTTCGGGCAAAACCAACAACCCCCGCGTTTAGTGAAGTCATACAGCGGGGACAGCAGCCCCTCAGCTGCGCACATAGACCTCGCTTCTGGTTCGGCCACATGGTACTTGTCCAGCAAAGAAATCTGACCGGGCTTTAATCGTGCCAGTCGCTTGGGTTCATCTGCGGCGATGCCGATGTACTGCACCGTGTCCGGGGGCAATGCCTTCTGATATGCCTTGATCGGCGGCAGCTTGCAATCCCGCTGAATTGTACAGCGCCCACTCAGAGGGAATCCCGAAAGCATCCCCTTGGTTTTTCCTCGTGTGACAACATGGTAAAAGCAGGATAGATAGGTCTTTTCGGAGCGCAAAACCCGTGTCGGGATGCCGCGCTGTTCAAAAATACGGGATTGCCGTTTCGTGGATAAATCGGTTGTGTTCGGGCAGCTCGCCGGATATTTCCTCGCTGAACATGACCTCGCAATACACAAGTTCGTCCAGCGGTTCACCATGCTGCAAGGCCAGCAACGCGGTGGCGATACTGTCTTTTCCCGAAACTGCAACTTAAAATGTGTTTTTGCCATCTTCTCTCCTATAAAAATAGGGAGGGCCACGCGGTCCTCCCTGTAAAAAGTATATTTCATTTTCCGATTATTTCTTAGTCCTCGGTGTCCTCGTCATCATCGTCACGGGGCGCAATATCTTTGCGGCGGGCGCTCTTGTGGACCAGAACGGCCAGCCCTGCAAGAGATTCCCGCAATCGCCAGCAGCAGTCCCAACGAAGAAGAATTGTCGCCGGTCTTAGGAATCGTCAGCAGCGGCGTGGGTGTTGCAGTGGGTGCAGCGGGCACGGGTGTCGGCGCTGGGGTCGTGTTCGGCGTGGGCTGCGGAGTATGGTCCGGGGTCGGCGTGTTGTCGGGGGGTAGGTGTCGGTGTGTCCTCGCGGGCATCTTTCATTACCACAGTCTGCATCTCGCCGGTGGGCAGAACGGTAAAGTCGATACTTTCTGCAACCTTGTAGCCGTTGGGTGCGGTGATTTCCGTCAGTGTATAATCTCCTGCTGGCATCTTTTCCACATAATGTGGTCCGTTTGTGGAAATCCAACGGTCAATCTCGGTGCCGTCCTTGTCCTTGATAACCAGTTCCGCACCGGGAAGTTCTTCGTTGGTGGTGATGTCTACCTTGAAATTTTTACCTTGATGGTATCATCAAACATATCAAAGGTCTGCACCTCACCGTTGGGCAGCACCTCAAACTCCATGCGCTCCGCAATGGCATAACCGTCCGGGGCAGTCACCTCGGTCAAGGTATACTTGCCAGCGGGCAGCTTCTCCATGTAGTGCGGTGCATCGGTAGAAACCCAGCGGTCAATTTCGCTGCCTTTTTCATCGGTAATGATAAGTTCCGCGCCGGGAAGTTCTTCATTGGTGGTAAGGTCTTTCTTGGAAATCTGCACCTTGGTAATATCATCCTGCATAATAACGGTCGCATCGTCCAGCAGTTTCCAATCATCCCACTTCCAGAACAAAATGTTCTTGGTGGTCAGATAGTAAACTTCGCACTCCTCCAGATGATTGCCGTCCTCATCGGATTTCTGAATCAGGCGGAAAGTAATATCATTGGCCAGTGCGTACCCATCAGCGGCGCGGATCTCCGTCAGTGTGTAAGATTCACCGAAATGCAGCCCGGTCACGCGATGCGGCTCATCGGTGGACACCCATGTGGTTACGGTATTGCCGTCCGTATCCTTGATAGCAAGGGTGGCGCCGGGCAGTTCCTCGTCGTTGGTAAGGTCACGTTTGCTTACCCACATTTCCGTAGGCTTGTTGGCACAGGTGTTATCCAGCACCATAACAGCCTGTCCGTCATAGGTGAAAGTAACCTCCATCGGCTCCTCGTTGACATAATAGCCGAGAGGGGCGCGGAGTTCCTTGACGATGTAATTACCGCTGTTGGTGGTGGCGTCCTTGTGGGTGCTGCTGCCGTATTGTTCACCGCGGATGGGAATATCGCAATCGAAGTAGGTGGTGCCATCCGCATTGGTTTCGGGGCTGGTGGCTACCAGCTCACCGGCGGCAAAAACAAGGCTGCCGTCTGCATCGTAGATGTCATCGGCGGTGTACAGGTTAAACACGGCACCGGCAAGATATTTGCCTTTCGCTTTCCAGATCGGTTTTGTAGATGCCGACCTTTGCCTTTTCGCGCTCGTTATGGAATTCAACAACGTCAGCTGCAACAATTTCCTGTGTCTGGTTGTCCCACGCAAAGGGTCACATCAAAGATGATCAAGGCTGCATCCGTGCCTGCATAGCCATACGGCGGCTGGGTTTCCGCAATGTGATAGCTGCCCAGCGGCAGGGTCACGCTGACTTCACCGATGGTGCCGTCATAGATGACGGACAGAAAATCATAGGTCGCCGCGGTGCGCGCAGGGGCAAAGACGGCAGTGTCGGCAGTGCCGTCGCCTGTGGTTACGACTGCCACCACATCGCCCTTGGCGTACCAGAGGGTGCGGTTGCCGTAGTTATCAAGCTGGCGATCCTGCGTGTAGATGTCCTCGGCTGCCGTGATGGTATACTCGGCACCGGCCAGCGGGCGGGTTTCGTAGGTAAAGTTGCCGCTTTCCGCTTCGCCGGTCATCCACGGGTCAAGTGCGCCAACTTCTGTTTTCCAGCCAGCTAAGACCTCGCCTGTTTTGCGGATCGTCAATTTGCCCAGCGTCTCATGGTTAGAGTAGTTTTCACCAATTACAAGGGTATCCATGCCGTTCTCGTTTTTGTCGCCGGTGGCTGCATAAATGCGGTCTGTGGTGATTTCAAAATCCACATAGTAGCTGCCATCGGCATCATCGGCAAGGACCCCGTTTTCGTACCCGGCAGAATCCAGCCATTCGTTGTAGAATCCGTTCGGGCCGGTGACTTCCACAATGCGATATTTACCCAGCGGCAATTTTTCAGGCAGCGTCAAGTTGCCCTCGCTGTTGGTGTAGAAAGTGTCTACATCTTTTTTGTCAGATGGCCGTTGACAGTATCGGTCATTGTGACGAGCTTCGGGTTGCCGTTGCTGTCATAACGGTAATGCCCCTGCTCGTCCAGCCAGTAGATTTGGAAAGCGGTGTCGGGCAGCAGTACCGGTTTGCCGGTTTCCTCGTCAATTTTTGTGATGCGAAGATAAACTTCGATTTCCTCGTCCAGTACCGTAAATTTCTGATAACTGTCAGAGCCTGTCATTACGCTGTCCTTGGGGGTGGCCATAGCGCCCCACGGGTTGTTATCCTGTTCGGGGTCAACGGTGACAATAAAAGGCTCAGCTTGGAACAGGTCGTGCGGTACGGTGGTTTCCACGACCAGATAAGTGCCATAGGGCAAGCCCTGCACACGAATATTCCCGGTGTCATTGCTGAAGATTTCGGCAAGCTGGTATTCGTTGGCGCTGCCGGTGGGCTGCCAGCCATCGCCCTTGCCGTTCTTGTTTTCTCCTGCGGCAGTCAGCGTTTTGTTGTACGCGGCAATTTCGTCAGCGTTGACCTCATAGGTCTTTGCGATGGCCTGCGTTTCCGCAGAAAAATCCCACTTCGGATGCTCGTTATCGTAGGTCTTATCAATGTAGGCATCCAAAATGCTTTGCAGGGTGTAGCTGCCGCTGCGGGTCTGCTCAAACTGCTTCAGTTTGGACAGGTCGGACACAAGGAAGAATGTAAAGCCCGCGCCCTCCAGTTCCAGTCCGTTGCTTTGGCCGCTGGAGGATACGATTTTACTGATTTCCACATTGCCTTTTGCTACTTGGTCTTGGCTCTCGGCCAGCGCATTGTCAGCATGGATGTGGTAATTGGCGCTGTAACTGGTCTTGTCGATCTGTTCACCGGCTGCCTGTCGGTTGTCGGCAAAGGTGGTCTTTTCTACATACCAACCCTCATCAGAATAGGCAGGTGTGATGTAGTAATTATGCTCATCGCAGAGGTAGCCATCTGCAAAGGACAGGTAATAGGCATCGTAAGTCCAAGAGCCATCCAACGCTTTACCTTTAGAGACTGTAGAAAACTGGTTCTTGTACACCCAATCCGTGTACTGCCCGCTGCCGTTCTTGGCAAGCGCGGCGGTCTGCCCGGTGGCTGCCTTGGTGCGGCTGTCCACGGTGGGATAGGTGCCGGAAACAGCAAGAGCGCCGTCACGCAGCGGGATAACCACGCCGGTGGAGCGCTCTACGACATAATATTTGCCGAGGTACAAATTGCTGAAGCACAGCCAGCCATTCTCGATTTTAGCGCTGGCTACAAGGTGGTCTTTTTTCAGAACGGGTAAATAGTCAGACACCCACTGCCCGCTGTTGTCGCGGATTGTGGTGTGCCAGATGGGATTGCCGTCTGCATCCACGATTTTGGAGTAGTCCACTACGCCGGTCACGCCATCGGGGTGCGTAATATCTTCGGCGGCGTAAAGGTCATACACCGCGCCGTCCAGCGCGGCATCGCCGTGAGTTTGCCCGCTGGCAAGGGCTGTGCCGTGGGCGGCGCTGCCGCCCACATACCGCACGGCATCAAGGTCAACCTTGGAGATGCTGATTTCGCCCAAGGTGCGGTCATTTTTCATAACGCCGTCTGTTGGCGTGATTGTGTAGCTGTCCTCATTGGCCGCCTTGCCGCTATTGTCGGTGTTATAAGTGCGGCTGGGGTCTTTGGCAGTGTCGTAAATGGTAACGGTAGTTTCTACGCCTGTACTGGTGACAAGTTTGGTGCCGCCTTTGTCGGTAGTGGCAATGTCGGCATTGTAGTCAGCGTTGTCCAGCCAGATTACAGAATTGTCGCTGTCCTCGGTGATTTCGATATAGTAACCGCGCTTGCCCAGCGGAGTGTTGGCCATGCCGGGATGATTGATGTCTGTCCAATCGCCAAAATAGCCTGTGGGCGCTTTGGTTTCCACGATGATAAACTTGCCCGCATTACGTTGTGTGTAGTAGAGAGGTGTGGCGCATAGAATCCGTGGTCGCATAGGCCGCACTGTTGATGACCGCATAAGTGCCATCGCCTTGGCGCTGCACACTGTAAGTGTTGTAACCGCCGGTGGGCTGGTATTTGCCTGTTACAGTATCCCACTGGAAAATCTCATATTGCGCGTCGGCAGCAATCTGATTGCCGGTTTCGCTGTCGGTTTTCTTGATGTTGACCTGCAAGGACCATTCATCGTTTTTCATCAGATAGGCATTGTTTGAATTGGCCGGTACAGAAACAGTCTGTTTGCTGCCGTTGCTGCCCCAATACATTTCAAAACCGTATGGAACACCCACTTCCTCATAGCGGAATTTGACGTTCGCCAGTTCTGCCTTTGCAGATGCAACCGCATTGTCCACCATGCGCTGGGCCTCGCCCTGCAACTCGGCAATCGCAGCATCGCGGGCGCTGTCGGCGGCTGCATCGGCTTCGTCCTGCGTGGTGTAGGGGCCTACTCGTCCGTTACGGCTGTCGGTAGTTTTGCTTACGGAGTAGTGCAGCGTCCAACTTGCAGATGCAGCACCGCCATTGTTTTGAAAATTGTCATCGTTGGTGTGGCCAGCAGTGGTAACGCTCTGTTTATCTGCGGGAGAAATATTCCATGTGCCGCCGTCAATAGTACCGCTTTTGGTGATGGGTTCAATCTCGATGGTCGCGCCGTCCACTTTCTCGGTGGTTTTAAGCTGCACCTTGTCGGTGATGATACCGTAGTCAAAATCAAAGCTGCCGCTTGCGGTCTGGGCAGGGGCTTCCCAGTTGGCGTAAATTTCCTGCACGATGGGTTTGGGGTTCGGTTCGTCATCGGAGATTTCGGGGCCAATCACAGCCACAGTCTGCCAGCCCGCACGGCCCGGCTGATAAATATAGGTATAGTAGCCGCGGGCGGATGCGTAGGCGTCTGTGCCCTCCAACAGCGTCTGCGCGGATCCAATAAGAATTTTGGCGGCAGTGCTGTCGGGATAATTCTCGATAATCTGCATCTGCGCATCTGTATAGATCGTGCGGCAGAAATCCAGCAAACTCGGCGCTTCTGCGGAGAGCGCAACCGGAGGGAGCTCCTGCATACCGAGCGAAAGCTGGGTCAAACCGCCCCAGATTCTGTACTGGTTGCCATAGTGGTCGCCGGGTACATACTGGTCTGCGCCAACCATAGAAGTATTGACATAAGTGTACGTTGGACAGTTCTTGGGCTGGCCGTCTGCGCCAGGGGTGCAGCAGTAGGCGGGTTCGCCGTTGAACCAAATCAGCCAAGTGCCGTTGACCTTGGCAACCTTGGTGATCTTGCCGCTGGTCACCGCAGGGGTGGGGCGCTCGGCAAAGGCGGCAATTTCACTGTCGGGGAAAGGATACTCGGCAGTGGCATTGCGGTCGATGGTTACATTTAATGTCTTAGTCAGTGTGCTGCCATCCGGCGCGGTATAAACCAGCTGCGCGGTAAAATTCGCATCTGCCTGTACATATACACCCAGCACCGCAGCGGAAGTTTCACTGTATTCGCTATGCAGCAGACTTTCGGCATCCGCGGCGGGTGCGCCGTAGTAGTCCAGCAGGGTCACGCTGTCCGGCAGAACCAGATCGAGCGTGCTGCCGTCGGCGGGGTACTCCACCTGCACCATAATAGGAACAATGGCATAGTCTGCGCCGTCCAGCAGGGGCGCGGCCATGGTAAGGCCGTCATTGTCCAGTGCAGCGGCGGTCAGATAGCTGCCGCTGGTTTCTTCCAGTTGGCTTTCGGGCCACTCGGAAATACCGATTTTAGTTTCACCGGTGGCAACCGGCAGACCCTCGCTGCCGATGTAGGAACCAATGGGTGCATTGGGGAGATCGGTGTACAGTTCCGCGCCGACAACGGCAGCAGGGATTTCTTCTTCAGCGGGCTGCTCTTCTGCCGCTTCCGGGGTGGCTTCGGTTACATCCTCGCCGGGGTCGGGGCTGCTCTCGTCGGTCTGGCCGTTGTCTGTTTCAGACGGCTCGGTCTGCTGCTCCATCTGCACGGTTTCCTCGGTGGGCTGCGGTGTGGGTTCCTCCGCAAACGCAGCACCGGGCAGCATGGAGCAGAGCATTACCGCCGCCGCAAACAGCGCGGTAACGCGATGCTTCAATTTATAATGTGTTTCTTTCATTGTGAAATCCTTTCAAAGCAGAGATTTTTTCACGAAAAAAAGCGCCTGCAAAAATGCAGACGCTGCGGTTATCTTTCGGGGGTATCTTGGGCGGGCTGGCCTTTTGCTTTTTCAAATTTTCGCACTTGGTTTACAAAACCGTCCAATAGGCAGGTATGCGCTTTTGTAGGTCAGCGTAGTAACAGGAACGGTCAAATCCACGGCGATCCATATCTTTGATCGTGCGAATGGAATCTGCCCATTCTCTATTTGTGCGAGAAATACGACCATCTCCATCACGGGTTTGAATGGCCGCTGCCAACACATATTTTGTGCGCTCCAAACCATATTCCGCCACTACCTGTTCAACAGCGCCAGAGCCCAGCCGCATACCATCAAAGCGCTGTGCAAGCGCTGCGTCAATCTCGTCCCGACACCTTTCATTCAAGTGGCAAGACGCATGGTACTGCTGCAATTCGCCGTGTTCGCGGGCATAAGTGACGGACTGTCGATATACTTTGGGTGGGTTCTGCTGCTGCTCCTTTTTCAGCAAGTCATCTGCGCGGTCTTCCACGCACTGAGCCACAATGCTCATATAATCGGTTTCCAGCTTGGAAAAATCCTTATACACATCCGCCAGCGGCGCGGGAGATTTCAGCAGCGCCCGCACCCGTGCAGGGGTGAGGTTCATTTCTTCCGTTGCCAGAATAATGTCCTCACGGACGCTGTACTCGTAGGCGTGGTGTAGAATTTCTTCTGGCGGCTGTGCGGTCAGCCATAGGCAATAGGCGCTCTGCTCCACCCGCATTTTTTCGCAGAGCTGCTCCTGCAGGGTCATTCTTTTACCTCGCACACCAAAGAATTGGTTTCCAGCACATGACGCCAAAAATCGACCTGCCTGTCATAAGACATATTTTCATAGCAGACATCAATCAGCGTTGCATACAGCTTTTCCTCATCTTCAGGGGAAATGGCAAGAGAAATATTGTTTTGCGAACAATAGCACAGGTAATCAACAAGGTCGCCCATAGTATCTGCACCGCTGTTCTCCAACAATTCTTCCCACTCGTGCGGAAAATCGAGATCTTCCAGCACAATATCCACCGTGTCGTCACACATAGGAATACTTACGGTTACTTCCTCTCCCGGATGCGGGCTGAAACAGTCCAAAATAGGTAAACAGCCGGAACTCCCGGCTGCATCTGCCAGCGTGTTTGCCAGCAGACTCATCATTTCATCGTGCGTCATAAAATCCTCCGAAGCAGATAAGATTCCACAAAAATTACGACTGCATACTGAATAAATCACTTCGTGTATGCAAATCATTCAACATCTCTCCATTCCAAGGAGTTGTTTTCAAGCATATCTTCCCAAAATACCATCTTGCCGTCCATGTCCATATTTTCATAGCAGATTTTGAGAAACGCAGTAAAAAGAACATCATCGGCACTTGAATTTTCGGATTCGTTTTTGTTCAGATAATCGGCAACGTCTCCAATCGTTTCAGCACCAATTTTTTTCAGTAACGGTTCGCACTCTTCCGGCCAGATTTCGCTGCCCACCGGCATGATGCGCATAACAGCGTCAACAGGATACTCTATGCGAGTTTTATCCTCCTCGCACTGGGAGAAACCGTCTATAACGCTAATACAGCCCTCATACCTTGCCTTTGTAAGCAGGGTCAACGCTAATTCTTCAATAAGTTCGTCATAAATCATGTTTTCCTCCAATAGAAAAAGCGCCCACAAAAGTGAGCGCTTGGGTAAAATATTCGGTTATGAAAACACCGGTAAACTTCCGTTTGCTGCATCTGTTTTCAGAATGGTGATCCAGTTGCTTTTGCCATAGAGAAACCGCACGATATGCACCGTTTGCGTGGCATCGTCCACCGTGTAAAACGCAAGGTAATTCATAACGATGGTGAAGCGGATTCCCCATAGGGAAAGCAGTTTGTCGGAAACGACTTCAAATTTGTGCGGGAATTCTGCCAGTGCTCCGATTTTTTCGTCGGCCACATCCAACAGCTTGTCGGCGGCAGTTGGATTTTTCAGTACAAGGTCAATATAGTCGTAGGCGTTCGCCATATCTCGTTCGGCGGCTTGGGTGACATGAATGTTGTATTTCATCTGCGCTCCCTGCGGTGGCGCAAATCAGCCATAACATCGGCAAAGGGGCGTGTGTTCCCAGCGTCAATGTCGGCAAGGCCCTCTTGCAGCTTGCTGTACAGTTCAATGCGGCCCGCCATTTCCTCATAGGTTTCCATGCTCATAACGGCAAGGTCGCCCTTACCGTTTTTTGGTAATAAAGACCGGTTCGTTGTAGGCATGGCAGTAAGAGGAAATGTCATTGTAGTTGTTCCTTAAATCTGCGCTGGAACGAATGTTCGGCATAGATAGCACCTCTCTTTTTCATACAAAAATTATATCATAATTTGTGTATGAAAACAAGTAGGAGTTTTAGTTGAAGGTAACAGTCCAGTAGGTATACTGCCCCTCGGCGGTGGAGCAAAACCAACAGGCCACACCCATGCTCGTAAAGCTGGCGTTGGTGATGTTGGCATAGTGGGCAGGACTGTTCTGCCAATAGCTGCATACGCTGCTGGCCGAGCCGATAGGACCGGCTGCGCAGATTTCACTGCGGGTGGTCATGCCGCTGTGGTCGAACGCACCGCCCGCGACAAAGCTCTCGCAGCGGGCATCTGCCGCCGCGCTCAGCCCACCGTCCATTGCCAGCGGGGAAAGTCCCGACGCCGCACGGATGGCGTTGATGTTCTCCTGCACGGCCCAGTATGTGCTGTCGCTGCTGTCGATGCTCCACCATTGCTCCGTACCGGCTGCAAGGTCGAACGGCACCGCACCATAACTGATACTAACCTGTGCCGGAGTGGCGGTTACGGTTTCCTCCACCGGGGCTTGCGTAGGTTCTGCGGTGGGGACTGCCGTAGGCTCTGCTGTCGGCGCGGGCGTGGGGGCCTGTGTCGGTTCGGGTGTCGGTTCGGGTGTCGGCTCAGGGGTTGCTGTCTGCGCAGGTTCGGCAGTTGCAGCAGCTTCCACCAGCTGCGCAGTTTCTTCGGTGGCCGGTGAGATTTCCACCAGTGCAGCCGGTTCAGCCGCAAGAGTTTCATCCGCTGCCGCTGCACACCCGGACAGCGCCAATACCATGCCCAATGCAACAATAGATTTTTTCATAAAAACTACTCCTTTCATCCTTGGGGTGGTCGCGTATACGATTGGTCTTTCTGCCTTTAATCATAAAATTTATCGTTCCTCCTGTCCACGCTGTCGATTGTCGGTCTGACACTGTTGTTCCGGCTCGGTGTCGGTCACAATGTCTTTGTCGTTCATGTTCAGCAGTCCCTCCAGCACCGCAAGACGCTTACTCTTTTCAGTCAGTTCCGTTGCCTGTGGAAATGGCCGCTTGACTTCTTCCTCGGCGCTGGCAAGCTGCTGTTCCAACTGGATTTGCATATTGCGGGTCTTTTCAATGCTCGGTTCAATACCATTTGCCAAATTGGAAAGGCGTGTCAGATTGCCTAGCACATCAGCTCCCAGCTGAGTGCTATATGTACCAGAGCCAGCCAATCTTGCATGGTACTCGTTGCCAAAAGGCAGATGTTGGATTTGCAGTTCCATACCCTTGAAATACCCGATAGGTACGGGCTTTTCGCTATTCAGTGCCAAGCCCAGCAGACCTAACAGGGCTTTCCCCGCAGGTTCTTTTTTCGTAGTAAACTTTCTTTTCCAACTGGATACAGAAAACATCTTTGCCGTCCGCATCCACTACGGAGTGTTCCTTTACGGTGGCGGCGTCTACCGTGGCATTTTCAATCTGTTCTTTGCATTTTCGAATTTCAGCCGGGAAGCCGATGGCAATTTTATTTTCCAGTTCATAACGCTGGCTGTCATGGGCAGCTTTCAGTGTTTTAAGACGGGTCAACTGCACGTCCAAGTCCATCTTTTCCTTGATAAGCGGATTGCCTGCCGCCAATGCCTTGACCTCGGCGTAGGACAGTGCAGCCTCGTCCATATCATCGCAGCTGCGAGCCGGAGATTTTGAGGTCATGATCTGCCCGATGAATTTTTGCTTATTTTCGATAAGCTGCCACGAGTAGGCATCAAATGTTCCCTCCGTTACATAACGGAAAACATAGACCTCCTTATTTTCATTGCCCTGTCGTAATATTCTGCCCTCACGCTGCTCAATATCAGATGGCCGCCACGGTACATCCAGATGGTGCAACGCGATCAACCGCTTTTGGACATTGGTTCCGGCTCCCATTTTGGCGGTGCTGCCCATCAGCACGCGAACTGCACCGCTGCGAACTTTTCCGAAAAGTTCCGTCTTGCGGGCATCGGTGTTTGCTTCATGGATGAAGGCAATTTCTGTTTCGGGGATTCCGCGCTCGATCAGCTTTGCTTTCATGTCATCGTAGACATTGAAAACGCCTGCCTTGGGCGTGGACAGATCGCAGAAAACAAGCTGCGCACTGCGTTGAGGCATGGTCTGCTCCCATATCTCAAAAATTTTGCCCACACAGATATTGACCTTGCTGTCAGGATCGTCGGGCAAGTCGGGGTCGATCAAGCGCTGATCCAGCGCCAATTTGCGTCCGTCGTTGGTGATTTTCAGCATATTGTCCTCATAGGGCTTTACCATTTTATTGCGGATTTTGTCGGCCCCCGTTCGCCCAATTCTGTCACCATCTGCTTTTGTATTTCAGGAGGGCTTTAGCTGAATGTTGGTCGGCTTGCCGCCCACAAAGAGCAGGGACAGGTAATTTCAGCATATCTGCTGTTTGAATGTCAGCGCATTCTTTGAACATTGCCATAAGTTCCGGCAGATTGAAAAAACGAGCAAATCGTGTTTTTGTGCGGTAGCCGGTTCCCTCCGGCGCAAGTTCGATGGCTGTGACGGTTTCGCCAAAGGTGGCCGCCCAACTGTCAAAGTTTGCAAGGCCGTTGCGTTCCAAGGTGTACTGCTGCAAATAGCGCTGCATGGTATACAGCTCGGTCATACTGTTGGAAATGGGGGTGCCTGTGGCAAACGTTACGCCCCGCGCCCCAGTGATTTCATCAAGGTACTGGCACTTCATAAACAGGTCACTGGCCTTTTGGCTCTCGGTGGTGCTGATACCCGCGATGTTGTGCATCTTTGTAACGGTCATGAGGTTCTTGAAATTGTGTGCTTCATCGACCATGAGGGAGTCTGCACCCAGTTCCTCAAAAGTCACCACATCATCCCGCTTCGGGGCGTCCAGTAAATTTGACAGCTTGGTTTTCAACTGCTTTTTCTTACTTTCCAACTGCTTGACGGTCAGGCGGCTGTCGCTGTTGTCCATGCTCTCCAACTGCATCTCCAGCTCGTCAATTTGCTTGCGGATAAACTCGGCTTTTCTGGCATCGGAAAGTGGAATCTTTTCAAACTGGCTGTGACCGATTACCACAATGTCATAGTTGCCGGTGGCGATTTTGGCACAAAACCGCTTGCGGTTCGTTTTTTCAAAATCGCGCTGCGTTGTGACTAAAATGTTTGCGTTGGGATACAGTTTCAGTGCTTCACTGGCAAACTGGCCTGTCAGATGATTTGGCACGGCGACAAGTGTTTTGCTGCATAATCCCAATCGCTTTTTCTCCATCGCGGCGGCGACCATCTCATAGGTCTTACCTGCACCGACAGTGTGCGCCAGCAGTGTGTTGTGCCCGTACAAAATATGTGCAATGGCATTGCGCTGGTGGGGCGCAGCGCGCGATTTCCGGGTTCATGCCGAAAAACTGGATGTGGCTGCCGTCGTACTCACGGGGGCGGATGCAGTTGAACTTTTCATTGTACAGCGCCACCAAGCTTTCCCGGCGCTCACGGTCCTTGAAAATCCAGTCTTTAAAAGCATCTTCTATCATCCGTTGCTTGGCCTGTGCTTCTTCGGTGGCAGGACCATTGAGTTTATGCTGCTCCTTGCCGTTTTCGTCATAGATTGTATCGTAAATTTTGGTGGCCCGCAGGTTGAGTGCGTTCTCCAACAAATGATAGCCGTTGATACGTTTTGTGCCGTAGGTGTTCGTGACGCGGATATTATCGTTGCCCTGGCTCTTGTTGGAAATATACCAGTTATTCAGGTATTCATTGTAACGGACAGCTATTTTTTGTTCGCGGTAGGTTGACTGAAAAAGTTCATCGGCAAACTGCTTGATGATTTCCGACCCGATCCATGTGACACCCAACCGAACCGTTATCTCGCCCGCCGTCAAGTCTTTGGGCTGCACCTGTTCCAACGCTTCTACATTGATGCGGAATGCCGGGTCTTGGTCGGCTGCAACATGAGCAATACGCAGCTTTTCGCGTACATTGCCGGATAAATACTCGTCCGCCATAAGGTAAACAGGGCTGCCGTCCTCCTGTTTGCGGAAAGGCTCTACAAAAATAACGCCCGCCAGTTCCTTGGCAAGCGTTGCTTCATCTTTCCCGGTAAGGTGCATCATGTAAAGGCATATCGACCTTGGCACGTTCCCCGATGCTCAGTGCCAGTGCATCCGATGCCGTGTCGGCGTGGTCGGGTATCTGTGCAGAGCGAATAGTCCTTTTGGTGAACATATCCGACTTGCTGATAAAGTTTCCTTTTTCATCGACATTTTCCAGTGAACACAGCAAATAGTAGCTGCTGTCATCCCGGAAAGACAACTCCGCGCTGCGGCTGTTGATTAGGCCGTGTTTGCCGCGGAAGGCATCATATTGGCGGTTAAGCTGGGTTTGCAGACGGTGGATTTCCTCGTCCGACAAGTCCTGCAACTGCGCATCGATCAGAGCGCGGGTGGTATCGCGCAGTTCCACCAGTTTGCGGATGCGCTCGGCAGAGGCTGCGTTGGGATTACATTCCCGCATGACTGCGCCTTCGCGGTAATAGATTTTATCGTCCTTTACCGTGTAGCTGAAATTACGCACAAAGGGATCGGCATCGATGTACTTGGTGTCCTCGCCGCTTTCCTCCTGTATGGGAATTTCGGCTTTTGTCAGCGTGGCGGTCAAGTGCTGCATGGCAGCGTCGATTTGCGTTTCCAGCAACGGCTTTCCGAAACGATCCACCGCATCGGGGGGCTATTGGCTGGCAGGTGGGAGTCGGGCCATACGGACCGGAGACTAGCTCCATCTTGCCGCAAATCATATCAGGGTGCTCCACAAAGTAGCGGTTCATGGTGATGCCGTTGGCATCTTCTGCAAGGTGCAGCCAAGGCTCATCCTGCTGGCGCAGTGTGTCACGCTTTTGCAGGAAAATTACATCCGTCATAATTTTAGTGCCGCTGCCCTTGAACCCATTGTTGGGCAAGCGCACCGCACCGATGAGGTCGCAGCGCTCGGCAATGTACTTGCGGGCGCGGTCATCCTTTTTGTCCAATGTGCCGCTGGAGGTGATGAACGCCATGATGCCGCCGGTGCGCAGCTTGTCGATGCTCTTGGCAAAGAAATAGTCGTGAATGGGAAAATGCAGCCGGTTATACTGCGGGTCATTGACTTGGAAATTGCCGAAAGGGACATTGCCAATAACGCAGTCAAAATAGTTGTCGGGGAGAAGCGCATTTTCATAACCGGTTACTTGGATATTGGCCTTTTTTGATATAGCTGCTTGTGAGATGCGGCCTGTGATGCTGTCCAATTCTACGCCGTAGAATTTGGCATCACTGCTGCCAAAATGTCCGTGTGCGAGAAATGCGCCTGTGCCCATGCTGGGTTCTAGGATTTTGCCGCCCTTTACGCCGAAGCGTTCCAGTGCGCGGTAGATGGGGTGGATAACGGTGGCAGGGGTATAAAACGCCGTCAGGGTGCTGCTGCGGGCAGCTTCATACTCGGATTCAGACAATGTTGCTTTCAGTTGGCTGTACTCGTTCGACCATGCACTTTTGTTCGGGTCGAACGCATCCGAAAGCCCGCCCCAGCCCGTGTACTGCGCTAAAATTTTCTGCTCATCCTCAAAAGCAGGGCTGCCGCCGTTCGCTACGCGCTGCTCAATTTCTTTCAGCTTTTGGATAGCGGCAATGTTGGCTGCAAACTTTTCGCGCGGTGCTGTCGGCAGGTTGTCCAGATAGGGTGCTTCATAGGTAATGGGTTCGCGGTGGTAAGGTTCATCTTCTGCCGAAAGCCGTTCTGCGTCCGCCATAACCTGCTCCACAAAGGGGCTGGGTTCTTCGATGACTTTCGCCCACGATGGGTTCGGCAGTTTCTTCTGGCTGCTCTTGGCGGCTTGGAACTTCCGGGGCGGATAGTGCTGCATTTTTGGGGTTGGCAGCAAGCAGCCGCGCAAACTCCTCGTGGCTGACGGCACGGCCTACCAGCGGGAAACTTTCATCCCGCAGATGAATGTTTTCTCTGCCGATTTCCTCGACGGTAAAGGGTCTGGCATCTTCCAGATAAACCGTACTGCCGATAGTTACAGGTGATTTTTTCGACTTTTCTTGTAGTCGGATGATGCTTTTCAAACTCTGCTTCGGCGGTATTGATAAAATCCGAGAAAGCGCTGTTTTTTCAATGCCCTGCGCAGCAAGCTCGTGGTTATCTTGGAAGTAGTCGATATGGACAATGTTACCGTCAACCTCATAGCGGATTTCGTTCCGCAGAAGATTGGCATACACTTGGATTTCGTGCTCATCGTCCTCGGTGGTAGAGTAAGCAAACTCCACGCGGGTCAAAAGTCGGAGAAATTCGGCTCGTTTAGCCCCTCATTCTCGCAGAAATCCGCGATAGCGTGTTTTGCATGGTCAAGGGCGGCATCGTTCGCCGCGCGGGCGGCTTGCTGTTCTGCTGCCCATGCCTGATAGGTAGCTTTTTCGGCATCGGTCAGATACTGGTCGTTGTAAATCAAAAGCCGTAGGCGTTGGGCAACCTCTTTCCACTTCAAAACGCGGCGATACTCGCCGTCCTCTGTACGTCGGGTGATTTCAAGATTTTTTTTGCCCATGTGGTCAAGAAAGCCATGCCCACCATCGAGGAAGATCCATGTGCCGCCGCCGATGCCGTATTCCTTTTTTTCAGCCAGCGGGCTTGATCTTCCTCGATAGGAAGTACCTGTGCAGAGAGATATTGCTGGATGCAAAATTTGCTATCTTCAAACGCGCTGCCTCTGCACAGTGCATCGGTAATGTCCTGCTCGGAAATATACTTGCCGGATGCGTCAATGATGGGCTTGTTCCCACTTTTTGGCTTCTGCCGCAAGGTCGATGTTTTTAACCTGTTTCTCATGACTCGGCAGCCCTGCCTTTTCAGAATCTTCGGGGGTAAGGGTAAGCTGCTCCATCTGCTGCTGCACGGGTGCTGCTTTGATGGGAACAATCAGCCGCCCTTGCTCGATAAGGTCAGCAATCTTTGCAGCAACAGCATCCCATGTCAGATTGACCTGTGCTGTTTTGGTAAGATAGTTGCCCTCCCAAAGTTCAAGGTACATATCATGCCGGATAAAACCTACGAAATGGTCATCCACGAACAAATATGTATAAATTTGCTTGTAACAGTGCTTGCAAAAAGGCGCTGCGCTCGGCAAGGTCGGGATGCTCATTGAAATATTCCAGAATAGCCGCATTGTCGGCACGGCTGGAGGATTCTTTCGCCAGTAAGCCTAGAATCAGTTCATCGCTCAGCGGCGGCAAATCAGAAATGGGTACAGAAAAAGCGGAGGGCGTTGTATCGCTCTCCCGCTTGGGATTCTTGTATTACAGGCTGTAAAATCTGCTGCATCGCCAGTTCCTCGGCTTGGCTCTGCAAGGCGTTTATCCACTGCGTCCAGCCCATCGGGTCGGTCTGCCGGTTCGGGGCGGTGCTCTGCTGCATCAGCGTCTGCATCGTCTGCTCGATTTGCCGGTGTACTGCGTTGTCCATCTCCGCCAGATGCGGGTACAGCGTTCCCTCCAGCAGCATCTCGTCGAACACCATCGGCGCGGTCTCCAGCAGGAATTTGCGCCGCAGGCTGCCGTACTTGCCGATCTCCGGCATCGGCGGCTCGTTCAGCGTCAGCGCCGGGATTTGGTAGCCGTTCACCATCATGTACTCCATTGTTGACCTCCTTGGTGTTATTGGTTTCTTCCTGTTTGTCACCATAATAGCGGACTTTTTCGGCGCGTGCAACACTGTCGATTTCTCTCGTGATGCTGCCAATCTGCTGCATAAAAGGCCGCGCCGCCTGTTGGCAAGCACTGCCCAAACACAGGGCAATGCGGTTGGTATCAAACTGCCCCACGGATTCGAGGGCAGACAAGTCCAGCCGCGCGGTATCTACACCGCACCGCAGCGCGGCCATATACAGGCAGCTTTGGGTGACGATTTGCAAAAATAGCCGACGCTGTTCATTTGGCTTTGCCCACTGTAAGCTGCTGCCGTCCACTGCCTTTTCCAGTGCAGTCGTGAACATGGCGCTGCGCTGGGCAACATAGGAAGTTGAGATCATGAGCAACGCACTTTGGATGCTGTCGGCATGATTATCGACAATGATTTTATCCCAAACAGGCTTCCAGTTTTGGTCTGTTACCGCCCACGGTAATGCTTCGGAAATTTCATGGATAGGAATAGTGTCGGAAATATCAAACAGATACCGCAGCCGGGGAGAATTGGCGCGGGTGTCAAATACCGCTGTGCCGTGCGCACCACGCTTTACCCTACGGCCTGCGTTTTTATTCCAGTAGTCCATGTCCGCCACGGCTTCCGGTGGCGGTGGGGTTTTGTGCATAAATTAGAAGTTGGTTCGGGAAACTGTAATTATAAGCAATGGCCGCTGTCCTCAGAAATTCTTTCCAGCGGTCACTACTCTCCGTGACAGTTTGCAGTTGCTTTTTGGCAAGCGCACGGATGTTTTCGTATTTTGTCATAGGCTGCTCCTTGATTTTATCGTTCGGAATGGTACTTTGATTGTGCCTGTTTCATTCTGTGTACATAGTCCACCACGCTGTAACGCTTCATGTATGGATTTTCGCTGGGGGGTTGAATTTTTTCAAAATGGATGCCATCCAACCGCGAATCATTCATGTCCAGCACGGCCTCAATGGGGATAACTTGAAGTTTGCCCAAAATATTAAGGTTTCGTCCAAATATTCCCGAAACATTGTGGAAACAACGGTCTCCGCACACCCATAACAGCTTTTTTCCCGCCGGTATTTTCCCAAAAGAACGTTTCAGAATTATCACGGAGAGGGGTTCTGCGCCGAAATAGCTTGTAAACCTGCGGCTTCGGCCTGTTCATAGGCACGAATCAAATTTTTGAAATTCCACTGTGGCTCAATATAGACCCAGCTTTCTTGGTATCCCATTATCGTTCCAGCCTTTCCCAAAAAGATAGTTTGTTCCCATAGCGCTCATCCTGAGGGCGGATCTTGGCTGCGGGCAACTCACCGCCCTGCATTGTTTCCACCTGTGGCAGAAACAGGAGGCGGCTGTATCGGTCTGCTTGGTCTTTGGATAAACCCACGACCTTATCGCCGTTCAATCCACAAATGAGAAACCGTCCGCGCACGGTCATCCCCTCGTCGTTGATTTGCCTGTTATATTTCAATCGGCTTTGGGTTTTGCTGCATATAAGCCCGATGCGGGGCGTTCCAAACGGCTTTAGAATTTGGCTCTCGCCATCAATGACTTCGGAAACCGCAGCCGCCGCGCTGGTGAAAGCAGCTTGATAAGGGCAGTAGCCGGGTTCGACAACCAATGTAATCTTGTCATCTGCATCACCTCACCGGCTGCCGTGCTGATGGGCACGGGCGTAGTTTTCCAACAGATGTACAATGACTTTTTTGCATCTGCTCACTGCTGAATCCCTTGGGGAAAAATCGCTCGATTTCCGAAACAGGAATCATAAGCTGCGGTGCGCGCGGCTTTACGCTGGGCGGCTTGGCCGACATGATATGCTGGATTTTTTCGGGTGTAAGTACACTCTCCTTGCTCGCCTCTTTGAGTTTCTGCGCCTGTGACAGTGACGGGGTGCAGCCCTCTGATTCCATGTAGGAGAGAAAAATCTTCCTGTTCTTCGGGGGTAAGGTAACTAAGTTCTACGGCGGGGGTGGTTTTCAGCTTACCATCGTCAACCATCTGCATAAGAGGGGGGTGTGAGTTTGTTAAGACGGACAAAACGCTGCACTGTTTTATACCCCTCACCACTTCCATCTGCAACTTCTTGTACGGATAACTTCTGGACAACTTGTCCAGAAGTTAAAATCTCGGCGTTGACCTTGCCTTTTGATAGCCTCCAACTTCATCTGATATGCTTTTGCCTTTTCACTCGGCAGAATATGCTCCCGCTGGCAGTTAGAATCCACCATCAAAATAATAGCTGTATCATCGTCCATATCCCGCACGATGCAGGGCATGGTTTCCACGCCAGCCCGCTGGCTGGCATGGCAGCGGCGGTGGCCCGCCACGATTTCATACCCACCATCCTGCCGAGGGCGAACAATGGCCGGAGTCATAACGCCGTATTCCTTGACACTGTCCACCATTTTGTCCATCTCGTCATCGTCACGAACTTGAAAAGGGTGATTCCGAAAGGGATGTAGTTCCGTCAGCGGCAAGATTTGAATTTTCTCTAATTTTGCTTCCTGCCGCTCCTGCTCACTCGAAAAGAGATTATCGAGTGAGGGGAGATTGATGTTGCTGCCGTACTCTCTCATGTTCCGTCACCTCCTTAGCAAGCGCTTTGTACGCTAAACTGGCCGGGCCATTGGCGTCGTAGATCAGCACGCTATGTGTGCTGGCGGCGCTCTCTGCCGTGCGCGTACTGACAGGGGATTTCCGCGCGGTAGATTTTCAGTGCGTGGCCATAGGCGCTGCGCAAGGCGGCACACACATCTTTGGACAGATTGGTGCGCTTATCTACCATCGTCAAATGCACAATGCCGTCAATGTCCAACCGCGGGTTGATACGGAGTTTCACTTGGTTGACAGATTTGAACAGGGATACCAGTCCTTTCAGCGCAAAATGCTGTGCTTGCACCGGGATAAGCACCCTATCTGCCGCCACAAGTGATGCCACGGTGATGATGCCCAGCGAGGGCATACAGTCGATCAGGCAGTAGTCGTATTTGTCCTTGAACGGCTCCAGTGCCTGTTCCATGACTCTTTCGTGTGCCATGACGGTTACAAGACTCACTTCCATGTCGGACAAACCGATGTCGGAGGGAATGAAATCCACTTTTTCTTCGTGGTGCAGCACCACTTTCGGGCGGATTCTCGCACTTGATAACAGATTCAATAAGGTCGCTGATTGTTGCACCGTTTTCGCAGCCATCATAGCCGAGATAACTGCTCAAATCGCCCTGCGGGTCGGCATCCACCAACAGCACCTTGTGCCCATTGCCGCCAGCGCTGTGCCAAGATTTACAGTGGTGGTCGTTTTTCCTACGCCGCCCTTTTGGTTTGCAACTGCAATAGTTTTCATATTCTGCTCCTTTACCGTTCCATGCTAATAAGCCGACGAGCCGCCAGCAAATAGTCGTTATAGTCCTTTCCGATGGCCGGAGGTGTGTCCTGTACAATATATCCGCGCTCTGCCAGTCTTTTTGCAACGATTTTCGTGAAGTTCCTGCCGGGGTCATCGCGGTCAAAGCAAAGCGACACATACCTAACTTCGGGATGTTGCTGCAAAAAGTAGTCAATCGGCTGGTGGTTCAGCCCACCCAACGCCAAGTAGTGGACGCTGCGCCACGGTGCATCGTGCTTGTACTGCCGCAGTGTTGCGCCGGACATAGCATCAATAGGGGCTTCGTAGATTTCCACAGTATCACAGGTTTCAGTCTCGGCAGGAATCAGAAAACCATACTGCTTTTTTGACTGCCCGCGACATCGCCGCGAAACCCGCCTTGACAGCAACGCTGAAAAGCAGAGCGCGGTACACCTTCTGCGTCCTTGCCCACAAACACGCAGTTGCGATAGCTGCCGCGTGTGGTTTGGTACAGGATACCGCTGTTCACGCAATAACGCAGGACTTTCGGGCTGATGCCACGGTGCATCAGATAAGCGGTGGCCGCTTCGGTGTTTCGATCTGCGGCTGGCAGTTCAAACGGACGGACCGTATGCTGCCGGGTAGGTGTTGCTTTAGCCGCCTGAATAGAAACGGGCATTGGAGTCATCGCACTCAACAGCCGTATTGCCGACACAAAATTCATACCCCTCAACCTTCGTCAGATAGTCGATAGCATTGTTGCCGCCCACACTTTTGAGCGTACCAGTGAAACTTCCCATTTGCAGGGGTAATAACAAGGCTGCTGTGCGTTTTTTGTGCGATATTCCTTGTCTGTTTTGCGAACAAGCTCGCCGGGATGGTAGGTTTCGAGATACTGCATTACGCTGATGCGCCGTGCAGCCTCAATATTTTTTTGATATTTGCCCATGATGACCTCCAATTTTGAAATAAAAAGCACCTTGCCTGTGGACAGGTAAGATGCTTATAAGAGCCGATATTCTCTTTTCAGTTGGCTGTTTCTTCAGCCGGCTGGAGAGGGGTGGGGGAGAGGAACGAAGCAACCCCCGTTCCTATAAAAGTGTATAGTATCCCCTTGGTGCATTTATATTGATTTTACGTTGTATGCTATATTTCGCACGTTGCAAAGGTGACCCTTATAAGGTATAATCTATTATGATAAGGTAAGGCAGGTGAGCATCCATGCGTTTTTCTTGATGCAGCGTGACCATCAAGTGGCTGTTATTGAAATAGCCGAAAAAAACCGGCGATATAATTGATGTGGCTGAGGTTCTTTTTCTGCGCAAAGAATCCCCCTCGGCGCAAAAACATATCAACGGCAGTTTCGATGTTCTCTCCCCCCTGCGTAAATGGTGGGCCGGGCGTGGTATTCCTGCAAGCCGCTCCGGGCTGGAACACGCGCTGGAAGCGCTGCACGTTCCCTATGCGGAACTTCTGCTCGTCAAGTGCAGCGGCCTGAGCCTTTCCGATCAATATTGGGTCACTCCCTGCGATGCTCCGCAACGCTGGCATGATGTAAACTTTTACGAGAATGACTTTTCTGACGATGTGGGCCGCGCCTTGTTTGGTGAGGGCGTTCTCTCTGCACAGCCGGATTTGTGTTCTCCCTGCAATACCTCGGACGGCTTGTTACAAAAGCGCTGGCGCATTGCGGACAGAAAACGGATTCTGTTAAAGGCCGGTTCGGGCATTTACCAGCAAGAGCCTTACAATGAAATTGTGGCCTCTGCGTTGTATGATACCCTCGGTATGCCGCACGTTTCTTATTGGCTCGTAGATCAGGGCGGGCAGGTCATGTCCGCTTGCGAGTGCTTCACTGACGAACGTACAGAACTTGTCACCGCTGCCCAATTTATGCGACTGCTGCCGCAGCAACAGGGCATTTCCAACTGGCAGCACTTTTAACGATTGCTGTAATGCAGTTTGGAATCTCCGATGCACAAAAAAAAATGTCTGCAATATGCTGGCCGCCGATTATATCTTAGCCAACACAGACCGACACTTGGGTAATTTCGGTTTTCTCCGTGATTCCGAAACACTGGAGTGGAAAGGACTTGCCCCTATCTATGACAGCGGCACAAGCCTTTGGCAGATGACACTCACCCGCGCCATCAGCGCAGATGCAATGGTTCCGGCAAAGCCGTTTGAAACGTCGCAGCAATCTCAGCTAAAATTGATCGCTCCTTATGTGGATTTGCCGCTGGAGCGCCTTGATGGATTTTCTGGCAAGGCAAAGGATATCTTGGAGGATGCTGCCCAGTTTGATGATGGGCGAGCCGCGAAAATTGCTGCCGCGGTTGAGGGCAGAATCCAAATGTTTCGATTGAATAGGGCATAGTCCGAAATGGTTCCAAAGCATACGGTTTGTGAACTGACTACAAATTGTAGGCAGTTGGAAAAAAGCAGAAGCTATGTGTTGCTGGTTACTGCCGATGATAGTTGTGCGCCAACTGGTGACAAATTGTCAGCAGTTGAAATAGAGGCAAAAAACAGCGTCCTCCCGGTTACATTCGGAGGACGCTGTTTCCATATTCACTGGCGTGTACCTATGCACTGCTTTTTCAGTTGGCTTTCCCTGCTGGCTAAACTCTTTGGCAAGAGCAGCCATCTTTTGTGCCGGTCTATAACTATCCAGCACATGAGGACTGACCAAGAAATTTAGGATGCAAACTTTTGGTATCATGTAGCTGCTACCTATTTTTGAAGTACCGAAAATATCCATTGCTGCACCACGTTGTAATGGTATTATGATGGTAGCCGGTAAACTTGCTGACTTCCGTAGCGCTTAGTACATCGCTGTATGGCCGCATCTTGCATTTCAGAAAAGCTGCAAATTTGTCTTTGTCTTTTGCCGTGTCAAGATTAGCCCATTCCCGCAGCGTAAGGGTTTTCCTTGGACTGCCATTGTTCCAACTTGCCGAGTAGTAACCAGTTGGGGGCGTATATCTTTGCGGGCTGGATTGGCGCTTTTTTAGGTAGGCAATAACATCCTTTGTGTTGATAATGTACTGCCGCGTTTTTTTGCTTGCCGGTATCTATGCAGGGCACAAGCCCGCTTTTCAGCAAGTATCGGGCTGTCTTTTTACTGATATGGCAGATGACACGCATCTGTTCCAGCCCGATTTTTTCGGGGTAAGTTTCCTTGATTTTTGCAAAATCATAACTGTAATCCACTATAATCACCGTCCGCTATTTGAACTCATCAACAGCAGGTAGGGGGCGGTTTGATTTTTCGATAAGGGGATTTTTGCATAAAATTTAGTCAACGTAATTCTGTAAATGCCTGTTGTAATAAGGAAAATCAGCCTATTTTGTTCTCTCCGGCTTTTTCTCCAACATCTCTCCAACGTGCCAAAAACGCCTATTTTTCTCTCATTTTTCCCGGAAAATCAGCTTTTTGAAATGGGTTCAAATTGCGACGCTTTGACGTTAAAAGGACTTCTTTTTTGACCTTTTTCTTCGTTTTGCCGCTGAATCATCTTCCGACAACTTCCGCTTTTTACTGGCAAATTCCGTCAGTGGCGGTGTAGGCGATAAAACTCGAAATGCTTTAGGACAGGAGACTGTCGCGTGGGTTCGACTCCCACCATCTGCGCCATATCCGCCGTAGAATCGAAAGATTTTACGGCGGATATTTTTTATTTTCCTTTCCCCAAACACAGTGTTTCGAGTTTATACAACAACCGACGCTGATTGAAATCGCCCGCAACAAAAAATCCGTTCCCAAAAAGCCATTTGTTGCCCGAATTGTTGCCCACAGTTCATAATTTCCTGCAAAAAAAGGATAACATCTTATAAAGAGTTACTCCCTGCCGCCCCATTTTGCGGTGTAGCAAACACCGCCTGATGGTATGCCGTCAGCACATTGAGTTTGCGCTGCTCCTGAACTTGTACATAACGAGTCGTTACCGTGTTGATGTTCAGATTCACGCCCATCTGCTGGGCAAAGTCATCCACGGAATGGCCGAGAATTTGACTAACTGCATAAAAAAATCGCCCGTCAAATTGTACATATTAGTGCCTGCTGTGCCGCGCAAATCGTGAAAACGAATTTTCGGCATCCCTGTGCTGCGCATAAAGTCGGTAAATCTGGCAGAGATACGCTTTTTGCAAGTACGGCGAACCGTCTGGTTTGCACACAACAAGGTCATTGTCGTAATACTCTACCCCGCTGAGTTTGCACAGCCGCCGCCGATCCGTCTGTTCCTGTCGGAGCCGTAAAAAGATCGGCAATGCTTCCTCTGTGATGAGAAACGTTCGTGTTTCGCCCTCATCACGGTCTTTCAGCGGTTCAAAGATGTACCACAATCTTGGTGTCGTGGGGCAAATCACAGGGTAATTGTCCGTGCAGCGTGATTTGTCTGTGCGTAAAATCCACACCGCGCCAACGCAGCCCCAGTGCTTCGCTGAGCCGCAAGCCAAGCAAAACACTGAGCAGCACTGCCGACTCCAGAACATTGCCGTGAACGAATGCCAAAAGCTGCTGTACCTGCTCAACGCTGTACTTGTCATACTTGCGCCCGGCATTTTTGTGAAACCGCGTCATAATGTTCTTAGCCGGGTTGATGGGTATAAGTCAACAGCTCGTCAAGCGTTGTGATTTGCCGTTCCCACAAATGATCGCATTGCTGCCGATAACGATTGCAGGCGGCACTAACACGCATGAACCGCACCGAGCAATCGATATTTTATCGTAATAATGCCCCTGCCCGTAGGTTCGCTTCTATTTATTGGGGCGCTTTTGTCATATATGCCAAATACACGATTTAACTTTATCATATTTTACAAAAAGATGTACTTTCCATTGACTTTTGAATGATAATACCGTATAGTATATTTACATCATTATGCTAATTTTGATGTAAATAACAAGTAAGGGTTCCACAATGAAAACATTTGACTTCAAAGCAACATACTCCCGGCTACTGACGCCAGAGATCGTGTCCCGTCTAACGCAGCTCCACGAATACAAAGGTCGACTGAACAGGCTCCTTGAAACGGATGCTGCCGCACTATCTGAAATCCAAGAAACCGCCATCCTGCAAAATGTCGCTGCATCGAATACCATGGAAGGCATTACTGTTGCCGATGAGCGGCTGAAAAAACTTATCCTAAACAAAACCAATCCGCAAACCGATGACGAGAAAAAAGTGGCGGGTTATCGGGATGTGCTGGCTTCCATAAGTGCAAATTACGACTTTTTGCCACCAGTACCACCCACTATTTTGCAGTTACACCGAGATTTATACAAATTCAGCGGTAAAGCTGTGGGCGGCAATTATAAAGATACCGCCGGCGAACCATGCGCTGAAAGCCTTGCTTTCCTATGTAATGCCTTTGAACAAGCCCTGCAAGACCCAGTCCTTGACCCGCTGCTGCTGATTTCGATGTTCATGGTGGACTTTCTGAACATCGCCCCCTTCGATAACGGCACCGAACGAATGAGCCGCCTGCTGCTGGCACTGCTCCTGTACCGTTCCGGCTATGAAGTGGAGCAATACAGCAGCATAGACGCGATTCTTCTTAACACAAAAGCATCCTACGATGCAGCACTGCAACGCAGTTCCCATAACTGGGCTGCCGGCACAAATGACTACGCACCTTTTACCGCCTACCTGCTGAACACTCTTGTTACGGCATACAAAAAAGCTTTGACGAGATTGCCACACAGCTAACCGCCAAAGGTCTGTCAAAGCCTTACCGCGTGCGCGAAATCATTAAATTGCACCAAGGTGAAATCACCAAAAGCGAAATCCTAAAGCAGTGTCCGGACATCAGCCAAATCACTGTCCAGCGGGCGCTGGCAGACCTGCTAAATAACAAGCGCATCACAAAAATCGGCGGTGGCCGCTCCACTTCTTACATTTGGAACGGAGAGAAACTAACATGATTACCGGAGAACTCAAAAATAAAATCGACAGCCTTTGGGATATTTTTTGCAGCGGGCGGTCTTGTAAATCCGCTGGATGTCATTGAACAAATCACTTATTTAATGTTCATTCACGACTTGGACGATTCCGACAACCTGCGCGCCAAGGAAGCCGCCATGCTGGGGTTGCCGTACCAGAGCATTTTTTGCGGACGAGGTGCAGCTCGGCGAGCGCACCATCGACGGTCAGCAGCTCAAATGGAGCGTGTTCCACGACTTTCCGGCGCAGAAAATGTACGCCACCATGCAGGAATGGTTGTTCCCGTTCATCAAAAAAAATCTGCACGGCGACAAAAAACAGTGCCTACTCCAAATACATGGACGACGCCATTTTCAAGCTGCCCACGCCGCTGCTGCTGTCCAAAGTGGTGGACGCGCTGGACGAAATCTACCGCTTGATGAATGAGTCGCAGGCGTTGGATGTGCGCGGTGACACCTATGAATATCTGCTCTCCAAAATCGCGCAGTCCGGCTTGAACGGTCAGTTCCGCACGCCGCGCCATATCATCAAAATGATGGTCGAGCTGATGGACCCCAAGGCGGACGAGATCATTTGCGACCCTGCCTGCGGCACTTCCGGCTTCCTCGTCGCAGCGGGCGAGTACCTGAAAGAGCGCCGCAAGGAAGAAATCTTCTTTGACCGTCAGAAAAAAAGACCACTACATGAACCATATGTTCTTCGGCTACGATATGGACCGCACCATGCTGCGCATCGGCGCCATGAACATGATGACCCACGGCATCGACAACCCTTATATCGAGTACCGGGACAGCCTGAGCGACCAGAACCCGGACAAGGAAAAATACTCGCTGATTCTTGCCAATCCGCCGTTCAAGGGCAGCCTGGACGCCGACACCGTATCCGCCGACCTGCTGAAGGTCTGCAAGACCAAGAAAACCGAGCTGCTTTTCCTTTGCGCTGTTCCTGCGTATGCTGAAAATCGGCGGGCGCTGCGCCTGCATTGTTCCCGATGGTGTGCTGTTCGGCTCGTCCACCGCGCACAAGGCAATCCGTAAAGAACTGGTAGACGGCAACCGCCTGGAGGCAGTTATCTCGATGCCGTCCGGCGTGTTCAAGCCCTATGCCGGTGTTTCCACCGCCATTTTGATTTTCACCAAGACCGGGCATGGCGGCACGGATAATGTGGTTCTACGATATGCAGGCCGATGGTCTTTCGCTGGACGACAAGCGCTGCCCTGTGCAGGAGAACGACATTCCCGACATTATTGCGCGCTTCAAAAATCTGGACGCCGAGAAAAACCGCGCCCGCACGGAAAAATCGTTCTTTGTTCCCAAGCAGGAAATTGTGGATAACGGCTACGACCTGTCCATCAACAAGTACAAAAAGACCGAGTACAAGCCTGTGGAGTACCCGCCGACGAGTGAGATCATGGCAGAACTGCGCCGCTTGGAGAAAGAGGTCAACACGGCAATGGACGAACTGGAGCAGATGCTGAAATAAGGAGCGCACCATGACGGAAAACGATAAGCTGCAAATGTTTGAGGAGCAGACCATCCGCACCGCTTGGGATGAGGAAAAGGAAGAATGGTATTTTTCGGTGGTGGATGTCGTGGTTGCATTGACAGAAAGCCCCGACTACAAGACCGGCAGAAAATACTGGAACAAGCTGAAGCAGCGCTTGAAAGAAGAAGGAAATGAACTGGTGACAAATTGTCACCAGTTGAAAATGAAAAGCCGCCGATGGCAAGCGCCGCCTTACGGATGTAGCGAACACCGAGCAGTTGCTGCGCATCATCCAGTCCATCCCGTCCAAAAAGGCCGAGCCATTCAAAATGTGGCTGGCCATGGTCGGGCGTGAGCGCATTGAGGAAATCATCGACCCGGAGCTTACCATTGAACGCGCGCTGGACACCTACGCACAAAAGGCTACCCGCCGGAGTGGATCAACCAGCGCCTGCAAACCATCCGCGCCCGCAAGGGAGCTGACCGATGCGTGGAGCGCACACGGGTGCAAAAGGGGCAGGAGTACGCCATTTTGACGGATGAAGTCACAAAGGCGTGGTCCGGCTGAACACGCGGCAGTACAAGAACCTGAAAGGGCTGAAAAAGGAAAATCTGCGCGATAATATGAGTACGTTGGAGCTGGCGCTGAATATGTTGGCGGAAGCTACCACAACAGAACTCACCAAGGCTCAGAACCCGCAAGGGCTGGAAGAAAACCGCACTGTGGCAAAGCAGGGCGGCACGGTAGCCGGCAACGCCCGAAAAGAAATTGAAGCGCAGACCGGTCGCCCGGTGGTTACGGCAGAAAGCGCAAGCACAATGCTGCTGGGGCAGGCTGTTACCGGGATGATTGAGGGCGTTGTGAAAGATGAAGATGATAAAGAATAACTCTGCTGTGATGGCGGATACAACTTCGGATTTGTGGGAGAAAAGATGAAAAAGTTGCTTCTCGAAGATTGTTGTGAAATTCTTGATTCCATGCGCATTCCAATAACCGCTTCAGAACGAAAAAGTGGGTCATATCCCTATTATGGTGCAAACGGAATCAAGATTATGTTGCAGATTACATTTTTGATGATGAGTTGGTGCTACTGGCAGAAGATGGCGGATATTTTGGCTCAAAAAACAAAGCCGATTGCATATCGAGTATCGGGAAAATGCTGGGTAAACAATCATGCACATGTTCTAAAGCCCAAAAAAGATTTTAATGTGGATTACCTTTGCTATTCGTTAATGTTCTATAATACTGATGGGTTAGTAAATGGGGCAACACGCCAAAAACTCACGCAGGCAACAATGCGCCAAATGTTAATCCCTCAACGCGCATATCAAGAGCAGTGCGATATTGTTGCTCAGATGAATAAGGTTAATCTAATAATTAAACCCGCCAAAATCAACTCCAAAAGTTGGACGAACTCGTCAAAGCTCGATTTGTCGAATTGTTTGGCGACCCTAAAATCAACCCCTAATAATTATCTTGTTTGCCCGCTTTCAGAATATATTAGTTTCCTTACTTCTGGCTCCCGTGGCTGGGCTCAGTACTGTACCGATAATGGCAGCGAATGGTTTATTACAATCAAAAAATGTCAAGGACTGTCATATTTCAACAGACAATATGCAGCCCATTGATGCACCAGACAACGCCGAAGCAAAAACGCACCAAGGTACAAGTGGGAGATTTGTTGATTAGCATTACAGCAGATTTAGGGGCGTACTGGTGTAGTAACGAAGGAAATTGCCGAACATGGTGCATATATTAATCAGCATCTAACTTGCATTCGTCTAAACAAAACGGTTCTCAACCCACTGTATGTTGCTTATTTCATGGAAAGTCCAGCTGGAAAAAGAACAATTCGAATTAAAAAATCAAAGTGCGGTAAAAGCTGGACTAAATTTCAATTCGATAAAATCGTTGCGCATTATGATACCATCTATAAACGAACAAAATATGTTTGTTGAATTTCTCAACCAAACCGACAAATCAAAAGTTGCCGTACAGAAGTCCTTGGACGAAGCGCAGCTTCTGTTTGACAGCCTGATGCAGCAATATTTCGGCTAAAATAAGTAAATACGGGCTTATGCCGGGGCAGGACGATGGTACACAGAAAAGGAGTGTACCATCATGGAAGAAAAAAGCTTGTCACAATTCTCAACGAAATGGCGGAATATTTGAGCATTGCCCAGATGAAAAAAGCTGCAAGAAGTGCTGCTGAAAAAATCTGGCAGAAAACGAACCAGCAAAAAGCGGAAATTTCCAACGCAGAATATCTGCAAAATTTCCGCAAAGTAATACAACAGCAAAGCACAATCAATGTCAAGGTTGGCTTAATGGCAATTTGAATTTTTTCTTCATCGTTCCACCGAACGACTTGCAAACCAAAAATTTGTGAATTTTTCAAGCCAAGTCGACAAATCAAAATTGCCGTGAAAAAGTCCCTTTATGAAACGCAACTTTCGCTTAACGGTTTGATATAATAATATTTTTGGATATGTAGAGCTGTACGCAAACGCAGACAATTATGCGGCATTGACCTATGAGGACACCCTGCTGATGGGGCAGGAATTGGCGCCGCTTATTACCCCGAGGAGGACGACCCCCCAAGGCACTGCGGTTTGATGCCCTGATGTACGGTATAGAGCTTGCCTACCTTGCCGGGAAAAAGTACGGTAAAGCGCGCAGCGACTTGATGAAAAAAGGTTGCTGCGGTCGCGTCTGTGGCAAACATCCCGGAAATTATGGCGCAATCCGATTTGCTCAACAAAATTTTGCACACGGATTATTTGGAAACGGCCGGAATCAACGAATTTGAGCATATCCGCGAAAACCTGCGCGACCTTATCAAGTATATTCCCGTTGTGCAGATTCACTATGATACGATTTTAGACGATGAAATTCTGTCCGAGGATTGGAACGAGTCCGAACTGGAAAACGATGACTTGAAGAATTATAAGGCCAAGGCGGAATTTTATGTGCGGCAGCATACGGACAACGCCGTCATTGCCAAACTGAAAGGTAATATTCCACTGAATAGCGAGGATGTAAAGGCGCTGGAAGAAATTTTGTGGAACGAGATCGGCACAAAGCAGGACTACGAAGCTGAGTACGGTCAAAAGCCTTTGGGCGAGTTTGTGCGGGAGATTGTCGGCCTTGAGATGAACGCTGCAAAAGAGGCTTTTGCACAGTATTTGAACGATACCAGTCTCGACAGCAGACAAATCTACTTTGTAAACCAGATTATAGAGTACATTGTGCATAACGGCATGATGAAGGATTTGTCCGTCTTGCAGGAGGCTCCCTTTACCGACCGCGGCAGCATCGTGGAAGTGTTCAGCGATTTGTCTGTATGGGCAGGAATTCGTAAGGTGATAGAGCGCGTGAATGCAAATGCAGTGGCGGCATGATTTTTAAGGCAATACCGCACAATTCTAAGTGCCGATACGGCGGTGGGCAGCTGCTAAGCCAAAAAGCGCAGATAATACTGGATGTCTTATCGAGCATTTTTGGCAACGCAGATGCCGTGCCGCAGCCGCCGGAGCGGTGCTTGAGCCGTTAGGCGGGAATTATGCGGTATTGCCTTAAGTTCTGAAACGGTCGTGATATATATTTTCTTGGCGCTTGTCATGCCGTAGCGGTGCCGCCCTTTGCACCTTATCCTGCACCATCCCGCAGTCCATCTCAATGTCAGCACAAGTGGCAATCTCCCGCCGCAGCTCTCTGATGCGGGCTGTGAGCGCCTGTATTGGCTCTGAATAGTCGGCAGGGGTAGTTTTACTCTTCCCGCGATAGAGCGCCCTGCACTGCACCGTAAAGGCTGTTGTATTCGGTTTGCAGATTTTCTTTGTAAGTCAGCAGTTCATCAAGCGTTGTGATTTGCCGTTCCCACAAAAAGATCGCATTGCCGCCGATAGCGATTGTACTTCAAGAAATCATCGCGCAGCAGGTAATAGCACCGCTTGCCGACTTTGCCTTTATATGCTTTTCTCAGCAATGCACAGTAGCGATAATAGCAAGCCATAAACCCGGTAATTTTGCGGCATTTATAATTCAGCTTACCGCGATACCGTGCGCGGCGGCGAACAGGCATAGGCTGCTCTTTTTCGGCTGTCGGCGTGGTGGCTCAGGTGCTGTTTGCTGCTTATATTCCTGCTGCATCTCAGGTGGAAGTGTTTGCAGTTCCCGGAAGTACCTCCGCAGCGAATCTTCGCTGAAGTGGGGCTGATTTTGTCCAACCGGATATTCTTCTGCGCTTCTTTGTGGCGCACGGTCATATGCGCAGCTTTGATCCGCATTTCACCGCATACCCCATTTTCTGCAGCTCCGCAACAAATCCGGCAAAGCTGTCCGCGGCGGTCATTGCCATTTCCACATCGAGTCACCATGCCGCGCAGCGTGGGCGAGCCTTCTTTTTCGTGTTTCCGATCGCCGTAGGATTTCCCGTGTCCGTCTGTTTCCACAACTGACAGTCGATTTTCGCGGCACAGTTCATCGGAAACGGCTCGATTCCCTTGGTAAGTAGATACCATTTTTTTCTTGCAGATGCCCTGCGACCATAAAAAAATACCTCCTTCGGTTTGTCGCCCCCGATCTGCTGTTGACAAGAACAGCATAACGCACCAGCGCAAAACAATCAACACTGTCGATTCTCTGCTCGACAGTGTTGACTGCAAAATCTGAAGGTAGGTAAACAGGTGGGCTTTGGGGATGCGATACGAGCGCCCGATTTTCATTGCCAGAATTTTTGCCCTCGTGCAGCAGCTTTTTTGTACCCCGTTTTGGTGCTGATTCGCAGGGGATCGCACATCTGCTCGATGTTCATCACATCGGGATACTTGCGCAGCATCACACAGTATGCTGCCTGCGGCGTGTCTTCTATTGCGGAAGTCGGCGGCTCAGGTCGGGCCGTGCAGCCACCAGACAGAGTACAAACGCCGTATGCCGCTTTATCTCAGATACTCCGAAAAGAATGTTTTCAGCTTTTCAAACGGGATCACGTCCATCTGATCATAAAGGTCTGTGTGGTTTGCGCCGGGGATGATGAGCAGTTCCTTATTGTCGCCGGTCAGCTTGCTGTAAGCTGTCTCACTGAAATAGCGAGAGTGCGCCTTCTCTCCGTGTACCAGCAGTACGGCAGAGCGAATCTCGCTGCTGTACTGCAAAATCGGCATATTTAGGAACGATAGCGAGGAGGTCACATTCCAGCCGTTATTGGAGTTCAAGCTGCGGGGGTGGTAGCCTCGTGGCGTTTTGTAGTAGGCGTAATAGTCCTTTACAAACTGCGGTGCATCCTCCGGCAGCGGATCGACTACCGCCCGCCAGCGCATAGGCGCCGTTTTATAATCCTCGGTGCGCTGCGTATTCAGCGCTTTTCGCTTTTCAAAGCGTGCCTGCTCAGAATCCTCGCATCAAAGTAGCCGTTGGCAGTCACACGGGTCATGTCGTACATAGTCATGGCAGCGGTCGCTTTGATGCGGGTGTCGATGGCGGCGGCATTGATCGCCATACCGCCCCAGCCGCAGATGCCGATGATGCCGATGCGCTCCGGGTCAACATTCTCCTGCACGGACAGAAAATCCACCGCTGCGCAGAAATCCTCGGTGTTGATGTCGGGCGATGCGACATAGCGGGGTGTACCGCCGCTCTCGCCGGTGTAGGACGGGTCAAAGGCAATCGTCAAGAAGCCAAGCTCCGCCATTTTCTGCGCATACAGGCCGGAGGACTGCTCCTTTACCGCACCGAACGGACCGCTGACGGCAATGGCGGGCAGCTTGCCCTGCGCCCTCGGCGTGTACAGATCCGCCGCCAGTGTGATGCCGTAGCGGTTGTGAAAGGTCACCTTTCTGTGATCCACCTTGCCGCTTTTCGGGAACACCTTATCCCATTCCGGTGTCAGATTCAGTTCTTCCAAATTCAGACCTCCTTGCCTGTTGCCTTAAAATATACTGTGTTGTCCACGGCTTCCAACCATTCATTGGATGTTTCGTCCCCCGGAACCTCTACCGCCAGATGAGAGAACCAGCTATCCGGTGCTGCGCCGTGCCAGTGCTTTATGCCAACAGGGATATTTACCACATCGCCGGGGCGCAGTTCCTGTGCCGGTTTGCCCCATTCCTGATAGTAACCTCGACCAGCCACACAAACGAGGATCTGTCCGCCGCCGTTTTGGCGTGATGAATGTGCCAGTTGTTGCGGCAACCGGGTTCAAAGGTCACATTGTAAATACCGACCTGCTGCGTAGAAAGTGGTGCGAGATAGCTTTGTCCAATAAAGTATTTCGCAAAGGCATCATTGGGTGCGCCGATGGGAAAGACCATTTCATTCTGATGTTCGGCTTTTGCGTCGGCGGCATCGTCCTCCGCCCATACCTCCTTTGCCATACGGAAGGCCGCCCACGCCTTGGGCCAACCCGCATAAAATGCCGCGTGGGTCAGGATCTCCGCTATTTCCGTTTTGGTCACGCCGTTGTTCTTTGCAGTTGTCAGATGGTACTGAAAAGACGAATCCGTCAGTCCCTGCGCCATCAGCGCCACCACAGTTACAATGCTGCGGTCCCGCAGGGAAAGCTTGTTTTCTCGGCTCCACACCTGTCCAAACAGCACATCATCATTCAATTCCGCAAATTTGGGAGCAAATTCCCCCAAAGCCTCTCTGCCTGCCGTTTGTTTAACTGCCATGGCTCACACCTCCTCGCCCATCTGATAGGCTTGCTCCAGCGCAATATGACCTGCGATCTCTCCCACGCCGTTTACGCCGCCCGCAAACACTGTGCCAACCAGCGCACAGCGGGG
>VOFK01000339.1_pt1 | contig 38000 bp, 34 predicted proteins | sample 5384121 | NCBI WGS metagenome assembly VOFK01 (sample SAMN12384730, study PRJNA508395) | human gut metagenome | isolation source: healthy gut J | host: Homo sapiens | reverse complement strand
CGCAACCGCGCGCAGAAGGAGCAGGAACGCTTCCGTCAGCACGGCATCATCGACGTGCTGACCGCCCTGCTGCCCGCCTCGACGACATCGACCGCATTCGCGAACACAGCGAAATGGACGATTCGTTCAAGGCCGTCGCCAACAAGATCGACAAGGCGTTCGAGAAGTTCGGCGTTGAGAAGTTCGGCGAAAAGGGCGAGGATTTCGACCCGACGAAGCATGACGCGATCCTGCACAAGCCGGATCCGAATGCCGAGAAGGAAACCGTCGACACCGTGGTGGAAGCCGGCTACCGCATCGGCGACCGCGTGATCCGCGCCGCCCGTGTGGTCGTGGCTTCTCCGCAGAACTGATCGCGCATTCGCACAATCCGCGTATCCGCGCGAAACGCATGTGACGAGTAATCGGGCCCCTCTGAAAAACGAGGGGCCTTCGATTACCTGAAACAACGGTTCAACGACAACTGTTTGAAAGTTTGAAAAACTGTACTTTTTACTGCATGAAAACCTCACGAAAGGAGGCACATCATGGCTGAGAATGAATGGCTGAGCAAGGATTTCTATAAGGTCCTCGGTGTCTCCAAAGACGCCACCGACGCCGAAATCACCAAAGCGTACCGCAAGCTCGCCCGCAAATACCATCCTGACGTCAACAAGACCAAGGAAGCCGAGGAGAAGTTCAAGGACATCTCCGAAGCCTATGACGTGCTGAGCAACAAGGAGAATCGTCAGAAATACGATGCGATCCGCCAGTTCGGCATGGGCGGCGCGCGTTTCGCCGGCGGTTCCGGCCAGGGCGGCTTCGACGCGGGCGCGTTCTCCGACATCTTCGGCTCGATGTTCGGCGGCGGCGCAGGCATGGGCGGCAACGGCTCGCGTATCCGCTTCCAGACCAATGGCGGCGGCAATCCGAACCTCAACGACATCTTCTCGATGTTCGGCGGCGGTGCGGGCGGCCCGGGCGCAGGCTCCGCCTACGAACGCTACGGCGCTGACGATTACGAGCAGCCGCAGCCGGAAAACGGCGAGGACCGCAACTCCAAGATCCGCCTGACCTTCCGCCAGGCCGTCAAGGGAGCCACGGTTTCGCTGTCCGCGGACGGCAAGAAGTTCAAGACGCACATCCCCGCCGGCGTGCACGACGGGCAGAAGATCCGTCTCACCGGTAAGGGCAAGCCGGGCCGCAATGGCGGCAAAAACGGCGATCTGTACCTGCATATCACCGTCGCCGAAGACCCGAAATTCACCCTGCGCGGACGTGACATCATCATGCCGCTGCCCATCACCGTCAGCCAAGCCGTGAACGGCGCGAAAGTGACGGCGAAGGACATCGACGGCAACGAAATCACCTTCAAAGTGCCCGCCGGCTCGTCCAGCGGCGCGGAAGTGCGCATTTCGGGCAAGGGCGTGGTGAATCCGCACGAGAACGGCGATTTGGTCGGTCGTGTGGAAATCCGCGTTCCGGAGCATCCGAACCTCGTTGCCAAGCATGCGGCGAAGGAATTCGACAAGGCATGCGGTGACTTCGCCGACGAGCTCGCTCGGGAGCGCTGACCGCCATGGCACGCTCATCGCGGACTTCCCAAGCCTCCCAAGCGCGCGCCGCACGGCAGATCAAGCGGCTGTATGAAATGTGCGCCATGGCGATCGTGGCCGGCCGGGCCGACCTGGACGGTGCCGCCGAAGTCGGTTTCGACATCGAGCTGCCCGTCTTCTCGGTCGGTGCGGCCGGCGAGCTCGCCAACGTGCATCCGCAGACGCTGCGCCAGTACGATCGCCTTGGCTTGGTCGTACCGCAACGTACGGAAGGTGGCGCGCGACGCTATTCGCTGCGCGACATCTCCCGCCTCGCGCAGGCGCAGCAACTCAGCCAGGAGGAGGGCATCAACCTGGCTGGAATCACGCGCATCCTCGAACTTGAGGAGGAGAACCGCGAGCTGCGCCGCCAAGTGGAGCGACTGCGCAAGCCGGCCGGTTCCAGCGTGTTCGCCGCGGACGCGGACGGTGGCATCGTGGAAGTCGAGCGGTCCCAGCGCGCGCGCGCATGTGGCGCAGGCAGCTGCGAGCCGATGCACGGCAGCTTCCGTCGCGCGAATCCGTACGGGCGGAACGTGCGGAAGAGGGGGACGATATGGGCTCCAGGTCAGTGGTAGTTTGGGGAATTCGCTGACAGCCCATTCGCTGACTTTCCTGAAAAGCGCTGGAAAACCCTAAAAAAATCTAAAAAAACAGCAAAATCGGGCATATATCGCGGGGGTATGCCCGATTTTTTGGTATGCAACTACTCATAACGCCGCATCTGTCTCGCAATGATGTCTCTATTGTGAGGAATAATATTACGTATCCGCGTTGAAGTTCGTATTTCTTCCGGCTGGCCCACAGCTTCGATGAAATATGACTGCTTATTTCCGCGAAGAATCGGGGGAGGGCATGCGGTGGATATAGAAAGGTGAGGAGGGTACAGTGCCAAGGGTTGCGTTCACCGCAAAGACCCGCAAATACCTGGGGTCTCTCGATGCTGTGGAATCAGTCACTCAGTATCGGGGAATTCGCTATTCCAAGGAATTCCGTGACGACTGCATGCGCAGGTATGCCGAGGGTGGTTCGCCTGCCGCGATTTTCCGCGAGGCCGGCTTGGATCCGAAGATCATCGGTTACAAGCGCGTCGAGCGTTGCATCGCCCGCTGGAAGGCGGAGGATGCCGAAAGGCCGCTCAGGAGCAGGAGGCTCAGGAGTAGTCGCACGCAAAGTCTTGCGATTCGTCTAAAAGGGGTCTATGACGGATTGCTGCGATTGCGACCGACCGATTTCGTCGGATGTGTTTTTTCGTTGCGGAGGCACTTGGGGGATTCCCAAGTGCCTCCGTTGCTATGGGTTGGTTGCTGCGTTGGCTTGCGCGAATTGGCTTGTGCATGAGTCGGTTTGCGTGAACCGATTGGTGCGAGCCGATTGGTATGAACCGATTGGCGGACCGGCTTGATGGAACCGTCCTGTTTTTTCTGCGCGCTGAAGCGCTTCCGTCGTGCCGCTCTGCTGAAATGGTCGTAGCTGACGAAGAATGTAGCTATCGGAGAACGAAGCGTAACGATTGCGAGGAAACGTAATGACCGAGCTGAACAACGGTATCCAGAACGGCGCCCAGGAAGTTTCGAAGCTGATGCTCAAAGCCGTGTTCTGGGACATGGACGGCACGCTGATCGATTCCGAACCGTATTGGCATGAAGGCGAGCTGAAAATCGCAGCCGACCACGGCGGATACTGGGATGAGGACCTCGCTTGGCAGGGTTCCGGAACGCCGGTTCCGGACGTGGCCCGCCGCATGGTGGAGCACGGCTGCAAGCTGTCGATAGAGGAAATCGGCAAAGGCATGATCGATTACGTGGCGCAGAAGGAATTCGAGCGCATTCCGTGGATCGATGGCGTCGAAGACGTGCTGCTGTCGCTGAAGGAGGCGGGCGTGCCGTCGATGCTTGTCACCACATCGCCGCGTCATCTGGCGGAAAACCTGATCGCGCAGGCACCGGACGGCACGTTCGCCGGTTACGTGTGCGGCGATGACGATGTCGAGAAGAAGCCGTCGCCCGCACCGTATCTTGCGGCGGGCCGCAAGCTTGGCATCGCGCCCGAAGACATGAAGTATTGCATCGCGGTGGAGGATTCCATGTCCGGCCTGCGCTCCGCGGCCGCATCCGGTGCCACCACGCTTGGCCAGACCGGCTTCATGCGCATCGACAATTCCAACGGCCCGCAATTCGCCTCAATCAACGGCTACGACGGCATCACCGCCGCCACGCTCGACGCCTACATCCGCCGCCGCAACGCCTGACGCGGCTGTAATCAAAAGCCGAAATGCCGGAAACGGCGGAAAACAAAAGAAAAAAAGCCCGCTGCGGTGGAATGAATGCAGCGGGCTTCGTGGAGCTGACGGTAGTCGAAACCGCGACCTCTTCGATGCGAACGAAGCGCTCTACCAACTGAGCTACAGCCCCATGTGCGTCACCTTGTTTAGCAAGACAACTCTCGAAATATTAGTACGGAGTGTGGAAAAATGCAATTCCACACTCCGCGTGTTGTGCTTGCGTTGTATTCGCCGATATTTTTACGACGATTGAACGCTGCTTATTCGGCGTCGGCGGTTTCCGCAGTGTCCTCGGCAGCCGGCTTCTTCTTGCCGAACTTGGCCTTGAGCAGGCCGACGATCGTTGGAATCAGCGACAGCACAAGAATCGCAATGATCACCAATTCAAAATGCTTCTGCACGGCCGGAATGTTGCCGAAGAAGTAGCCCAGCAGCGTGAACAACGTGGACCAGCACAGGCCGCCGAGCACTGAGAACGGCGTGAAACGGCTCCAACGCATACCGGAAATACCGGAAATGAACGGCATGAACGTGCGGATGAACGGGAAGAAACGGCCCAGGAACACGGCCAGCGGACCCCACTTCTCGATCATCTTCTCAGTCTTCTCGATGCGCTCCGGAGTCATGGCCTTGACCTTGCCGGATTCGAGGATGCGACGGCCGAAGAAGTGGCCGATCCAGTAATTGCACTGGTCGCCGATGATCGGCGCGCACCAGACCACCGGCAGTAGCGCGAACAGCGGCAGCGCGGACACGCCGGTCTTCGCGTCGGGCGCGGCGAAGAAGCCGGCCGCGAACAGCAGGGAATCGCCCGGCAGGAACGGAAGAAGACCACACCGGTCTCGATGAAGACGATGAGGAAGATGAAGCCGAGGGTCGGGGCGACGCCCATCGCGATCCAGCTGGCGATCGCGGTACGGGGGTCCTTGATGAGGTTGACGAAGAAATTGATGATATTCATAGGTCTCTCTGTGTGTTTTTGCGCGGTTGCGCGGGGTCGGTTCGTGTGGCTTGCTTTTCCATCGTGCGCAACGAATGTGCCGTTGCGAACCAATCACAGACTACCAACGGTCTATGGTGTGCGTCGCAGTGCGACGACGGGTGGCAAATCTGCACAAATCGTCAATATGTGCCTATGGGCGCGTGCTTGTTGGTGGTGTTCGGCCGGTGGTGCCCGGTGGTTGTTCAATGGTTGTCCGGTAGCTGTCCAGTGTGCTCAGCGGCTGTCCGGTGCGTCCAGCGCGTCCGGCGTCCGCGTGGGGCACGCCGGCGAATCCTGGCCTGAACTCGTTGTATTACGGCGATCGTCAGATGGTGCACGAGTCGCGTCCCATCTGATTTTGGCGATTAGGTGGCGCAAAACGTCGCACGTCTTTGATTTTTGGCGGTTATTTTCAAGTCGTGCGACGCCGAATACCCCTAAGTGCCGTTTTCGCCCGGAAAATACCAGTTAGGGGTATTTTTACTCGATTAAATGTCGCACGACTTGTTTTTTGGTCCGAAAAGCGAAGTCGTGCGACAAAAAAGACGTGAAAAGACGCAGAAAAAAACGCAGGAATGGCGATTATTCGGCAATCGCGTCGGCTGTGGCAGAGCCGGTCGTGGCAGCGTCGGTATCCGCAAATGTACGACGCATCCACGCGATCGCAAGTTTCGGCCAGACCTGCACGCACGGCTCGACGCCGTTGACCCCCTGCCATGCGGTTTCGGCGGTGCCGAGCGACAGACCGTGGCCGCCGCTGGGGAACAGGTGCGCCTCGACGCTCACGCCCGCCTTCTTGCAGGCGTCGACGAGCATCAGCGTGTTCTCGTACGGCACGCAATCGTCAGGAACGGTATGCCAGACGAACACCGGCGGCGTCTTCGCATCGATATGCTTTTCGATCGAAACGGCGTCGAGCGCTTCCGGATCGGCCTTGCGGTCGCCGAGCAGCGCATCGAAACTGCCACGGTGGGCGAGCGGGCCGGACGTGACCACAGGGTAGGCGAGCATCAGGCCGTTCGGGCGCACCGCATCCGCATCGTAACCATGTGCCGCGAGCACGTCGTCGCTGGCGGAAGTCGCAAGATTGGCGGCAAGGTGACCGCCGGCGGAGAAGCCGATCACCGCGATCGCGTCGGCATCGCAATGCCATTCGTCGGCATGCGTACGAATCCGCCGCATCGCTTCAGCCGCTTCCAGCAACGCGACCGGGAAGATGGACGGTTTCACGGAATAGCGCAGCACGAACGCGTTGAAGCCGGCTGCAAGGAATTGCATGGCGATTAGTTCGGCTTCGCGGTCGGACGTCATTTCGTAGCCGCCGCCGGGAATCACCAGCACGGACGGGCGCTTGCGATTCGGGTCGATTTCGCTGCTGTTGTCAAGGCAGTAGCCGACGAACGTGGCCGTGCTGCCGTCGATTCCGGAAATTTCATCTTCAAAATAACGCATGATTCCATGCTATCGATGGCATGTCCAAAGTCGTGTTGAATCGTCGTCTCACCCCCGTCTGAGAAAATCCGAATCCTACGCAAAGGAAAATCCGAATGTCGTACGAAGAAAAATCCGAATGCGTGGCGGGTGGAAACCCGGATGTGTGAGGGGTGCATTTTGATTTACCGGTGAGGGCGTGTGGCGTCGTCGGTGGTTTGGTCGGGTTTCGATTGGTCGGTTGCGAAAGGCGGAGAAATGGCGGGGGCTGATGGTTTGGGGACGCTGTGGGCGATACTGGAAATATGGAGAACTTGAGCGAACAGACTGATGCCGAGAAGGCTGGTAACGCCGTGAAACAAACCGTGAAAACAAATATTGGTCAGATTGCCGAAATCGGCGAGAACGCGGAAAATGCCGAGGAAACCGCGCAAGCTACGGAACGTGCCGAATTCGGGCTCGACGGACTGGTCGCCGACGTCAACATTCCGCGCGGAACGGTCGTGCTCGCCGCCACGCCGATCGGCAACACCGGAGACGCGTCCGCCCGCCTGATCGCCCTCATGGAAGGCGCCGACATCGTGGCAGCCGAGGATACGCGCCGCCTGTACGCGCTCGCGAACCGCCTTGGCATCCGCGTGCCCGGCCGCGTCGTCGCCTACCACGACCACAACGAACGCGACAAGGCCGACGGCCTGCTCGACCAGGTCGAACAAGGCGCCACCGTGCTCGTCGTATCCGACGCGGGCATGCCCACCATCAACGATCCGGGACTGGCGATCGTCCGCCGCGCCATCGAACGCGGCCTGCCCGTCACCTGCGCTCCCGGCCCGTCCGCCGTGCTCGACGCGCTGTGCCTGTCCGGCCTGCCCACCGACCGCTTCTGCTACGAAGGCTTCCTGCCGCGCAAGCAACAGCGAACGTGTGCAGCACCTGCGCGCGCTCAAATCGGAACGTCGCACCATCGTCTTCTACGAAACCCTGCACCGCATCGACGAATCCATGGCGGACCTGCTTGACGTGTTCGGGCCGAATCGCAAAATGGCGTTGTGTCGCGAGCTGACCAAGGATTACGAGCAGATCCGCCGCGGAACCATCGCCGAAATCCGCCAAAGCGTCGTCGACGATCCGCCGCGTGGCGAAATGGTGCTCGTCATCGCCGGCGCTTCCGAGGAGGAGGCCGACGCTGCCGCGCCTGCAACGCTGTCCATCGAGGATCTGGCGGTGCTGTCAGTCGACCGCGCGCAGGAAGACAACCTGCGTATCAAGGGACGCGATTTCACAGGTTGTCGCCGAACATCCGCTGTCCGACGGCTCGCTCGCCAATCGCAAGCAGGTCTACAATGCCGTGCTTGCGATGAAGGGCTGATCGCTTCCGGAACCGTTCATTTCCAACGATTTCAGCAATATCCGCAGCGCTTCGGGCACACCTGGCCCGCCGACCTGCGCAAGATATTCCAGCATTGCAGGCGTCGCCGAAGGATTGGCGACCAGCCACTTGCGCAATCGCGGCGCATATTCCGCGATATGCCACAGCATCTTGCGCGGTGTCGGCGCTGCACGCCACCAACGGCGTCAATTCGATCGGCGGCGCAGGCGGTTCGACCAATGCCCGCTGCCGCGCGTGCGGCTGATATTTCGGCGGCGCGCGACGTCGTTCGTGGCGTTTGCCATGGTGTCCATGCTGTTCATGTCGTTGCCCATGACGTTTGCTACGTTTCGCGCGCTCTTCATATCTCTTGCTTGCCGTGCGCCGCGACTGTGCCGACGCTTGCCGCGTCTGTCTCGTCTGCCGTGGTTTTTCCGACGACCGTTGCGATTCGCGCATATCCGTCACTGCTTTCCGTCAATCGTCCGGAAAAACTGGCGTGCCCGTGGCGCGTTGCGAATATGGGTGGCCTCCTGCATGACCTGCAGGCAATCGTCGGGGCGGAACCGGAATTCCTGCATGAGCATGCATACGATTTCCGTGACCGGCGACTGCGTTTCCGGAGTGCAGTTCATGGCAAGGTCGCATGCGGTGCGTGTGGGCGTGGTGACGGTGATCGGGCCGACGTCGGTGACATGTTCGTCGGGCGCCTGTCGGTTGAAAACGCTGACTTTGCGACCGTACCTCGCCGTTCGGTAATGCGCTTTTGAAATGATGTCGATCGTGTTGGGAAACATGCCACCCAACCACACCCACGCAGCGGTGCCGGCGCACGCCACGGAACGACTCGGCATCAGCGTTGATGCTGGCGCGGCCGTCAGCGTGCGCGAATCGTGACTACAGTAGGCGTTGTCGTTGTCAAGTTTGCATACCGCGCCTAGGGAATGCAAACGATTCAAACAAATGGGGCCGGGCAGGTCGGTGTCACCCAAAAGGGGGGAGGTCCATCCATGCGGGGGTACCAAGTAGCTGATACGGAAAGCGGCGTGCCACCGGCTTCGCGGAAAAAGTGGATAAGTGGACGATGATTGTTGCGTGATACAACAATGTGGATAACCTTGTGGACTACCGTAGCCTGACGCAGGCCGGTCTGCGAGAACGTCATCGACCCCATCCGCCCGTTTTCCGCCAATCGGAATACGCCGAAAACACGGGATATGGCGCTTTGTATAATCGGGCACCATGAGTCATATTTTGGTGAATGTTGCATGGCCGTATGCCAACGGCCCCCGTCATATCGGCCACGTCGCCGGCTTCGGCGTGCCGTCCGACGTGTACGCGCGCTACGAGCGCATGAAGGGCAATGACGTGCTGATGGTGTCCGGCACCGACGAGCACGGCACCCCGATCCTGGTGGAAGCCGACAAGGAAGGCGTGAGCGCGCAGGAACTCGCCAACCGCTACAACCGCGTGATCGCCAAGGACCTATGCGATCTCGGCCTGAGCTACGATCTGTTCACCCGCACCACCACCGGCAATCACGAAAAGGTCGTGCAGGAACTGTTCAAACAGTGCCTCGAAAACGGCTACATCTACAAGGGCACCCAGAAAGTCGCCATCTCCCCGTCCACCGGACGCACCCTGCCGGACCGCTACATCGAAGGCACCTGCCCGATCTGCGGCGCCGACGGAGCCCGTGGCGACCAGTGCGACGCCTGCGGCAACGAACTCGACCCGGACGAGCTGCTCAACCCCGTATCCAAGATCAACGGCGAAACCCCGCGCTTCGAGGAAACCGAACACTTCTTCCTCGACCTGCCGGCGCTCGCCGAAGCCAATCTCGCGTGGCTCAAGACCCGCGAAGGCTGGCGCACCAACGTCATCAACTTCTCCATCGGCCTGTTCAAGGAAGTCAAGCCGCGCGCCATCACGCGTGACATCGACTGGGGCATTCCGGTGCCGGTCAAGGGCTGGATCGACAACCCGAACAAGAAGCTGTACGTGTGGTTCGACGCTGTGATCGGCTACTTGTCCGCATCCATCGAATGGGCCCGCCGCAAGGGCGACCCGGAGGCATGGCGCGCATGGTGGAACGATCCGACCACCCCGGGCTACTACTTCATGGGCAAGGACAACATCACCTTCCACTCCCAGATCTGGCCGTCCGAAATGCTGGCCTACAACGGCCAGGGCTCCAAGGGCGGCGAAACCGGCAAGCTCGGTCCGCTGAACATGCCGGAGCAGGTCGTGGCCTCCGAGTTCATGACCATGGAAGGCAAGAAGTTCTCGTCCTCCCGCGGCATCGTCATCTACGTGAAGGACATCCTCGCCCGTTACCCCGTGGACGCCGTGCGTTACTACATCTCCGTGGCCGGACCGGAAAGCTCCGATTCCGACTTCACGTGGGCCGAGTTCGTGCGCCACAACAATGAGGGAGCTCGCCGCCTCGTGGGGCAACCTGGTGAACCGCGTGGCCAACCTCATCAACAAGAACTTCGGCGAGATTCCGGCGTTCGACGAGGCTTCCGCCACCGACGAGGACCGTGCGCTGCTGGCCGAAACCAAGGCCGCGTTCGAAACCGTCGGCGGACTCATCGAAAACCACCGCCAGAAGAACGCGCTGTCCGAGGCGATGCGCGTGGTCGGCGACATCAACAAGTACATCTCCGCCACCGAACCGTGGAAGATCAAGGACAATCCAGCCCGCCTCGGCACCGTGCTGCACGTGGCCGCCCAGGCCGTGTCCGACGCCAACCACCTGCTGGCCCCGTTCCTGCCGCACTCCGCACAGAAGGTGTGGGAGGCGCCTCGGCGGAACCGGCGTCTTCTCGCCGCTGCCTCATCTGGAAGAGGTTGAGGATCTCGACAAGCCGGGCTTCACGTACCCGATCATCACGGGCGACTACAAGCTGGGCGAAACCGTGCATCCGTGGGCTTCCGAGCCGATCGTGGCCAGCACCTCGGTGCCGAAGCCGCACCCGATCTTCGCGAAGATTCCGCCGGAGGCCGTCGAAGAGGAGCTCGCCCGCTTCGATGCCGAGCTGAAGGCCCGCCGCGAAGCCGAGGCCGCCCGTCTCGCCGCCGAAAAGGCGAAGCTGGAAGGCTGATTTCAACACGCAACCCCATGTGTCACGATTTGAAAATTACAGCACTTTTTCAAATCGTGACACATCGCGTGGCTTTTGAATCGCCATTCTTCTGCTTTCCTATGCCTTCCGGCACATTCGCGCACTTTCCTGCAAAAATCGCTTGCCATTCATCTGCCATTTAACGCGACCGCCATTTACAATGAGAGCGGAGATATGCAAGGCTGCAGGAAGGGGCGCTTTATGCTGGACATCAAACGCGTACTGAAGGCCGCGCCTACGAAAATGCGTTCCCGTGAGCCGCTGCAGCAGTTGTGGACACCGTGGGGTGAACGAATCGACCATGAATGGCTGTCCGCGCGCGCCGGCAACAAGGCGTTCAATCCCGCCGAGGAAGGCGAACGCACGCTGGACGAGGGTCGTACCCCCATACTCGGCGAGCACCCGCGCCCGACCATGGTACGCGACAACTGCACCATGCTCAATGGCTGGTGGGATTACGCGATCGCGTCCATTCCGGAAGACGAAACCGCGCCGAAATGGCGCAAAACGGCGGCGATGCTGACCCGCGACGAAGCGGTCCGCGCAGTCAAGGAAACCGCCATTCCGCAAACGTTCGACGGCAAGATCCTCGTACCGTTCTCGCCGGAATCCGCGCTGTCCGGCGTGCACCAGACCATTTACCCCGACAACCTGCTGTGGTACCGCACCGTCGTGCATCCCGTCACGCTCGGCGGAGAGGAAACGGTCCGGCAGATCGGCGACGCGAATCGCCTCATCCTGCATTTCGAAGCGGTCGATTATGTCTGCGCCTGCTATGTCAACGGCCAGCTCGCGGGCACGACACGTCGGCGGCTACCTGCCGTTCGACGTCGATATTTCGGCATTTATCGACCCTGATGACGCGTTTGAAATCGCGCTGTGCGTCTACGATCCGAACGATTCGGGCACGCAGTTGCGCGGCAAGCAGAAAATCGAGCGCGAAGGCATCTGGTACACCGCGCAAAGCGGCATTTGGCAAAAGCGTCTGGCTGGAAATCGTGCCGGAAGCCTACCTGCGCACGCGCTGACACTCAAAGGGGGCATCCGACGGCAAGTTGTTCGTCCGTGCGGAAATCGGCGGCGACAAGCCGAACGCGAAACTGCACATCGTCGTCACCGACCCTGCGGACGGCACGGTGGTGGCGGGATGAGACGCTGCCGGCGGGCGTGCGCAAAAAGGTGCGTGCGGAAATCGCAACAGCTGCCGAACATCTGTGGTCGCCGGCCGATCCGTATCTGTATGACGTGCGGGCCGAATTGCGATACGGGTCGGCGAAACCCGCGGAAACGGCGGGTGATGCGGCGGTCGCGCAATCGCAGCCGATGGATGTCGTAAGTTCCTACTGCGCGTTCCGTTCCGTCGAAATCAAACCGGATACGAAGGGGGGTGGCGCGCTTCCATCTCAACGGCAAGCCGCTCTTCGTCAAAGGCGTGCTCGACCAAGGCTACTGGCCGGACGGCCTCATGACCGCGCCCGACGACGAGGCGCTGACGTATGACATCACGGCCATGAAAAACGCCGGCTTCAACATGCTGCGCAAGCATCAAAAAATCGAGTCGGCCCGCTGGTACTACCATTGCGACCGCCTCGGCATGCTCGTCTGGCAGGACGCGGTGTCCGGCGGCGGCACGGACGGCGAATACAATGCGTGGACCACGAATCGCAAGCCGACGCTCATCCGCTCCATGGAACAAATTCCGCGACGACACCGCCAAACATTTCACGGCGCTCGGCGCGGACGACCCGATCTACCGACGCGACTGGTCGCGTACGTGCGACGCGATGGTGCACATGCTCGGCGGGCACCCTCCATCGTGACATGGACGCTGTTCAACGAAGGCTGGGGCCAATTCGACGCGTGCGACGCAGCCGAACGCATCCACGCGCTCGACCCGACCCGTCCGATCGACGCGACCAGCGGCTGGTACGACCAGCGTTGCGGCGACTTCCACAGCGTGCACAACTATTTCCGTCCGCTGGAAATCTACCCGGACAAGGGTCCGTTGCGCGGATACGTGGCCGAATTCGAGAAGAAGCACCGCCGTCGCCGCAGGGCCGCGCATTACGTGGTGCTGCCGGTCGCACGGCACGGCGTACGCGCGTTCGTGATTTCGAATTCGGCGGATTGGCGCAGCTCGTACCGGAGCATGCGGCGGTGTCGCGCGCCTACGGTTACGGTGAATACGATTCGATCGACGATTGGCGGGCCGCCGTGCGTTCCGTGCTCGCCTCCGCGGCCGCACTGGAATCGCGCGGACTTGCGGGATACGTGTATACGCAGGTTTCCGACGTGGAGGAGGAGCTCAACGGCCTGCTGACCTACGATCGCCGCGTCGACAAATTCGCCGAGTGAGATGCGCGATTGCGTGTGAGTGCACGGCGTCGTTGAGCGGCGGTGTTGTATAGCGGCGTTTCATGACGGTGTCGGCAGATGCCGTGCAATCGTCTGTTGCCGCGCTGAACAAGCTGCAGGAAGGCCGTTGGGGCGATATTCAGTGGGATAAACCCCCGAATTCGCACCGTCGTGACATTTCCGCTACGAAATTCTCAGGGAATTGACAGGAACACATCGTTCCTCCAAGGGTCGGGCGGTTATATAGAACATGTCAACGGTTACGGCTGTTGGCGAGGTTCTTTCAAGAATCCCATAACTGAACCCTTCTTCTCTCTTCTCTCTCAGCCGGCGGCCTTCTCTCCGCCGGCTTTCTTTTTGCCGGCTTGCTTGTGGATGGTTTGACGGCTTGATTCGGTCCGCTTGCTCGTGGATATCCGAGGAGGCTCTCCGCACGAGGGAAAAGCATGTGCCGCTGGCCTGTGCTTCACGCTTTCCTGCACTGAAAAATAACCGGTAAACGTTTTCTAAAAAATCGGAGTGTCGCATGTCGCCATGACCTACCTACACTTGAATGCAATATACGCAGCATACAAGCGCGGCAGGGTTGCTACTCAATGCGAGGCAAGACCTGGAACGACGTCACTATACGTCGTTCCAGGTCTTTTTTGTTTGCTGCGATTGCTGCATCTCATATCGATGAGGATCGATGGGAATGGAAGGTGGAATCATGACTGCGGTGCAGACGTCCAATCCAGTACACGACGCCGAAGGTGCGGTGGAAGCCGGCATCCATGAGGTCGGCGCGACGATCGACGCCGTCGAGCGGGAGGTGGGGCGTGGCGTTTCCACACGTTTCCCGCTCAACAGCGCGTTCATCTTCACGTTCGGCGCGCTGGGAGGCATGCTGTTCGGCTTCGACACCGGCATCATCTCCGGAGCCTCGCCGCTCATCGAATCCGATTTCGGCCTGTCCGTGGCTCAGACCGGGTTCATCACATCATCCGTGTTGATCGGTTCCTGCGCGGGAGCCCTGTCCATCGGCGCGCTGTCCGATCGTTTCGGCCGCAAGAAGCTGCTGATTCTGGCGGCGATACTGTTCCTGCTCGGTTCGGGCATGTGCGCGGGATCCACGGGATTCCTGATGATGGTCGTGGCCCGCATCATCCTCGGTCTCGCCGTCGGCGCGGCCTCCTCCCACTGACCCCGGCGTACTTCGCCGAACTCGCACCGAAGGAGCGTCGCGGCTCGCTGTCCACGCTGTTCCAGCTCATGATCACCTTCGGCATTCTGCTGGCGTACGCTTCCAATCTCGGCTTCCTCGGCCACAATATCGCCGGCATCCGCGACTGGCGCTGGATGCTCGGTTCGGCGCTCGTGCCGGCGGCCCTGCTGCTGCTCGGCGGCCTGTTGCTGCCGGAATCGTCGCCGCGATATCTGGTGAGTCGAGGCAAGGATCGTGAGGCGTTCAAAGTACTTACCCTTATTCGCAAGGACGTCGATCAGACGCAGGTGCAGCTCGAGCTCGACGAGATCAAGGCCGTGGCCGCACAGGACACCAAGGGTGGTGTGCGCGAACTGTTCCGTATCGCTCGTCCGGCGCTGGTGGCCGCCATCGGTATCATGCTGTTCCAGCAGCTCGTGGGCATCAACTCGGTGATCTACTTCCTGCCGCAGGTGTTCATCAAGGGCTTCGGCTTCCCTGAAGGCGACGCGATCTGGGTGTCGGTGGGCATCGGCGTGGTGAACTTCGTGAGCACCATCGTGGCCACGCTTATCATGGACAAATTCCCCGCAAGAAGCTGCTGATCTTCGGATCGGTGACGATGACCATCGCCCTCGCGGTGCTGGCCGTGCTTAACTTCACCGGCGATGGGCCACGCTGGCCGTACCGACCATGGTGCTGATCGCCTGCTATATCCTCGGCTTTGCGGTCTCGTGGGGCCCGATCGCCTGGGTGCTCATCGGCGAGATCTTCCCGCTGAGCGTGCGCGGCATCGGCAGCTCCTTCGGTTCCGCTGCCAACTGGCTGGGCAACTTCGTGGTCTCCCAGTTCTTCCTCATGCTGCTGGCCATGTTCGGCAACAACGTCGGCGGCCCGTTCACCATCTTTGGCGTGTTCTCCGCGCTGTCCATCCCGTTCGTGCTGCGTTTCGTGCCTGAGACCAAGGGCAAGTCGCTCGAACAGATCGAAGAGGAAATGGTCCGCCGCTGATACGGCGTCGCGGCATCGACGGCCATTGAATGGGGCGGGCACTCCGGAGGAGTATTCACCCCATTCACGTTATTCAACAGCGTTCGTATGAGAAGCGGCGGATTCGATCAAAAGGCATTCCCGGCTTTCCTCAAGCCATGGCATGCCGATGACGAACACATGCCCCAACGTCTCATGGCGGCGCGGCTTCGGGTCGAACAATTCAAAATCGGCGCCTTTGCGCGACAAGGCGGCGGCCAACGCCAGATTGTCGGCTTCAAGGAAATCGTCGCCGCAGGTGATGATGAGCAAGGGTGGAAGATCGACGTTGAACGCCAGACCCTCAGCGGTGAGGAACTTCGGATCGGCGGCTTCGAGCCCCGCAAAGAAATCGACGCCCAACATCTGCTCAAGACCGATACGGCGGTTCGGGTCATACCCGACCGTCAGCTTGCGGCCCATGGTGCTCCAACGACGCCGAACTGTACGCGCCGCACACCGGGCGGCACCCGCGAATCGGATGCCGGACGGCTTGTCGACGCCAAACGCAGCCGCGGCTTCCGCATTGTTTTCAATGGCCAAGGTCAGTAGCGTCAACGCGCCACCTGCGGAATCGCCGGTGAGGAACACCGCGTTCGGATTGACCGGATAATCGGCCATATGGGCTGCGATCCAACGCAATGCCGCCTGGATATCGGCCAATTGCCCACGCAAGTCGGTCTGCGGCGCCGGACGATAGTTCAATGAAAACACCGCGAAGCCCTGTTCCGCGAGATGCACGTTGAAATTCCGGTTCAGCTCCTTGTATCCGTAAGTGAATCCGCCGCCATGGATATCGATGTACACCGGCAGGGTGTGCCCACCGCGCAATACCGCGTCATGCGGCAGATACAGGTCGAGCAAATGGCCGCGGCACGCTCCCGCGGCCGTATCGTACCCGCCATCCGGCAGGTAGGCGAGGTCGGCGATTACATCGATGTCTTCCGGCGTGCTCCAGCGTTCGGAACGCGGCGTATCGATGGCGATCGCGCCAAATCGCATTCCCAGAATGCCCGGCAGCAGGTTCTCGGGAACTCCTTCGAGGTCGCCCGTGGTCTCCGTCCAACGTTCCGCGTTCCTGAGCATGTCCTCCGACAGGCCATATTCCGCAGCGAACTTCGCGCGGATGCGCTCCAAGTCCGTCATCCTTGCCGTCCTTTCCTCGACGTGCGTCGCCGATGCTCGTATCGATAGTTCGAGCTTGATTCCATTATCGTGCGATGTTCCGATGCGATGCTCCGATTCCGGCGAGCCAGGCTCCGATGACGGTTTTCGCAGCACCCGCAAACCAGTGGTATGTAACGGTATATATGTTGATTTTTTTATTATGATTGCGACACGCCGAAAACGCATCTGTTGCATCGGCGTACGGTTCGTTTAAAATAAGTCGAGTTTGCGAATCCGAACAGGGGTTTCGGCCGGCGGCGGCATGCCGGTGACGGGACGCTCGACACGACGGACGTGAATCGTGGCGGCAACGAATGGCCGCAACACCACAACCCAACAACAACCCAACCAAGACCCAACAAAAACAATTCGAAGGAACGCTACGTATGTATGTCGATCCGAAACGCAACCAGCAGGCGGGCAACCTTGCATGGATCCCCGTACTGCAAACCCGACCTGCCGCGCGTGGCCGGCGCGGTCGTACTGTTCTGTGTGAACAACACCATGGCCCTCACCATCCCCCCCCCTGCTGTCCGGACTGATTGTGGACCGCGTCATCATCAAGGCCATGTGGACGAACTGACCCGACTGTGCGTCATGATGCTCGTGCTCACCGTGGTGCGTGTCGGCTCCCGTTACGGCTGCCAAATGTGGATGGAACGCTTCGGACAGAACTCCATCTATCGTCTCGTCAGCGACGAATTCGAAAAACTCCACGAACTTGACTTCACCTACTTCAACCACACTCGCACTGGCGACATCATGAGCCGCATGACGTCCGACACCGACGCCATCCGCCACGCACTGAGCTGGGTGAGCCTGCAAGCGCTTGACTGCGTGGTCATGTTCATCGGCGCGCTCGCCATGATGTTTTCGATTGATTGGCGACTTGCTCTTGCGCTCGCTTGCGTCACGCCACCACTGTTCATTTTGACACGCGGTCTGTCGAAGCATGCACGACCCCTGTTCTTCGATATCCGAAACTCGCTCGCCGAAATGAATTCGATGGTCGAGGAAAACATCGAAGGCAACCGCGTCGTCAAAGCGTTTGTGCGCGAATCGTACGAAACCGAAAAATTTGACGGACGCAACGACGACTATATGCAACGCAACATGGCCCAGGCATACAACAGCCGCAAATACATGCCCTGGCTTGACGGTCTCGGCTTTTCGCTGCAACTTATCACACTCGGTTTCGGCGGCTTTCTCGTCATCAAAGGGTACATGACTCTTGGCAACCTTGTGGCGTTCAACTCATACCTGTGGATGCTTGACAGCCCAATCCGCCAATCCGGATGGCTTACCAACGACTGGCAACGTTTCAACGCGGCATGCATAAAAATCCGTAAGCTGCTCACCGCCGAATCGCGTATTCGCGAAAAGCCGGAGTTTGCGGGGAAAGCCACGCAAAGCACTACGCGAGTCGGTACGCAAGGTACGCAAGGGGCGCAAGCCGCCGATAAATCGGCTAGAATCGCAGGAACCATCGACTTCCAGCACGTCGACTTCGCTTTCCCCGACGATCTGGGGACGCCTGTGCTCAGCGACATCGACTTCCACGTTCCCGCAGGCGCGAAACTCGGAATCCTCGGCGAAACCGGCTCCGGCAAATCGACTCTCGTCAACCTTATCTCCCGTTTCTACGACCCAACCGCCGGTCGTGTGCTCATCGACGGCATCGACGCGCGCGACTGGCCGCTCGCCACGTTGCGATCGCAAGTCTGCATCGTCGCGCAGGATACGTTCCTGTTTTCCGATACGATCGGCAGCAACATCAGCTTTGGCGCGGGCGACCGAGGCAACCGACTTGAGTACAACGGTCAGTACGACGGCCAGCGCAGACGACGTGGTTACGACGAACAGTACGTGCGCCGCATGGCCGCCATTGCCGGCGCGGATGGCTTCATCAGCAGCATGCCGGACGGCTACGATACCGTCGTCGGCGAACGGCGTGGCGTCGTGTCCGGGGCGGACAGAAGCAGCGACTGAGCTTGGCGCGTGCTCTCGCCGACAATCCGTCGATTCTGATTATGGACGATACGACCAGCGCCGTCGATATGGAAACGGAAGCAGAGATTCAGCGGCACTTGCGCGATTTGGACGAGAAGAAGACGATTGTCACAATCGCCCACCGCATTTCGTCGGTCAAGGATTCCGACTTGATTCTCGTGCTGGAGCATGGGCGCATTGTGGAACGTGGCACGCACGACGAATTGGTGGCCTCGCACGGCCGATATTGGCAGATTTACAGCAAGCAGTTGGGCGTGGATGCCGGCCGCTCGCAGGGATTCGAAGCGTAAGACGCGGGGGAGGATAACATCATGGCACAACGCAACACCTTCCGTGACGATGAAGACCTTGAAGAGAAGATCAATATGCGCGACCTCGCGCGCGTCGGCGTCTACCTGAAACCGTACATGGCCCGCGTGGTCTGGATCCTCATCGTCGTGGCGGCAATGGGCTGCATCAACGTCGTGGAACCGTATCTGACGAAAATCATGATCGACAGTGTCATTCCGGCGAAAAACCTTGCGCTGCTTGGCGAGCTGGTGGCACTGCTGGCGGTGCTCATCGTCATTTACGAATTCGGTTTGCGCTACCGTACTGTGGAAATCACGCGCGTCGGCCAGCTCATGCTTAAAGACATGCGCCGCGACCTGTTTACGCACATTCAGACGTTGCCGTTCAGCTATTTCGACTCGCGTCCGCATGGCAAAATCCTGATCCGCGTGGTCAACTATGTGAACACGCTTTCGGACACGCTGAGCTCCGGTCTGATCAACGTGATCTCCGACGTGTTCACGTTCTTCATCACGCTAGTGGTCATGTTCGTCGTGGATTGGCGTCTCGCGCTGTACAGTCTCGCGTTGTTCCCGCTGCTCATCGCGTGGGTGCTGGGATTGCAGCATTTCCAGCGTCGCGCGTACCAGGTGCTATCCAACAAGCAGAGCAACCTGAACGCCTACATCCACGAGTCGATTGCCGGCGTGAAGACCACGCAGTCGTTCGCGCTCGAGGGCACGCAGGTCCGCACATTCCAGGAACAGCAGGGCGCTGTGCGTTCCGCGTGGATGCGTACGGTGCATATCCAGACGCTTATGTGGCCGGGCATCAAGACGATTTCCGTCATGACGATCGCGTTCATCTATTATGTGGGCGTCACCGGTTTCGGCGGTGTGGACGTGACCACGGGCGTGCTCATCGCGTTCGTCGGCTATGCGAACAACTTCTGGAACCCGGTAATCAGCATCGGCAACTTCTACAACCAGCTGATCACCTGCTCCGCGTATCTCGAGCGCATCTTCGAGACGCTGGATGTGCAGCCGGAGATCCGCAACGCGCCGGACGCCGTCGATCTGCCGCAGATCGAGGGCCGCGTCGACTTCAACGACGTCGTCTTCCGCTACGAGCCGGACGGCCGCAACATCCTGAACCTGGTCGACCTGCATGTCGAGCCAGGCAAGACGATCGCGCTGGTCGGTCCTACGGGTGCCGGCAAAACCACGATCATCAACCTGCTGTCGCGTTTCTACGACGTCGCCGAAGGCTCGGTGACGATCGACGGCCACGACGTGCGTTCCGTGACGTTGGAAAGCCTGCGCCGGCAGATGGGCGTGATGCTGCAGGACACCTTCATCTTCTCCGGCAACGTGCGTGAGAACATCCGCTACGGCAAACTGGACGCCACCGACGAGGAGATCGTGGCCGCTGCCAAGGCCGTGCATGCGCACGAGTTCATCATGGAACTGCCCGACGGGTACGACACCGTGGTAGAGGAGCGCGGCTCGACCCTGTCCGCGGGCCAACGCCAGCTCATCGCGTTCGCGCGCGTGCTGCTCGCCGACCCGCGCATCCTGATTCTCGACGAGGCCACGTCGAATATCGACACGCGTACCGAGGAGGCGCTGCAGGCCGGTCTGAACCATCTGCTCAAGGGACGCACGAGCTTTCATCATCGCGCACCGGCTTTCCACCATCGAGAACGCGGATGAAATCTGCTTCATCGACCACGGTCAGATCGTGGAACAGGGCAACCATGCCGAGCTGCTCGCCCGTCATGGCGCCTACTATCGGCTCTACGAATCGCAGTACGCCATGATCAAGGTCTGAGTAGCCGGCGCCAGCCCTCCGGCGGCAGGCTTCCATACTTCCTGGCCCGTATATCCGCAATCCGAAATGCCTGCCCAACGGTCGTGCAGCCAATGCGCGGCCATCTTGGGCCGGCTGCCGCGGTGGGATTCCGTCGGACATGCCGCCATGCGGAATGTACTTTGGAGCAACCCGTGGAATAATGGATTGTGAGCGTTAACAAGACAACGATGCACTAAGGAGCGCTTGCACTCATGACTACCACCAATCGCACCAGCCATCCAATCGCATTGCGCGACGCCACCGTCACCGATCCGTTCTGGGCATCGCGGCAGGAACTCGTGCGCACCCAGGTGATTCCCCTACCAGTGGAACGCGCTGAACGACAACGTTCCCGGCGCCGCACCCAGCTACTGCATGCACAACTTCAAGGCCGCCGCCGCGCAGAACGCAGAACACCACAAGGAAGGCAAGGCCTTCGTGCCGCCGAAATACACGTTCCGCGGCTTCGAAGCCCTGCCGGACGACCCGGCGCACCCCGATCCCGACAAGTTCTACGGCTTCGTGTTCCAAGACACTGATTTCTCCAAATGGATCGAAGCGGTCGGCTACTCGCTGACCCATCACCCGGACGCTGACCTTGAAGCGACCGCCGACACCGCCATCGATATCGTCTGCGCGGCGCAGCTCGACAACGGCTACCTGGACACCTACTACATCCTCAACGGCATGGACCGGCACTTCACCAACCTGAAGGACCACCATGAGCTGTACTGCTTCGGCCACCTGACCGAAGGCGCGATCGCCTACTATCAAGCCACCGGCAAACGCAAGCTGCTTGACGCGGCCTGCCGTTTCGCTGATTACATCGATTCCCGATTCGGCACCGCCGACGGCAAGCTGCACGGCTATCCCGGGCACGAAATCGCCGAAATGGCACTCGTCAAACTCGCCGAGACCACCGGCGAACAGCGCTATGCCGACCTCGCCGAACACTTTGTACGCCAACGCGGCCAGCAGCCGCTCTATTTCGAGCTCGAAGACCGCCGCCGCGCCCGGGAGGACGGCCGCAACTACGCGCCGCGCGAGCAGAACTACGCCTACTACCAGGCCGACAAGCCGATCACGGAACAGACGGAGGCCCTCGGACACGCCGTCCGCGCCGCCTACTTCTACGCCGGAGCCGCCGACGTGGCACGCCTGACCGGCGACTCCGACCTGCTGGCATCCTGCGAACGACTATGGCGCAACATCGTCGACCGAAAGCTCTACATCACCGGCGGTATCGGCGCCACACACATGGGGGAGGCCTTCTCCTTCGACTATGATCTGCCGAATGACACCGCCTATTCGGAAAGCTGCGCCGCCATCGCGCTCGCGTTCTTCGCCCGCCGCATGCTGGAAATCCAGCCGAAATCCGAATATGCGGACGTCATGGAATCGGCGCTGTACAACACCACGCTCGCCGGCATGGCACTCGATGGCAAAAGCTTCTTCTACGTGAACCCGCTCGAAGTGGTGCCCGAGGCATGCCATCGCGATGAACGCAAGGCGCACGTCAAGCCGGTGCGCCAGAAGTGGTTCGGATGCGCCTGCTGCCCGCCGAACATCGCACGCATCGTGGAGGACGTGCAGCAGTACGCCTACACGATCGGAGACGACTCATCCACCCTGTATGTGCATCTGTATATGGGCGGCGGCGTCCATGCCAGGCTTTCCGGCACCGATGTGCGCCTTGACGTCATGTCCGATATGCCCTGGTCCGGCAAGGGATCCGTCGCGGTGGGCTTTGATGCAGGCGATTCTGCTTCCGATGCATCCAAGGACGCGGTTTTCACGATCGCCCTCCGTCTGCCCGCCTGGGCCGGTGGCGAAACCGCTTCCGATGCGGTCACCGTGCGCGGCCGCGACGACATCTCCCGCGTCATCAGAGACGGATACCTGTATCTGACCGGCGCATGGCATGACGGCGACGTCGTCGATTTCGATTTCCCGATGCCGGTCCACATGGTCGCCGCGAATCCGCTCGTGCGCGAGGACGCCGGAAAGGTGGCGTTCGTGCGCGGACCGCTGGCCTACTGCGCGGAAGGTGTCGATAATGGCGCGAACCTGCATCTGCTGCACGCCGATACCGCGCGCATCGCATCCGACCCGTCCTGCGTGTCCGCTGATCGCATCGTCTTCCATGCCGGCGCCGTCGCGCAGGACGAGCAGGGGCTCGGCGAGGTGGACGCCGTCGATATGCCGATGACCACGCTGGCGATTCCCGCTTGGCGTGAAGTGGAAGACTCCGCGCAAACCTCCGCGTTGTACCATGATTGGCGTCCCGCCGAACGCAAGACGACGACGGCCACGCTGATTCCATACTTCGCATGGGCCAACCGTGGCGAGAACGAGATGACGGTGTTCCTACGCGGGTGAGCATGACGAGTGACGAAGGGACTGCCCGACAAAGGGGCTGTCCTTGGTTTCGGCAACATCACCAAAACCAAGGATGCGCCAGTCAAGTTCATCGCATATCTCCGCTTCGAGTAGACACGCACGTGCGATTTGCCCCATTTACCGCTTAAGCTAGTACCAGGTACGTCAATCGATGCACGTCAATGATCAGGCGGTATCTGAACACGGTTGAGGAGTCGAAGATGATAAGCGGTGCCGGTGCAATGAACCCCGTATGTCCCCGTGAGGACGGGCGTCTCGAATGGGGTAATGGCGTGGTTTCCATGCTGTTCGACACGGCAGGCGATTCCCCCGTCCGATTGTGCAACGTTGCAGGCCGCGGCATGGGGTCCATCGGCGGCCGTGTTACCGACGATGGAAGAACCGTGCTGGAACGTGATCCGCGTCCAATCGTCGAAGTGCGTGCCGTCAACACCGGATCGCAGGACAATCGCCTCACCTTGATCGCCACGGTGGCGGGCAGCGTATTGCGATTCGTCTCGGCCGCCGCTTCCGAGCCGGAGGAAGGGTCCGCCGAACCATATCGTTTGGAGATCGTCCAATTCGCTTCGTATGCGGAACTGGAGCCGCACGGGCGCGCGTTCGAACCGACCGCCGCCGAACGGTCCGAAGCCGCCGCGCAGCCCTCGCCGGAAACCGTCCGCCATGCCGACGCCACGGCTGGGCTGGTAGTCACTTCCGTATTCGAAGCGTTCCCGGGTCTGTCCGCAGTGCGTACCTACACGCGGTTGAGCTCCGCGCGCCCGCTGCCTATCGAGGCGGTGTCGTCGTTGAATCTGACGGTGCCGATGCGCGTCAACTGCGGCAAAATCGACCATTCCCGCGTATTCTGGGGAGACTCCGCGTGGGCGGTGGAAAACGATTGGCGCAGCCGTCCACTGCGCGACGTGTCGGTGCGCAATCGCAATCAAGTCATCAATCCCGGCCAATCCAGCTCGCGATTCGCCATGAGCTCCGCCTCCACATGGAGCACCGGCGTGCATGAGCCGGCCGGCATCGTACAGGTGGAGGGCTCGCGCCGCCAATCGCGCGACTTCTCCGTAATGTGGCAGATCGAGCACAACGGCCCATGGGAATGGGAGATCGGCGAGGATGATCCCGGTTTGCACATCAGCGCGTTCGGACCGGAATATCAGGACCACCATTGGTATACGGAGTTGGGTGAAGGCCATGATTTCGAATCGGTGCCGGTCTCCTTCGCGATCGCGGCCGGCGATTGGCAGCGGTCCGTCGTCGAAATGACGTTGCAGCGCCGTGCGTTGCGTGCTGCCAAGGCCCGCGAATTAGGTCGTTCCGAGCAGTTCGAGCACACGCAGGGGCTCGTCGTCTACAACGATTACATGAACACCCTGTTCGGCGACCCGCGCTTGGAGAAGGAACTGCCGCTCGTCGAAGGCGCGGCGCGCGTCGGTGCGGACATCTTCTGCATCGACGCGGGCTGGTACGACAGCACGGACGGCGGCTGGCTGGTGGAACATGGTCGGCGAATGGCAGGCCTCCACGAACCGTTTCGGCGAAGCCGGGCTCAAGGGCTTGGCCGACACCATCCGCGCGCATGGCATGGGCTTGGGATTGTGGCTCGAGCCTGAGGTGATTGGCGTGAAATCGCCGCTCGCCCAAAGTCTGCCCGATGACGCGTTCTTCCAGCGCCACGGTGTGCGCGTATGCGATTCGGGCCGGTACCTGCTCGACTTCCGCTCGCCCGCCGCACGCGAGCACGTCACTCGCACCGTCGACCGGCTGATCGACGATTTCGGCGCGGTCTTCTTCAAATTCGACTACAACACCGTCCCCGGCGTCGGCACTGATCTCGACGCCGAATCCGCCGGCGCTGGCCTGCTCGGCCACTGCCGTGCCTATTTGGATTGGCTGGACGACCTGCGCCGCCGCCATCCGGACGTTATGATCGAAAACTGCGGTTCCGGTGCGATGCGTGCCGATTACGCGCAGCTGCAGCGATTGGATCTGCAATCCACCTCCGACCAGTGTGATCCGCTGATTTACGCCGCGATCGCCGCCGGCGCCGGTCTGACGATACTGCCGGAACAGCAAGGCAACTGGGGTTACGCCCAGCAGGAGATGGACGATGAGACCGCCGTCTTCACGCTGGCCACGGGCATACTCGGCAGGCTGTACCTGTCCGGATTCATCGATCGCATGGACGAGCATCGGCTCGCCTTGGTGCGGGATGCGGTGGCCTTGCACCGCCGCGTGCTGACCGAGCAGCAGGAATTGGTGCCGTTCTGGCCGGCCCGTCTGCCTGATTTCGATGGCGATTGGCTCGTCGCCGGTCTGCGTCATCCGTCTTTCCTCCCGTCGGAGGACGACGATCCGTGCGATTACATCATTGTCTGGCGTCGCGGCGGCACGCCTTCCGTGAACGTGCCGCTGTCCGAGGACTGCCATATCGAGCAGATCTTCCCGAATCCGGCCGTTCCCGAGCATGCGCCCGACGCCAAGCCGTGGACCGTCGAGCGTATGGATCCCGAGACGGTCCGGCTCAACGCGGCCACCTCCAAGCAGCCGTCCGCCCGCATCTTCGCCATCCGCCGCGCCTGAGCGGTTTGCGACGGATGGACAATCGCGCCGCCTAGCAGGGCGAAGGCGGTTTCGATGGCGTCGTATTCGGCGGCCGTGATCGGCAGAATCGCGCCGTGACGCTTCTTCAGCGCGCCGAAATCGATATCGTCTGCGCGCTGCCAATCGGCCGGATCATGCGAGGCGAGCGAGGCGGCGCGGAACGACAGGTAGCCCTTGGACTCCGCGTACTGGTCGCACATCAGGCCGAATGGCATGGTCCTGCCGTTGACCACCTTCACGTCTTCGTCGTTGTAACGGAACAGTTCCGGCCCTTCAAGTAGTGCATGGAATACCGGCCATTGCCGAAGATGTCGGTGAGCGTGCCCACATACGACCACTCATTCGGGTCGTCGGTGCGCAGCACCTCGTAGGTCGTCGCATACGGGTTACGGGTGCGTTCGATGGTGATTTCCGAGTCCTTGGACGCGCGGTACCACCAGCCGTCATCGTCGCGCAGCATGGTCGAATCGATGATCACATTCTTACGATCGATCCACTTGACCGGATCGGAGAACACCCTGAAATCAACGGTCGTCGCATAATACACATTCGTCGGATCGCCGAGCTCGTTGGCCAATGGATCCGCGGAGCTTTCGGCGTTGCTCTTCGTGGACCAGAACACGATCCACTGCCCGCGATTCGGATCCCAATTCGCCTCCGGAGCCCAAGCCATGCCAGCGTCCGGAATCTTCGAGGCCACGTCCACCAGGCGCGGCTCGCTCCAATGGACCAGGTCAGGGGAGTCCCAGATCACCAGGCCGGTCGATCCATTCGTGGTGGCGCCATCGTTCGGCCCCCAGCCGCCACGGTAATAGATGCTCAAATCGGTGGCCACAATGTGGAATCCACCACGTGGGTCGCGCACGATATGCGGGTCGCGCACGCCCTTCTCGCCGCCTAGCCACGTCAACGCCGGACTGCCGGCCGGGCGCAGATCCCTCCAATGCACGCCGTCGCGGCTCAGCGCGAAGTACAGCTGTTCGTCGGTGGGATTGCGTTCCTCGCCGATGAAATGCACGAACAGATAGGCCTGGGTGTCGATGCTCATGATGCTCCTAGAGATTCCTTGATGAATGATGGCGATTGATTCCGATTGAGTGATTCCGATTGAGTGGGATTGGCCGCGAAGGCTGCTGCCTATGGCGGATTGCCTGCCATCGGGGCGTCATCCTCAGACCGCGGTCGATTCCCGGTCCACCAGCTGGTAGCCGATGATGGCCCGTCTTGGCGGCAACGCCTCGTCTGTTCCATGATCGATACGTTCGGACAGCATATCGACCGAGAATTTCGCAAGCTGCGTGAAATCGACCTGGATGGTGCTCAACGCCGGCGTCGTGTACGAGCCGGAGGTCACGCCGTCGAAACCGATCACCTTCACGTCCTGCGGCACGCGCAGTCCGCGGTCCGCGAGCCCGCGTATCACGCCGAACGCCGCGAAATCGTTGGCGCAGCACGCGCCGTCGAACTCGGTGCCACCATGTCCGCTCCGTGCGGCGAGAATACGTTCCGCAATCGCATGCCCGGCGATGATGCCATTGGCCACATCCCCGGCTTCGAACACCATCGACTCGTCATAGGGCAGTCCGGCGTCGGACAGCGCTCCGCATGCGCCGCGCAATCGCAGAGCGAACGCGTTCTGGGCATGCGCCAGATCGGCGCGGGGGGCGAACCGGTGGCCGACGATCGCGATATTGCGGCATCCGCGGTCGATGAGATGCTGCATCGCCGCGCGTTCGGCCTCCTCGTTGGGGAAGTTCACGGCATCGACGGTCGGCGTCTCCTCGCAGGCGTCCAGCAGCACGAATGGTCTGCCGCCATTGAGTTTGGACAGCGGCACATTTGTGCCCAAGCCTGTGGCGTGCAGGATCTCGCCATCGAACAGCTGCCCGGAGAACGGATTGCTGCTCAGCGCGTGCTCGGCAGCGTCCGGCGAATACTGCGTCTGCTCGATGAATGGAATAAGTCCGCGGGACACGATTTCGTTGCTCAACGCCTGCGTGAGCTTTGAATAGAACGGCGAATCGAATTCGTTGACGATGACGTGGATGATGTTGCTGCGGCCCGATTTGAGCATGCTGGCCGTCAGATTGATGCGGTAATTGAGTCTCTTCGCTGCGGCGATCACTTTGGCGCGGGTCGATTCCTTGACGCCTGGCTTGCCGCGCAGCGCGTTCGATGCGGTCATGGGGGAGACGCCCGCTTCCGCGGCCACGTCGCGTAGCGTCGGTGTGCTGCTGGTCATATGCCGCTCCTTGAACAATACGATTGATATGTAACGATATTATATTTTTTCGATTCTGTAAAATCGTTGCAAATACAAAGACTCACCGACGTATTGTGTCCATTGCGGACGCTTGGATTTGCGCTAGAATATGTAACGATACATATATGGTTCGCATGACGGCGTCCTGCTTTCCGCGACACAGCCCCCATAGCGATCCCGAACGAAAAGAGAGGTTCGATGACGATCCCAACCACCGTTTCCGTCGCCCCGGCTGACGAATATCCGGCTGACGGCCACACCATGACCGACAAACTCACCGCCACACTCGACAAAGCGGGCGTGCGCGCCATCAGCACCGACCTGTGGGGGCATCTTCTTCGAAGACATCAGCTACTCCGGCGACGGCGGCCTCAACGCCGACCTCGTGCAGAACGGCGCCTTCGAATACAACCGCGCCGACTCCATCGATTGGAGCAACTACAGCTTCTGGCGCAAAATCGTGCCAGAAGGCTCGTTCGCAGCCTTCGGTATCCATGACAATGACCCGGTTGCCGCCGAAAAACCCGCATTACGCGACGGTGGAAGTCGAACATGCCCCTGCCGCGCTGGACAACACCGGCTGGGACGGCATGGTGTTCCGTGCCGGAGAAACCTACGATTTCACCGCCTGGATGCGCGTGCGATCGGAAAGCGCGATGCCGGTGACGGTCTCGCTGCGCGGAGACGACGGCAGCATCATCGCCGAAAACACCATCACCGTCTCAGCCTCGGCATGGACGACAGACCAAGCCTCGCTGACCGTTCCTGAGCACGGCGATGCCGGCTCGAGCGTGGCCACACAGGGCACTATTGCGTCTGGCCTTCGCCGGCGAAGGCGTCATCGACCTCGACTTCGTCACCTTGGAGCCGCGCACCACCTACCACGGTCTCAAGCACTTCCGCCCGGATCTGGTGGAGGCGCTCGCCGACCTCAAACCACGATTCATGCGATTCCCCGGCGGCTGCATCACCCACGGCCTCGGCCTGGACAACATGTATCACTGGGACCGCACCATCGGCCCGGTGGAGCATCGCCCGCACAACTTCAACGTATGGGGCTACCACCAGTCGTTCCGTATCGGCTACTACGAATACCTGCGCCTGTGCGAGACCATCGGAGCCAAGCCGCTGCCCGTGCTGCCGGCCGGCGTGAGCTGCCAGAACACCAGCCAGGGCCCGGTGCCTGTGGCTCAGGAAGACATGCCCGCTTACATCGACGAAGTGCTGGGCCTCATCGACTTCTGCAACGGCAGCACCGCCACCGAATGGGGCGCCAAGCGCGCCGCCATGGGTCACCCGGAGCCGTTCGGCCTCGAATACCTCGGCATCGGCAACGAGGATCTCATCGACGACGTGTTCAAGAACCGCTTCCAGCAGATTTTCGACGCCGTCAAAGCCGCATATCCGGACATCGTCGTCGTCGGCACCGTCGGTCCCGCCCCCAGCGGTCAGGATTATGAGGAAGGCTGGAAGTACGCGCGCGAAGCGGGTCTGCCGATCGTCGACGAACATTCCTACCAGTCGTCCAGCTGGTGGTTCCACAACCTCGACCACTACGACCACACGGACCGCAAGGGGCCGAAGGTCTACCTCGGCGAATACGGCTCCTGGAACACCCAACTGATCAACGGCCTGTCCGAAGCGGCCTTCATGGGACGCATGGAACTCAACGGCGATGTGGTGGCCATGGCCTCCTACGCCCCGCTGTTCGCCAAGAATGGGCACCATAGCTGGAATCCGGACCTCATCTACTTCGACAACGAACGCGCCTACCATCCCTACAGCTATTGGGTGCAGCAGATGTACGCCACCACCACGGCCGACACCGCGTGGCCCGTCACCGTCGAAGGCCGTCCACGCTGCGCCGCACCCTGCCGGACACCGTGAGACTGCGCATCGCGGGCAATGCCAAAGCCGATCTTAACAATCTTGTCATCACCACCGCATCCGGGGAGACGATTAATCTCGGCAACGTGGCCTACGATGGCAGAACCATCGACACCGCCCTCGATCTGCACGCTGATTCCTACAGTATCGACACTACCGTCGTCTATTACGAGGGACGATGGGGCATGGACCTCATCTGTGGCGATATCGACGGCAAGAACCACAACATCATCTCACTTGGTCGAGGACACAGCGTGCGCGTCGTCCGCGACGGCACCGCCTACGCGCTTGCCGGCACCGAAGTCTCCATGAACGAAGTGCGACCGGGCACCACTTGGCAGGTGCACGTTGACGTCACCGATCGCGGCCAAGCCATGAAGCTGTACATCGATGGAACGCTGATTGCGGATGGCACGGAGGTTAAGGACGAGCCAAGGCGTACCGTCACCGTATCACGTAATGACAAAGCCGGAGAGACCTACGTGCGCGTGGTCAATGCCATGGACGCGCCAATAAGCGTCGACCTACGTCAGATTCTTGCCGAGTTGAATATTTCCACAGCATCGGCGGCATCCGCCACGGCCACCGTCCTAGCCGGAGACAATCCGTATGCGGGACAGGTCGGTGAGGAATCACCGACCAGGCCGCGGCGACCGCGATTGATCTGACAGAGCGGCGACTACACGGCACCGGCATGGTCGTTCACCACCATCACGATTAAGTGACGTGTATGCCGCGAAACGGGCGGACCCTCGTTTGAACCCTCGAACGAGAGTTCGCCCGCAGTGCAGGGCCAATCGGGACTAATCTGGAAAACATGAGCAAGCACCACCGCAATCGCAATTGGGCCCCCGGCCCCAGCCGCTGCCCGAAGACGCGCACGTCATCGACAACCACACCCACGTCGCATCCGTCGTGCCCTTCTCCCAAGCCATGAGTCACGAAGCCATGGAAAAAGGCCAAGGCGAAGTACCCGTCTACAGCGTCGACGAACTGCTGAAACAAGCTCAAGACGTCGGTGTCGAAGGCGTAATCGACTGCGGTTGCGAGCTGCCCAACCTCATGACCGCCATCGACATGGCCCGCGAGCATCCCGGAACCGTGCACGCCGCAATCGCCATACCCCCAACGAAGCCGTGCTGCACGGCCACCGCGGCACCCGGCCCCGACGGCCTGCCCATCAAATACAAGCCCTGGCACGACATCCCCTTCGACGAAGCCATGGCCGAAGTACACCGCCTCGCCACCACCTACCCCAACCAGGTCGTCGCCATCGGCGAAACCGGCATGGACCTGTTCCGCACCGGCGAATCCGCCAAGGAACTGCAACGCGAGGCGTTCCGCGCCCACGTCGCGCTCGCCAAGGAACTCAACCTGCCCATGCAAATCCATGACCGCGACTCGCACAAGGAAGTCATCGAAAACGTTGCTCGCCGACGGAGCCCCCGAACGTACCGTGTTCCACAGCTACTCCGGCGACGCCGAAAATGGGCGAAATCGCCCGCGAAAACGGTTGGTATCTCAGCCTTTCCGGCACATCCAGCTACAAAGGCAACGACGGAATCCGCGAATCGGCGAAACTCGTCGGCATGAGCCACGTCATGGTCGAAACCGATGCCCCCTACTTAAGTCCGATGCCCTACCGCGGCCGCACCAACGCGCCGTATATGATCCCGTACACCCTGCAGGCGCTCGCCGACTATCTTGACAGACCGTTGGCTGAAATCGCCAAAGCCACGCGTGAAACGACGCGCGAAGTGTACGGCATCTAAAAAGAATGGCGATTTCGCGGTAATCCCGTGGCGGTTCCGTGACGGTCGCATGGCCTCAACGTAACAGTTGCGTAATCGCCAGAAAATAAGCAAAATATAAACGATTAAGTATATATGAATTTCATGCGTGACGTGCCGAATCACGTGTGAAGATTTGACAATGGTTTGCCAAGCTCCTAGTGTCACACCTTGCGTTTTATTTTGGGGAGCGGGTTGGAAGGCCCGCCACTTGGAGGAAGCGTTATGGCTAACGAGCCGAACGAAGAAGAACAGCCGCTGCTTCACGCAGCGACGTACACGCAGGCGCCAAAGGTCTCGCACAAGGTCCTGACCAAGGAGGAGCGCCAGACGCTCATCAAGGAGCACGAGGCGCAGCAGCAGGAAGCCGCGAAACTTGACGAGGCCGCCAGCAAGGGCCGCATCGGCCGCTGGTGGAGCCGTCTCCAGTCCGGCCCGGACAAAATCACGCCGGCCATGGCCATCGTGGCGCTTGGCGTGGTATACGGCGACATCGGTACCTCGCCGCTGTACACCATGCAGACGTTCCTCAACGGCCAAGGCGGTTTGGCGCATACGGATCGCGCCGCGGTGCTGGGCATCCTGTCGCTGGTCTTCTGGTCGATCACGCTGATCACCACCGTCAAATACGTGTTCATCGCCATGCGCATCGACAACAACGGCGAAGGCGGCATCTTCGCACTGTATTCGCTGATCCGCAAATATGGGGCATGGCTTGCGATTCCCGCCATGCTGGGCGGCGCCGCGTTCCTCGCCGATTCCGTGCTTACGCCGGCCGTCTCGATCAGCTCGGCAGTGGAAGGCTTGGAAACACTGCCGCTGCTGGAACCGATCATGAGCGAAAACAAAGAACTGACGCTGATGATCACCATTGTGATCATCGTCTGCCTGTTCGCAGTGCAGTCGCGCGGTACCGAACGCATCGGCCGCACGTTCGGCACGGTGGTCATGATCTGGTTCTCGTTCCTCGCCGTCGTCGGCTTGGTGAACCTGAGCTCCGATTGGAGCGTGTTTGAAGCGCTGAATCCGGTGTACGGCGTGGAGTTCCTCTTCAGCCACCACAATGCGGCAGGCCTCGCCGTCGTCATGGGCACCGTGTTCCTGTCCACCACCGGCGCCGAAGCGCTGTATTCCGACATGGGCCACGTCGGCCGCGGCAACATCTACTTCACGTGGCCGTTCATCAAGATCGCCCTTGTGCTCTGCTATTTCGGCCAGGGCGCGTGGATGCTCAACCATTGGGACGACACCGCGTACAACCACATGCACGGCCTCAATCCGTTCTTCGAAATGATGACCCCGTCCGTACGCTACGTGGCGGTGCTGCTGTCCGTGTGCGCCGGCGTGATCGCTTCGCAGGCGTTGATCACCGGCGCCTACACCATGGTTTCCGAAGCGACGCGACTCAACTGGATGCCCCACCTGCAGGTGCGCTATCCGGCTCGTACCCGCGGCCAGCTGTACATTCCGGTGGTCAACGCCGTGCTGTGCGTCTCCACCCTGCTGGTTTTGGCGATGTTCCGCGATTCGGAGCATATTTCCGCCGCGTACGGCCTGGCATTGACCGTCACGATGATCACCACGACGATTCTGCTGGCCGTCTACATTTGGCACGATGGCAAGCGCGTCGGCGCGGTCGTGTTCACAGTGGTGTTCCTGGCCATCCAGTTCCTGTTCTTCTTCGCTTCGATGGCGAAGTTCCTGCACGGTGGCTGGTTCACCATGCTGCTGACATTGGCGATTCTGCTGATTATGTACACGTGGAACGAAGGCACGAAGCTGGAACGCGCGCAACGCCGGCATATGCAGCCCGCCGATTGCGTGCCGGTTCTGAAGCAGCTTCATGAGGACGATTCGATTCCGTATTTCACGGACAACATCGTCTATCTGACGTCCGATCTGGAAATGAAGCGTGTCGATACCGACATCTTCTTCTCGATTTTCGCGGACCATCCGAAGCGCGCCCGCGCATGGTGGGCGGTGTCGGTGGAAACGTCCGACAACCCGTTCACACGCGAGTATTCGGTGGAGAATTTCGGCACGGACTTCCTGTTCCGCGTGCGTATTCGCTTGGGCTTCAAGGTGTCGCAGTCGATTCCTGCATACATCCACCAGATCATGAACGATCTGTCGAAGTCCGGCGATCTGCCCAAGCAGACCACCCGCTACCCGAAGCTGGATGCCGATCCGAACATCGGACCTATCCGCTACGTGCTGATTCACAAGGCGTTGATGCCCGAGTCGAAGGTGTCCCAGAAGGGCGCGATCTCACTGCAGATCAAGTACGCGATTCGTCATTTGGCCGGCTCTCCGGTCAAATGGTTCGACTCGCTCCCCTACAATCCGCTGATTGAGATTCAGCCGCTGTTCCTCGCCACCGAGCGTCCGCCGCGTCTGAAGCGCGTGTGAATTCGCTCTGCGAGCACGGCTTATCTACGCAAGGAGGGCTGGGACATTTCGTTTGTGACCGTAGGCTTGGCCGAACGGCCTTGAGTGTGGCACGAACGAGATGCCCCAGCCCTTTTCCTTTGGCTGAATACCGCCAAGTCCGCAGGAGGACCGGCATATCCTATTACCGACACGCTCCGGGCCGCTCAGGCCGAGTTTTTACGGTCTGCAACAGGATATGTCGGTCCTCCTGCTCGTTTGCGGGACAACTTACGTTCGTGACGTGCGTTTTGCGACGTGCGATGCGTATGAATCGGCGGCTGAATCGCAGGCTATAACCAACTCCGATAACGGCACGCGCGCGTCGAAACCTGCCGTCGCTAAAGTAATCAACCATGTGCAGATTACTTGGATTCGCGACGGCAGGCAGCAACACCAACCTCAATGGCGTGCTCGGCATGCAGAACGTGCGCGATTTCCGAAATCTGAGCGAGATCCACAACGACGGCTGGGGCGCCGCGCTGATCACCGTGCCAGACGAATCGCCATACCGTCGCGACGGCGGTGCGCCGACTCCGGAAACCGGCACCGCGATTTACAAAAACACCATCGCCGCCCGTCATGATCCGATTTTCGACGAGCTCGCCAACACTCCGGCCCGCGGCGGCCGTGGCACCTGCGCTTGGCCAGCTCCAACCTGCCGCCGATTCTTGAAAACCAGCAGCCCTTCTATGCGAACGGCCTGAGCTTCATCCACAATGGCGACATTTCTGACGACCAGGGCCGCAACATCATTACGAATCGCGCGTTCCCGGTCGATCCGAGCATCGTGCAGTCCACCGGCGGCCGTTCCGATTCCGCCATTTTCTTCGCCGTCATCCTGCAATACATCGGCTTTGGCTTCGCACTCGACGAGGCGGTGGCGCAGGCCGTGCGTGAACTGCGCAAAAGCTATCCGAAGTCCAGCTACAACTGCATGATCCAAAGCCAGGACCAGTTCATCGCCCCTGTGCGCGGCCGGACGTGAGGTCACGTCCAAGCGCATCGTCGAAAATCTACGACCAGTACGGTCGTGGCGAGCAGGCGCGCGACTACCGCGTGCTGCGCTACCGTGCGCTCGGTGGAAACGACGATGCCCAGCCGAAGGGCGTGGTCGTGGCCAGCTCCGGCTTCGACCAGCGTGCTGAAGACGGCTGGACCCGTCTCGAAAACGACCAGATGATCGTGGCTTCCAACCGCACCGGCGAATTCCGCGTCCGTTCCATCTGATTTTCCGCACATAACGTCCCCGCGTATCGTGCCGTCCGCTGCGGGCAGCTCGATGAATGCTCGTTTTAAGGCGGCATTCCTTGGAACATCGTTGACAAGACGGAGAAACCGTTGAATCCGTGTCCGTTCCGGGATTTATCTGGCGTGGTGTATGAATCCCTTCGGCTGTTGGGAACCGTTTTGGAAACTGCGTCAGGAACCGTATGCTGGGCGTGATGGAACGTGCCTAAGATGGGCGTATGACGAACGAATCGAACGAAACAACCGAATCGAACAAGCCGACGACCGGCTATATCCCCACTCTTGCGCAAGTGGATGAGCTACATCGCAAAATCGCGCAATCGCAAGCCGCATACGACCTTATCCACGGCCATTGCGTGGTCGTGGCCGACATCGCCCGCCGCATGGCCCGCCGGCAGAACGCGCTGTTCACCCGCCGCTGCACCCTGCCGACGGACGCTCCCGAAAAAGACCGGCGACTTCGGGCTGGAACTGACGAAAGACAATACCGGCGAGGAATCGCTCGGCATGTTGCACATGCCTGCGGTGCCGTCCACGGAAGGGCTGACCGGAGGTACCGTTCCGCCGCGGCTCATCGACGAGCATCTGGTGGTCATTGGCGGTTTGCTGCACGACATCGGCACGTATTTCCTGCTCAAGCAGGACGGTTCCGACGGCGAACCGCTCAAATTCGACGGTCCGCACTATGTTCAGCACGGGCTCAAAGGCTACGAATACTTGCTGAACGAGGGCGTTGACGAATCGATCGCCCAGTTCGCACGCAACCACACAGGTGTGGGCCTCACCCGCGAAACCGTGGAATCGCAGGGATTGCCGTTGCCCCCGGCCGACTACGTGCCGATGAACCTCGAGCAGGAGGTCGTCATGGTGGCGGACAAGTACAACAGCAAGTCGATTCCGCCGAAGTTCCTGACCGCCGAAGCCTACACGCGCAAGGCCGCCCGTTTCGGCGAAAGCAACAAGCGCGAATGGCTGCGCCTTCTGGAACGTTACGGCGTCCTCGACGTCAAACCGCTCGCCGAGCAGTACCACATGCGCATCGCCGAGTAGCGAACCTACTTATCTCGCTTATGAATGGCGGATTTCGGTGTCTGCCGGATGCTATCTCGCTTATGAATGGCGGGTGTCTCAGAAAGACTAGGTGTTAGGGGGTAAGTTCAATCCCCTCTAAGTCTCATGCGGCAAAACCATCCGCCATTCATAAGCGAGATAGCACGCGTCGAGCGGAAAAATCCGCCATTCATAAGCGAGATTCACCCGAAAATTCCTCGAAGCCTGGCCGCCGCCCGAGTTTTGCGCACTGAAAACCGCTATCTGTGGCACTTCTCTTTTCCCGCCATACATTAGGGGGTATAAAACAGACCCTCTAACTCACGAGGCGTCAAACGATCTGCCACACATAGCGGTTTGAGATTCCAAAGATGAAAGAGTCTGCCACACATAGCGCATATGACATGTTTTTAGCGGTGTGTCACCGCGAACCAGCGCGAATCGGCACGAATCAGAATCAGCACGAAAAAAGCCTTGCGGACTGGCATGCAACACCAGTCCGCAAGGCTTTCGCCTCGCAGAACGCCGCTCGCTACTCAAGCTCCGCGCAATGTTCCATCTGATCGGCGACCTCCGGATTATCGGTCACCACAATAATCGCACGCTTACGATCCTCATCGCGCTTGGCCTTCTTCAGCAGCCCCAGCACCACGGCGGCGTTGTCACGGTTCAATCCAGCGGTCGGCTCGTCGGCAATAATCACCTCCGCCTCGCAGCTCAGCGCACGCGCGATTGCCACACGACGCTGGTCCAACGCACTCATCTTGCCCACCGGCAGACCGGAAGTCACTTCCTCGAATCCCACGCGCTTGAGCAGCTCGCGCGCAATCACCGGCTTGGGCTGCAGGAAATTGCGGTTCGACGCGTCCATGGCGTACAGCACGTTGCCTTCCGCATCAAGGTCGCCGCGCACGGCGAACCGCTGCGGAATGAAACCGATGCGGTGTCCAAGCACGTCGACCGGTGTCGCGTCGGCGAGGTTCGTGCTTTTGTGCATCACGTTGCCGCTGGTCGTCCGCATCATGCCGACCGACCATGGTGGCCACCAGCGCCTGATGCTGTTCGACATCTTCGGCATCCACCAGCACCGCGTGGGTCGCGCCCGGCATGGAACGCCAGGGAAACGTCGTCGAGCACGTCACGTCCGGTTTTGCGGTTGTGCATCGTCACATGGTCGAGCGCGAATGCCGGGTTCGCCTTGAAGAAAGAATGCACGTCGCTTCTTTGCGATGATGTTTGATTTCGCGGTCGATCTGCGATGACACGCTGGTTGCAGTCCCGCCTGTACGGTTTCGTGCTGGTCGAGCGACGCTGTTCGTCGTCGGTCGCGCCCAATGCGAGCGTTTCGTTCACGCGATTCGCGTTGTCGCTGGCACCCAACGCTTTGTCTTCCGTGGCGATGCCTTCCGTATTTTTCCGCGTTTTCTGCCGATTCGGTTTTGCGATGGAATCGCCCGCCATCGTCATCGCCACCGCGAAGGAAATCGACCGATTCGATCGACATTGCCATATCGGTTTCGCCCGCCTCCGATCCGCGTTTTCCGCGTTTTCAGCGGCAGCGTTGTTCAATGCTTCGGTTTCGTTGTCTTTCACGTCTTTCTCGCTCATGCGTTCACCTCCGTACGTTCCGTCGACTCGACTGTTTCCTCCGGCTCGTCTGCGTTCTTCACGCTTCGGCAGATTCGTTCGAATCGTCAGAAC
>VOFK01000261.1_pt1 | contig 38000 bp, 42 predicted proteins | sample 5384121 | NCBI WGS metagenome assembly VOFK01 (sample SAMN12384730, study PRJNA508395) | human gut metagenome | isolation source: healthy gut J | host: Homo sapiens | reverse complement strand
CCTTTCCATAGTCCAGGGAACACGCCGCGTCTGGATACAGCTCTTCAGCCGCCGGATGATGGCGGCCACCTCCTGGGGAGATTTCAACAGATCACCTCGCCCCTATTGTACCAGACCCCGGGAAAAATGCAAATCGGGGGTGCAAAAAGCCGCCGAAGTGTGGTATAATACCCGAGGATTTCCCCGGCAGGGGCCTTTGCGCCCTGGGCCACACGAAAGGAGGTTGCCGCCATGCGGCCATTGGCGACGAAATACGGCCCCAGACCCTGGATCAGGTGGCGGCAGAAGCACCTGTTGGGTTTTGGTGCCCTGCTGCGGCGGCTCATCGAGGGCAGGGCCTCCGCCAACATGATCTTCTACGGCCCCTCCGGCACCGGCAAAAACCACCATCGCCTCCATCATCGCCAAGCGCACGAGAAGGCCCTGTACCACCTGAACGCCACCACGGCGTCCCCTGCAGGACGTGAAGGCCATCATCGCGGACGTGGACACCATGCTGGCCCTCCCCAACGGGGTGCTGCTGTACCTGGACGAGATCGGTATTTCAACAAGCCAGCAGCAGCCTGCTGAAGTTCATGGAAACGGCAAGATCACCCCTCATCGCCTCCACCACGGAGAATCCCTTTTCTATGTGTACAACGCCCTGCTGTCCCGCAGCACGGATTGTTCGGAGTTCAAGCGCCCTGACGGCGGAGGAGACTCTTGCCCGCGGAAGCACTGCGCCAAGACATTGTTCCGCAGCCGCAGTCCCTGCCCCTGACCTGGGAGGAGGAGGAGCGGGGGCTTTATCGCCGCCGAGGTGCGGCGGCGACGTGCGCGCGCCGCCGTCAACGCCGTGGAGTTGCTGGACGGGCCGCCCTGGCCGGTGATATCAGAGGTCGCGCATCGGCCGGGCGGCGGACGCCGCCCAGGCTGCCTCCAGCGCAGCGCCATGCGCCGCGACCGGAGTGGGGGACGAGTATTGGGCGACCTGCTGTCCGCCTTGCAGAAGTCCATCCGGGGCTCCACCCGGACGCGGCGGTGTATTACCTGCGCGGTTGCTGGAGGCCGTAATTCCGTTGTCCCTCGCCGGCGGCTGCTGGTCATCGCCGCCGAGGACGGGGGTTGGGCTCTATCTTGCGCCATGGCCGTTACCGCCTGCGTGGACGCCGCCCGGGAAGCCTGCCGGTCGCCAGATCAGCCTGGCGGAGGCGGCCATTGCCGGGCCACGGCCTCCCGTCCAACCTCGCCCACAACGCCATCATCGCCGCCATGGACGACATCCGCCGGGTGGGTCCCCGGGCACAGAACGTCCACGCCGACGACACCGGCAGCGGCAAGGCCCCGGCTCACAATCACCCCACGACTGACTACCCCACCACTATGTGGGCCCAGCGGTAATGGGGAGCCCTGGGGACGTGACCTATTACCAATACGCGACAACAAGACCGAACAGGCCGCCCGGCGGTATTGAGGATATCAAAAAATCATAGCCAATGGACCTGAAGCCCCATGATCGTTGAACCTGAAAAGACCACCCTCGCGGCAGCCGCCGGTGGGGAGTGCTGCGGGTGGGGATGGAATATCCGCTTGCGGTGCACCGGCTGCCACGAGGTGCTGGCCCCGGCGAAAGGTGGAAAAGAGCATCAAGCGCGATACCGAAGCGTGAGGAAACCCCCATGAAAAAAGCAAAAATCACCCGGTGGCGCCATGGGCGGCCCTTTTGATGGCCATTGTCATGATCCTGGCCTGATTATTCCGTATATCGGGCTCGTGAGGAGGGGCGGCTGTGAGGCACTGGTATTTCGACCTGTTCCGGGCAGACGCCGGGGGACTGGCAGGCGTATTCAAGCCGGAGATCCGAGCCCGCGGCCGGGGACATTCTCGGCGTCCGGGGGCGCGGGAGGTATTCCTCAACTGCGCAACTGGAGAACCGGTACCATGTGCTGATCCGGCTGGACATGCACCCGGCGCCCTGGCGGCCTATGACGTGTCCCCCATGCACCACCGGTGGAAGTGACCGCTTCTGCCCCTGCTGGAAAAGAAGGCCATTTTCGATTTTGAGGAATAAACGCCTGGGACCCCCTGCCATTTATGGGGGTCTGAGTTTTGCTGTAAAAAAGGGCATAGCCCTTAACAAAAGGCTTGCAGATGAGAAGAATTTTCTGCCCAGGCAAGGCCGCCCCGGCCATTTTGATTTGCCGCCTGCGGAGCGGCAACCCGCGGCGCTTCAGCTCGTCAGCTCCTTTCTGGGTGATAGGTAAAATCGCAAACGCCACGCAGCGGCGATGTCCGGGCTGGTGCCAGCCGGCAGGCTCGCCTCCAGCAGAAGGCCCGCCAACCATGTCGATGTGGCGTCCCCACATGGATGAGCCGGTTGGTGGTATCCTGCAGGCTCGTCCATCAGCCCGGCGCAGCGCCCCCGGCTTAATCGGTGTATGGAGGTCCGGCTCGAAGCCGATGCGATCAGCGGCCGGGCCATGTCGCCGATTCACCGGCGGGCCCATAACCAGCACGAAAAATCTCCCCGCCCCTGGTCCCGCCTGCAGCACCAGGGACACCGCCTCGGGGGATGTCATGGAAGAACGGGTGATTCTCGGATGTCACCAAATTGCCGCAGGCGATCTGCCGCCGAACAGCGGCACCACGCTGCTCGTTGCTGCTCAGGACGCTGCCGAACCGCACCGCCACGAACTCCGTGATCGCTGCGCCGGTCATCATCTGCACCACCATCTCACACAGGCGCTTGAGGCCCCATGATGCTGGTGGGGTTCACGGCCTTCTTGTCCGTGGAGATCAACACCAGCGCTTCACCCCCTGCAGTCGCGCGGCGGACTTGAAGAAGTTGTATGTACCGAATACGTTGTTCTTGATGGCCTCGAGCGTCTCATCAGTGGCACATGCCAGTAAAGCCGCCGCCGCGGTGGAAGATCAGGCCCGGGGCTGATAGGTGTCCAGCAGACGTTCACTCCGTCCCCGGTCCCGACGGAACCGATGCGCACACGTTCAGCGTCAGCCCCGGTGCTCCCGGCGCAAAGTTCCATCTGGATGTCGTGGCGTTAAGCGATGTCGAAGATCACCAGCCGCCGGGGCTTTGTGCCGGGCGATCTGGCGGCACAGCTTCGCCGCCGATGGACCTGCCGCCGCCGGCAGATCAGCACCGTTTTGTTGATATAGCAGATCCCCCCCAGGTTCCGCCCCGGATGGGCCCCTACCAGCCCCTGCAGCCCACCGGCGGAGCTTGCTGATGGTGACCTCGCCCCTTGACCAACTGATAGATGCCCGGCACCACCTGGATCTGGCACCCGGTTTTGCTGCATATGTTCCAGGATTTCTGCCGCCCGGCCCCTGCAGGGAACGGGATGGCGAAGATGATCTTGCGGATGTCGTACCGTTTCACAGCCACTGGGAATGTCCCGGCGGCCGCCCACAATGCGCACGCCCTCCAGAATCCGGCCGCGCTTGGCGGTTGTCGTCGATGAGACAGGCCACCCGGCTGTTGAGATGACTGCTGACGGCGTATTCCCGGATCAGCTGCCGCCCGCCTGGCCCGCGCCGATGATCATCACGTTTTCGGTGCCCTTCTGGCTGCCGGGCACCCGGTTGCGCAGATACCACCTCCGCCGCCCCGATAGAAAAAACCGGATACCGGCGGTGATAAAGCTGCACAGCAGGCCCCACACATAGTACGACCGGGGCATCACAATGTGGAACAGCTTCACGCACCCGGAAGCTCAGCCCGCCCAGGATGACATAGGCCAGGATGATCCGCATCAGCGCGTCCACGCTGACAAACCGCCAGATGCTGTTATAGAGGTTGCATAACCAGAACACCGCCAGGCAGATCAGTACCCACCACCAGATGGTGCTCAGATATCCTGCAGAAACTCCGGCGGAATATCCATGAAGTGGAGGTCGAACCCACCCACAGGCCAGCAGATACGACCCCAGAATCCCCAGAATATCCGCCAGCATGATGATAAGCACCCGCGACAGCCATTTGCGGTCCATTTTTCCGATGTACAAAGCTCACGCCGGCGCCTCCCAAAGCGGCGGGAATCCGTTCTCCGCCCTTTACTTTCTTACGTGCTAATATAGCATAAAAACCCGAAAATCGTCAAGTCGAAAAACGCTGCTTCGATAACGATAATCATTGGTAATGCTTTTCGGCGGCTTCGTTGCTCGGCTTATGGCTGGCAGTTTTATTTTATGTCATGACAGATGCCTTGTTGCCGTAAAATGTAAAAAAAACGGGCGGACATGTCGTCCGCCCTGGCGAAGTTGCGCAATTTCTTGTCACCCAAATCCCAGCGGAGCGTCCCCTACAGCAGAACACTCCCAACCTCCAGCACCACCACGGCCATTCGGGCCCACAGCCTCCTAACCTGTGCCACCAGCTGGCAGCCTTTCAGGACCCGCCTCAGGCCGCAGCGCCTGCCCATACCGAGGCCGCAGCTGGTGAAAAATTATCCGATGCGATGGCCACCTGGGGGTTAAACCCTGCTGCCGGATGATCTCCGCCGTGAAGCGCAGATTTTGGCCCTTCCAGCAGGATGCGGTCCGGGTCGCCAGGCCGCCAGGTAAAAGCGGATGCAGGCCGCCTCGGGAGATGGGTCGTTGTCGTTCTCAGCCGCCGGAGGCCACGCACCTTCCGATGGGCGGTCATACGTCATAAGCCGGCCGATGCGGGTCTCGGAGCATCACCGTGGGGCTCGCCGGCGGACACCTGGCATCCCAGCAATCACCACGGTGCAGTTCCGGCCTTTTGTTCCTCGGCCTGGACGGCCACCATACCAGCACCGCCGCCAGCAGCCAGTTCCCCCCCAGCGGCCCCGCCGGTGCGCCGCAGCCACCGGGGAAGCCGCCGGAACCTACCGGGGCCGCAGGAGCATAGCCGCCGCCAGGCCAGCAGCGCCGCCGGATACACCATGCCGATGCAGGATGCCCATGACCGCGGGGCCATGAAATACGCCGCTGTGGCCAGGCACACAGCCGCCCCGGCGTAACGGACCGCCTCTTCGCGTCGCCTCCGCGATGGTTGGCGATGCTGCATGATCAGGGGGCCACAGGCTGTGCCCCCTCCAGCACCACAATGTCGGCATACTTCCGGGTGGGCTCCACGAACTGCTCGCATGGGCTTCACCGTGGTCAGATACTGGGTCACCACCGACTGCATGGGCGCCCCTGCTCCTCCAATGTCCCGCAGGGCCCGGCGGAGATGCGCACATCGGCGCCGGTCTCCACGAAGATCTTGATATCCAGCAGGTCCCGCAGTCTTTATTCTGGAAGATCAGATGCCCTCCACGATGATCACCTTGGCGGGCCTGATCTCCACGGTTCTGGATCGGTGCGGTTGTGCAGCGCGTAGTCATACACGGGGCAGTAGATGCCCTGGCCCGCCTTCAGCTTTTTCAGGTCCTGGATCATCAGGTCCGTGTCGAAGGCGTCCGGGTGGTCGTAATTCTGCTTGCAGCGCTCCTCGAAGGAGCAGTCCTGCCGCTTATAGTAGTTGTCGTGGTGCACCACGGCGATATCGTCGCCGAACCGGGACACCAGGTGCTCCGTGAGGGTGGTTTTGCCGCTGCCGGTGCCCTCGGCGATGCCGATGAAGATGGTGTTCATATCTCTGCCTCCCGCATAAGCGTATATTCTGCATACATTATAAAAAACTTCCCGGCATATTGCAAGGGAACTTGTAAAAAAAGCATGAACTTCCAAGGATTTCAGTTGACGCGGCCCGGAAAAATGAGTATGATAATAGGGTATAATTTTCGCCCACTTTCGGTGTTTTCCAATGGAGGATATAGATCATGAAGCTCATCAAGTGCCCCAAATGCGGAGAAATGTACTCCGACAGCTATAGAACCTGCCCCTTCTGCCAGGAGGACGAGGCCCTGAAGGGCCGGAGCGCCGCGCCCCGCCGCAAGGTCACCCGCCGCCGCCGTGCCCCCAGCATCCTGGGCCCGGCCATGGTGCTGGTGGTGGTGCTGGCTGCGGTGCTGGTGGGCGTGCTGCTGTTCGGCGGCAATGGCAATGCCGAAAAGCCCGATGATCCCGCCGTGGTGGAGCCGGATCCCGCGCCCACAACGCCCCTGACCCTGGACCAGACCACCCTGAACCTGAACCAGGCGGAAACCGCCACCCTCACCGTCACCGGCGCAGAGGACGTCCTCTGGACCAGCAGCGACACCAACGTGGCCACCGTGGACGACACCGGCCTGGTCACCGCCGGAATCCCCGGCACCGCCACCATCACCGTCACCACCGCCGACGGCTCCCAGTCCGCCGCCTGCACCGTCAACGTGGCCACTCCTGCCGGAGCCGCCTAGGAGGAGCTGGGCCTGCGCTCCATCTATCAGAACAAGGGCGAGACCATCAACGAGTTCTCCGCCAAGGTCGGCTCCACCGTCCAGATGCGCGTGGACGGCACGGAGCAGACCGTCACCTGGACCATTGAGGACACCAAGATCGCCACCGTGGACGCCAACGGCCTGGTCACAGCCGTTGCCAAGGGCAAGACCATCCTGAAGGCCACCGTAGGCGACCAGAGCGTCAGCTGCTTTGTCATCGTCAACTGAATCACCGCCTCTCCCCCCCCCGCAGACTACTTTCTGCGGGGCGGTTTTTTGTCCCCCCCCAAAGCCCCGTAGAGCTTGCCGCCAGCGGGCCGGTAAATACCCTTTTGGAACAAGCTGAAGCGCCCCATGCGGCTTTGCCGCATGGGGCGCTTGTGACAGCTACGGGGATAATTACTCAGCCTTCTCGGCGGCAGCTTTCTCGGCAGCAGCCTTGGCGGCAGCGGCCTTCTTCTCGGCGGCAGCCTTCTGAGCGGCCTTGAACTTCTCCTTCTCCTCGGGAGTGGGGATAGGCTCAATGGCGTTGCGGGGGCAGGCCTTGGCGCACATGGTGCAGCCCTTGCACTTGGCATAGTCGATGACGGCCACGTTGTTTACCACGTGGATAGCGTCGAACTTACAGGTGCGCTGGCACAGACCGCAGCCGATGCAGGAGTTGGCGCAGACCTTGGTGACGGCGGGACCCTTATCCTTGTTGGAGCAGTTGACGAACACCTTCTTGGAGTAGGGGACCTCCACGATCAGCTTCCGGGGGGCATAGGGCCTCGCGGCAGGCGCCGCAGTTGGTGCACTTTTTTCCTTGTCCACCACGGCCGCGCCGTTTTCACCCACATGGATGGCGTCGAACTTACAGGCGGCGACGCAGGAGCCGAAGCCCAGACAGCCGTACTTGACAGGCCAGAGCGTCGCCGCCGCAGACCTTGGTGGCGGCCAGACAGTCCTGCACGCCCCGGTACTCGAAGTTCTTCACGGCGTTGGTGCCGCCGTTGCAGAGCACGTGGCCACCATCTTTTTCGCCGGTGGGAGCCTCCATGCCCATGATGGCAGCGATTTTGGCAGCGCCCTCGGCGCCTGCGCGCAGGCGGTGACGGGAGCCTTGCCGGCCAGAATGGCCTCGGCGCAGCCGGCGCAGCCGGGATAGCCGCAGCCGCCGCAGTTAGCGCCGGCCAGACAGGCCTGGATCTCCGGCAGGCGGGGGTCCACCTCCACCTCAAAGACCTTGGCGGCCACAGCCAGGATCAGGCCAAACACAATGGCAAGGGCGCCAAGGACCACAACGGCCCAAATGACAGTAGTAAAAATCCATAATTTTTCCCTCCTTACCAGACCTGCAGGCCGCTGAAGCCCATGAAGGCCAGCGCCATCAGACCGGCGGTGACCAGTGCGATGGGGGGGAAGCCCCTCAAAGGACTTGGGGATGTCACTGGAGACCTCCAGCTCTCGCGGACGGCGGCAAACAGGAAGATGGCCAGCAGAAAGCCCAGACCGCCGGTGATGCCGTAGACCACGGAGCTGATGAAATTGTAGTCGTTCTGCACGTTCAGCAGAGCCACGCCCAGCACGGCGCAGTTGGTGGTGATCAGGGGCAGGTATACGCCCAGAGCGGCGTACAGGGTGGGGATGTTCTTCTTCAGGAACATCTCCACGAACTGCACCAGACCGGCGATGACCAGAATGAAGGCCACGGTCTGCATGAACTCCAGGTGCAGCGGCACCAGAATCAGGTTCACCAGATAGCAGAAAGCGGAGGCCAGACCCATAACGAAGGTCACGGCGGCGCCCATGCCCACGGCGGTATCCACCTTCTTGGACACGCCCAGGAAGGGGCAAATACCCAGGAAACTGGGAGAAAAATAAAGTTATTGGTCAGGATAGCGCCAAGGGCGATGGCGAGCAGAGTCGTAACAGACATAGCTTTTCTTGACCTCCTTTTTTTTTTTTCGCTCTTGGCCAGGGGCCCACTGCATCGCAGCGATGATGAGCGCCCAGGGTCAGGAAGCCGCCCACCGGCAGGGATCAGCAGCTTGATGCCGAATTCCTCGGGGAAGATGACGATGCCGGGAGCCGCTGCCAGTCCGCCGCCGCCCAGCAGGCCGCCGCCGAACTTGCCGGAGCCCAGCAGCTCACGGAACACGCACATGATGATCAGTACGATGGTATAGCCGATGCCCTGGCAGACGCCGTCCACAGCGGAAGCGCCGATGCCGTTCTTGAGGCGAAGCCTCGGCACGGCCCAGGATGATGCAGTTCACCACGATCAGGGGGATGAACACGCCCAGGGAGTTGGACAGGGCGGGAACGAAGGCCTTCAGCAGCAGGTCCACGCAGGTAACGAAGCCGGCGATGACCACGATGAAGCAGGCGATACGGACCTCATTGGGGATGATCTTGCGCAGCAGCGCGATGAAAATGTTGGAAAGGGTCAGAATGATCAGAACGGACACGCCCATGCCCAGGCCGTTGAAGAACGACGTGGTGATGGCCATGGTGGAGCACATACCCAGCAGCTGCACCAGCACGGGGTTCTGGGTGATCAGGCCCTCCTTGAATTGCTTGCCAAAGTTCATATTGCAGCTCCTCCTTTCTTAGCCCAGAGCTTCCACGGCAGCCAGAGCGGCGTTGGCGCCCATGGTGATGCCCTTGGTGGAAACGGTGGCGCCGGAGATGGCAGTGATGTTGCTGCCCACCGCCAGGGTGCCGGCGCCGGACATACCGATGAACTGATCCAGCACGGGAGTTCCGGCGGCATTGGGCTTGTTCTCGACCACCTTGGTGCCGATGCCGGAGGTCTCGGAGTGGCTGACCACGGAGATGCCGGTGATGGCGCCGTTGGCATCGATGCCCACCATCATGGTGATGGTGCCCTGGGAGCCGGAAGCGGCAACCTTGGCCACATAACCGGCCTCAGTGCCGCCGTTGGTGACGCCGTACAGCTCGCTGACGGTGCCGCCCTAGTGCCTTGGCGGCATCAATAGCAGCCTGGGGAATTTCCAGCTTGTCGGTGAACTCGCTGCCCTCGGGGACAACGGCGCTCATGGCCACCCGGGTCTTTTCGGCCTCAATGGCGGCGATCTTGTCCTTGGTGACGCCGTTGACCAGGCCCAGCAGCAAGGCCACCACCAGGGAGATAACAGTCAGGGTGCCGGCGACCTTCAGAATAAACTTACCGGAGATCTTCATTTTGCAGCCGCCTCCTTCTTTTCTTTCTTGGGAGCACCGTAAATGGTGGGCCGGATGTACTTATCCAGCAGCCAGGTGGTGGTGCAGTTCATGATCAGGATGGAATAGCAGACGCCCTCGGGATAAGAGCCGAAGCGGCGGATGAAGCAGGTCAGCAGGCCGCAGCCGATGCCGAAGATGATCTGGCCGGGCTTGGTAACGGGAGAGGTGGCATAGTCGGTGGCCATGAAGATGGCGCCCAGCATCAGGCCGCCGCCGAAGACGTTATAGAGCATGTAGTCCACGGCGGAGATACCGGCGGGGGCGGAGATCAGGCACAGGACGGCCACGGTGGCGATGAAGGCCACGGGGGTGTGCCAGGAGATGACCTTGCGGATCACCAGGTACACGCCGCCCAGCAGCAGCATCAGCGCGGAAACCTCGCCCAGGGAGCCGCCGATGCGGCCCAGGAACATGTCCACCACGGAGTAGTTGCTGGTCAGGGAGGCCAGGTCGCCGCCCTTCATGATGGCCAGGGGGGTGGAGGAGGTAACGGCGTCAGCGTTGGAGCCGAAGATGGACAGCTTGCTCATGGGCACGGCCCAGGTGGTCATGGCGGTGGCATAGCTGGCCAGCAGAACGGCACGGCCCACCAGAGCGGGGTTCATGAAGTTGCAGCCGATGCCGCCGAACAGCTGCTTGACCACCACGATGGCGAAGAACGCGCCGATGATGATCATCCAATAGGGCAGCGTGGGGGGGCACACAAAGGCCAGCAGCATACCGGTGACCACGGCGGACAGGTCGCCGATGGACTGGGGCTTCTTCAGGAGCTTGCGATAGCCCCACTCCCAGAACACGCAGGCGGCCACGGACACCAGGGTCAGGGCCAGGGCCCGGAATCCAAAGACGAACACGCTCATGATCAGAGCGGGGATCATGGCAATGATCACGTCCATCATGATGGTCCGGGTGCTCTCGTTGGACCGGATGTGGGGGGAGGAGGACGCGATCAGCTTCAAATTCTTGTAATCGGTCATGGTTTACGCCTCCTTCTTTTCGGCGGCGGCCTTCTCGGCCTCTGCCTTGGCCTTGGCGGCCATTCTTGCATTGTTGACTTTCTGCTTGCCCATGCGGAAGGCGTGGGTCAGCGGCAGACGGGCGGGGCAGGTATAGGCGCAGGCGCCGCACTCGATGCAGTCCATGCCGTGGAGGGTGTTCTGCCAGGTGTCCACGTCGCCCTTCATCAGGTACTTATACATGAACACGGGCTCCAGCCGCATGGGACACACACCCACGCACTTGCCGCAGCGGATGCACTGGGGATTCTCCTCGTACTGCTCCTCGTCACCGGCGAAGGCCAGCATGGCGCCGGTGCCCTTGCCCACGGTGACGTCCAGGTTATACTGGGCAAGACCCATCATGGGGCCGCCCATGATCAGCTTGTAGGTTTCTTCCTTCAGGCCGCCGCAGGCGTCGAACAGGGCGGTGATGGGGGTGCCGATGGGGCACTCGAGGTTCTTGGGCTCAATGACGCCGGAGCCGGACACGGTGACCACCTTGCTGACAACGGGCATGCCGGTGTAAACGGCCTTATAGATGGCGCAGGTGGTGTTCAGGTTGAAGATGCAGCAGCCTGCGTCGGCAGGCAGCTTGCCGGAGGGAACCTGACGGCCGGAGATGGCCTGGCACAGCTGCTTTTCAGCGCCCTGGGGGTAACGGGTGTGCAGCACCTCCACCACCACGGGGGCCTTCAGCTCGTCGATGGTCTTGTTCAGCACGTCGGCCGCGTTCTGCTTGTTGGCCTCCACGCCGATGTACACATGCTCCACGCCGAAGCACTTGGCCAGCAGGGTGGCGCCCTTGATGACCTGCTCGGGCCGCTCCAGCATAGTGCGGTGGTCGCCGGTGATGTAGGGCTCGCACTCGGCGGCGTTGATGATGACATAGTCCACCTTGCCGAGGCCGGAGCTGATCTTCACGTGGGTGGGGAAGGTTGCGCCGCCCTGGCCCACGATACCGGCGTTCTTGACGATCTCCACCAGCTGCTCGGGAGTCAGGCTGTCAGGGTCGTCCACGGGATGAATGTCCGGACACACGGTGTTCTGGAAGTCGTTCTCGATGACCACGGACATCATGGTCCCGCCCATGGAGAAGGGACGGGGCTCCACTGCCTTCACCGTGCCGGACACGCTGGCATGGATGGGAGCGGACACGAAACCGCCGGGTTCACCGATCTTCTGACCGATGGTCACCTTGTCGCCCACCGCAACGATGGGCTTGCAGGGTGCACCGATGTGCATAGACATGGGAATGACCACCTCAGCCGGGGCTGCCAGCTGTTCGATGGCCTTTTCATTGGTTGCGGCCTTCATATCATTGGGATGAACGCCGCCAAAGAAAGCTTGTGCCATTGTCTTCACCTCATCTTACTACTGGGTGGCCCTATGCCACCACATACTGCCCTAAATTCTACACCAGATTTGGCTTCTTGTCCACCCCCTGTATTCCGGTTTTCTGCAAAAATTATAGGTTTTTGTCTTATTCTTAGCTTTTCGGAGGGAATCCGGCGGAATCTTTATCCAAAAATACCCGAAATTTCTCGTTCTTGTGTTTGGGGGGCGGCATATGGTATACTATGCGCAGAAAAGCGGACATATGGCCGCCTGCGGGGCGGCGTGTCACAAGAAAGGAAGTGCTTTCATGCCCGATCGCATTCAGATTAAAGAAGAAGCCAAGCAGGTGCTGCGGGGCGCCCGGGTGAACCCCTACCTGGTGTCACTGATCGTTGTGGGGGTTCTGGGCCTGCTGGGCGGGCTGGACTCCTATGTGGGGGCGTCCCAGACCGTGGACCAGATGGCAGGCTATGACCCCGACCTGGCGGCGATGCTGCCCAGCTTTCCGGAGTTCCCGGTGCTGCTGGTGGCATTTGTGGCGGCGGTGAACTGGCTGGCCCAGGCAATTCTCAGCGCCGGCTGGTCCATCTATCACCTGGGCGTGCGCCAGGGCAGGAAATGCCCTTCTCCTGCCTGCTGGACGGGTTCAGCTTCCTGGGGAAGCTGATCCTGCTGAACATCGTTATGAGCATCTTCGTGTTCCTGTGGTCCCTGCTGTTCTATATCCCCGGCCTCATCGCCCAGTACCGGTACCGCTTCGCGGTGTATAACCTGTGCGAAAATCCCGACATCGGCATCATGGAGGCCATCAGCATGAGCAAGGCCCAGACGGCGGGCTTTAAGTGGACGCTGTTTGTGCTGGACCTTTCCTTCATCGGGTGGATTCTGCTGTCCGGCCTGACCCTGGGCATTTTGGACATCTGGCTGGCCCCCTACCGGGAGCAGGCCAACGTGGGCTATTTCCAGGAGATCAAGCGGGTGAAGGGCATCGGCTTCCAGTCCGGCCCCGATAACGGCGGCGACGATCCCTTCCGGCCCATCGACCCCTTCGGCCCCAACGAATAAGCAAAAAAATCCTGCGGCAGCGCCGCAGGATTTTTTCTTACTTGTAGTAATCCGTTTCGTCGGTGAGGGCCATAGGCAGGCCGTTGTGATACACCGGCAGGGTCTGGAACTTGAAGCGGCTGGTGCGGTGCTTCCGGTCGATCTGCTCCCGGATGGCGGGGTCGCAGACGCCCCGGCGGACATATTCGTTGACGGCGTGATAGGTGAAGCCCAGGTTGTCCTCGTCGGTGAGGCCGGTGAGGCCGTCGGAGGGGGACTTCACCAGGAGCTTCTCCGGCAGGCCCAGGACCCGGCCCAGGGCGATGACCTCCTCGGTGGTGTACATGCCCAGCGGGGAGAAGGCTCCGGCGGAGTCACCGTAAATGGTGCAGTAGCCTACCCAGTCCTCGGAGAGGTTGCTGGTGTTGATGACAATGCCGTCGGGCACGGTCTGGGCCACGGCGTACAGAGTGGCCATGCGGATGCGGGAGGGCAGGTTCACCCGGGTCTGGCGGCTGGGGGTCAGGCCCGCCTTCTCCATCTCCTGCAGAACGCCCTGAACGGCGTCGTGGATGTTGATGGTGCAATGGGGGATCTGCAAGTGCTCCACCAGGGCCTGGGAATAGTCGATGTCCGGCTGGACGCCGTTGGGCATCAGCACGCCGTATACGTTCTCCCGGCCATAGGCGGCCACAGCCAGCGCCGCCACGGTGCTGCTGTCCTTGCCGCCGGAAATGCCGATGACGGCGGTTTTGCCGCCGCACTGGGTCATCTGCTGGTCCATCCACTCCAGCAGGCCCGCCAGCTGCTTCTGGGGATTAAATTCCATAGGAATGCGCCTCCTGTCTTTCAATTGGTGTTATTTTACCCCCCAGGGGTCCCGATGGCAAGCATTTTTTCCGCTGATGAGGGTGGCTTCCGCGGGGATATGCGGTGCATCATACGGCTCTCTTCCGTGCTGCAAATGTTTATTGGGGCTTTACGCCGTCAATGGTCAGCACCGTGACGGTGCCGCCGGGGGCGTATGGCTCCAATGCCCGCCGGAAATCGTCGATAGTTTCCATTTCCTTGCTGCCCACATAGTAGCGCTTATCGAAAAAACCCTTCTGGGGCGTGTAGTCGGAGCTGGACCCGGCGGTGACAGTCCGGCTGCCGTGAAGCAGGCGAAGCTCCACAATGTCATTCTCCTCCGCCAGCGCCGCCAGCTGCTCCAGGGAAAAGGGCTTTCCGGCAGCCTTCTCCCGGCCCGATACCGGCTGCCTGGTCTTGGGGGATCTGCGGTGCTTCCGGACGATGTTGATCTCCACCAGTGCGCATATAACGCCGTAAAAGAGTCCCCAGGTCAGCACGATCAGCAGCACGAACACCACCGCCCGGGGCGTACTCATGGGCCGACTTCCGTTGACCACTGTCAAAAGCCAGTAGGACAATAGACACAGCAGTATCCGGCAAATGGGCCAGGTGTAGCCGGTAGCGTTTTTGTTCACGCGGAACAGTGCGCACCATAGGGCTTCCAGACGCTTCTTCATAGAGCTTCCCCTCCTTTTTTCTCATTGTATCCCATCTCACGGACTGCCGTCAACACAATTATGATATGTTCCTGTTTTCAACGGAGCGGTGAGACGGATCCACATACACGGCGCAGACATTGCAGCCCGGGGCGCAAGCGGGGAAATTTTGATTTCCCGACAGGGTGCGGCCTTTTTTGCCCCCTCCGGCGGATAAAATGGGGGAAAGGAGGTCGAACGCCATGAAATTGCAGCGAAAAGGTGAGTTTCTATCCACCCGGGTCCAGTACATCCCCTGGGCCGCATCCGGCCCAACCCCCAGCAGCCCCGCCGCAGCTTCGATGAGGAGGGCCTGGCGGAGCTGGCGGCCAGCATCCGCTCCTGCGGCATTCTGCAGCCCCTGACCGTCCGCCGGGCCGGGGTGGGCTATGAGCTGGTGGCCGGGGAGCGGCGGCTGCGGGCCGCCCGGATCGCCGGACTGCGGGAGGTGCCGTGTCTGGTGGCCCAGGTAGGGGAGGAGGACTCCGCCCTGCTGGCCCTGATGGAGAATCTCCAGCGCCGGGACCTGGACTGCTGGGAGGAGGCGCAGGCCATCGCCCGGCTGATCTCCCGCTATGGCCTGAGCCAGGAGGAGGCCGCCCGGCGGCTGGGCCGGGCCCAGCCCACCGTGGCCAACAAGCTGCGCCTGCTGCGTCTGCCGGAGGACGTACGGGCCCTGCTGCGGGAAAACGGCCTGACGGAGCGCCACGCCCGGGCGCTGCTGCGGCTCCAGGACCCGGAGGTCCAGCGCCGGGCCGCCGGGGATATGGTGCGCCGGGGGATGAACGTGGCCCAGGCGGAGGCCTATGTGGAAAAGCTCCTGCAATCGGCCCAGGTCACCCCGCCCCGGGGCCGGAGCACCTACATCATCAAGGACGTGCGGCTGTTTCTTAACAGCGTGGACCGGGGGCTGCACCTGATGCGGCAGGCCGGGGTGGACGCCGGATGGAATCGCCAGGATACGGACCGGGAGATTCTGCTGACCATCCGCATCCCCAAGCGCGCCTCAGGAAAAATCGACAGCGTGTCCGAAAGTTGCTGATTGTTACCGGATTGTAACCTTTTCCCGGCAGGGATGTAGTATACTGTATAAACTGCGAATTGTTGCAGCTATACAGAAATGAGGAGGGGCATCCATGGAACAGACCAACCAGAAGCCCTTACAGAAGGAAAAGAAGCCCCGGTCCCTGGGCCGCACCGCGGGCCTGATTGCCGGCATCGCCGTGGGCGTGCTGGCGGCGGCGTACATAGCCGTCTGCGCGGCGGCCGCCGCCGGAGGGACCACCCTGCGGGGCACCCAGGTGCTGGGGGTGGACGTGGGCGGCCTTACGGCGCAGCAGGTCCGGGACAAGTGGCAGCGGGAGGGCGACGCCGCCTGCCGGAAGGAGACCATCGACCTGACCCTGGAGGATCAGGTCATCGGCACGGTGAACCTGACGGAGCTGGGGGTGTCCGTGACGCCCCAGGAGGCGGCCCAGGCCGCCTGGAACGCGGCCCACGGCGGCAATTTCTTCGTCAACGGCTATCACCTGATCCGCAGCTGGTTCGGGGACACCCAGGCGCAGGATCAGTGGGACCTGGACGCCGGGCAGCTGTCCCAGCGGGCGGAGAGCCTCAGCCGGGAGCTGAGCCGGGACCCGGTGGACGGGGCGTACCGCATGGAGGAGGGCAAGGGCGACGGCTTCTACGTCATCAAGGCCGCCGACGGCCGGACCATTGACCGGGACAAGCTGGCCCGGGCCCTGCACCAGGCAGTGACCGCCCGGTGCATGGACCCCATCCCCTGCGTCAGCACCACCACCCAGGGCAAGCCCCTGGACCTGGCGGCCCTGGAGCAGGAGATCGGCGGCCAGGGAAAGAACGCCTCCTATGACCGGTCCACCGGCCAGGTGGTGGAGGGGCGCATAGGCGTCACCTTCGACGTGGCCGGGGCCGAAAAGCTGGTGGAGGACGCCCAGCCCGGCCAGGAGATCGTCATCCCCGCCCAGATCACCTATCCCACCGTCACCAAGGCGGAGCTGGAGAAGGTGCTGTTCCGAGACGTGCTGGGACAGTACACCTCCTATGTCTCCGGCACCAGCGACCGGATTTTCAACGTCCGCAAGGCCGCCGGGAACATCAGCGGCTCCGTGGTCAACAGCGGCGAGAATTTCAGCTATAACAATGCCGTGGGCCCCACCACCAAGGAGGCCGGGTTCAAGATCGGCACCGCCTATGTGGGCGGCAAGGCCGTGCCCTCCTATGGCGGCGGCGTGTGCCAGGTGTCGTCCACCCTGTACTATTCGGCCCTGCTGGCCAACCTGAAGATCGTGTCCCGGGCCTGCCATATGTACGCCCAGGATTATGTCCCCTCCGGGTGCGACGCCACGGTGTTCTGGCCGTATCTGGACTTTGTGCTGCAGAACAACACGGACTATCCCATCAAGATCGTCACCTATTGGTACAACAACAACGTCACGGTGAAGATCTTCGGCACCAAAACCGACAGCAGTTTCGTGAAGATCACCAGCAAAACCGTGTCCACCACCCCCTGGAAGACCATCTATAAAGAGGTGGACAGCCTGGCCCCCGGCGTGGAGCGGGTGACCCAGTATCCCATCACTGGGTTCACCGTGCAGACCTGGCGGAATGTGTACGACGGCAACGGAAATCTGATCTCCAGCAGTTTCGAGGCAGAGAGCAATTATGACAGCCGGGACAAGATCGTGGAGGTGGGCAAGCAGAAGCCTCAGCCGGAGCCCAAGCCCGATCCCACGCCCACGCCGGAGCCTGAACCCACCCCGGACCCGGAGCCTGAACCCGAACCCGATCCCGCCCCGGACCCGGCAGAACCCGGAACATAAGCATAAAAAAAATCAGGGCCTTTTCAGGGCCCCTGATTTTTTATGCTTATTTCTCGCCGTCCACCAGGGAGCGGAAAAACGCCTCCCGGGCGGGATGCTGATAGGTGCGGCTGATGGGGACGCAGCCGCCGCTTTCCATGACAAAGGCCCCGTCCCTGATGCACCGGACCCGGGACAGGTTCACCCAATAGCTCTGGTGGCAGCGGATGAAGCCCCGGCTCTCCTCCAGCAGCTGGGCGGGGGGTCCGCTTTGGGTCATGAAAGTCTCCCCGGGTGGTGACCACCCGGGTTTTCCGCAGCACCCGCTCGGCATACAGCACCTCCGACACCGGCACCCGGTACGATGCGCCGTCCCGCTCCAGCAGCAGGTCGGCGCGGACGGTGCCCAGGGCGTCCATAGCCCGCCGCAGGGCGGGACCCAGCCGCTGGGCCATCTGGGATTTCAGGATAAAATACACGTGCTCCACGTCGTATACCGACGTGGCATAGTCCAGAAAGCTGCTGACGAAGATCACCTGGCAGCGGGGCAGCTTCTCGTGCAGGCGCTGGGCCAGCTCAATGCCGCTGCTGTCGGGCATACAGATATCCAGCAGGGCGATGTGGGGCCGGTAGCCTCCGCCGGTAACGGCGTCCATCAGCTCCCCGGGGGCGGAAAACGTGCGGATGTCGCAGTCGGCAGCCTCCGGCGTCTCCCGGGCGCAGCGCAGGGTATTCTGCATATGCAGGGTGTCGTCGTCGCAGATGGCAAGACAGAACATCAGGCTTCCTCCGTTTCTCCTTGATTTTCCGGCAGCTGCAGGGCAATGGACACGGTGAACTGTCCGTCCCGGACCTTCTGGGTGCAGGAGCCGTGGTACCGCCCGGCCAGGTCCGTCAGAATGTGCAGGCCGATGCCCCGCTCCAGCTGGGGAATGCGGCGCTTCTTCCGGGTGTCATCCGCTGGGGCGGGGTTGGTCTCCGTCACCACCAGATAGTCCTTCCGCAGCCCGGCCTCCAGCCGGATGAACGGCGAGGCCACCTGGCCGCAGGCCTCCACGGCGTTGTCCATCAGGTTGCCGAACAGGATCACCAGGTCCACGTTGGCAATGGGCAGCCTCCGGGGCAGCACCACCGATGCCTCCACCGGGATCCCGGCCTGCCGGGCCTCCCGGATGCGGCTGAACAGGAAGGCGTCCACCAGGGGATTTTCGCACTGGCCCAGCTGGGAGCTGTGCTCCTGCTGGCGCATCAGTTCCCCGGCGTAGGCCGTGGCCTCCTGGCGGCGGTCACTCTCCAGCAGCAGCTGGATGGTGTGCATATGGTGGGCGATGTCATGGCGGATGCGGCGGTTGTCCTCGTACTGATCCACCAGGGCGGAGTAGTGCTTCAGTTGGTTGTCCAGCTGGTCATTCAGCAGGCGGTTGGCGGTTTCCAGCTCCGCCTTCCGGGCGGTCTGCCCGATCAGGCAGAACAGCGCCACGTCGGACACGGCAAACAGCAGGATCAGAACGGACATTCTCGGCCAGTTGACGGCCTCCGGAAACTGGGCATACAGCCGGAACATGGTGATCAGGCAGACGGTCTGCTGCAGGGGGAAAACCGTGAAAATCAGCCATTGGGTCAGGCTCAGCGGCCGGCCGTTCCGGGAGAGGGCCCGGGTGGCCAGGGCCAGGACTCCGGCATACACCGAAACCGTCAGCAGAGCCATAGGCTCCGCCGCCGCGGAGTGCCAATAGTCGACCTCTCCGTTCAGGCCAAACAGCATCGGGAAAACCATCGACAGCATCATCTCCATCATCAGGAGCGTTGCCTCCGGCAGCAGGGCCACAAAGGCCGTCAGGGAAATCGGACTGCGGTACAGCGTCAGCCCCAGGATCAGAAACAGCAGCGGAATGGAGATCAGCCGCAGCACCGACAGCCGGTTCAGCCCATAGTTGACCCCAAGCGCCACCGCCGGGACCACCACCGCGCAGATCAGCATGGTCACCCGGAAGCTGAATCGGGGCGTCAGATTTTTCCACAGGAACAAAACCCAGACTGCCAGCAGGCAGATGTTATAGATCATGGAAGCCGTCGTGCTCACAAACAAATCCCCCTTATTCAACGGGTATACATTGTAGCATATGCCGCATATAATTGCAAGAATTGGAAATTTATGGCAAATAATGTCGAGTTCTGCGCATTTTGCGGCGAATTATGCAAATTCCATGAAATGGGAGAAATCCTGGGTTATAATGGCATAAAAGTGTGGTATCGCCACGGCACGGGAGGATCACGCCACCAAGAAGAAGGAGAGAACATCCATGACAAGCAAGCTGACCATTCTGTCCATTGACCCCGAGACCGCCGGTGAGGACGTCCGGCGGATGCAGGAAGCCCTCTGCCTGCTGGAGCAGCTGCGGCAGCTGCTGGAAAACATCGGAAGCCATGACCTGGCGGACCGAGCCGCTCATGCGGCCGGGGAGCTGCAGGAGGCCGTCCGGTGCATCCGGGAGAGTGCCCGGAAATATGAGAACGTTGAGCTGGAGCCGGAGCTTACCCGCCCCGGGGAGGGTTCCGGCGCCGTCTGGCTGGCTGCGGCGGCGGCAAAGCTGCTGGCCCAGGTGCCCACCCATGAGGAATGGGCCTGCCGGGAGCAGGCCGCCATCGACCGGCACATTGCCGACGGCAAGCGCCGGGTGCGAGAGCTGACGGAGCAGCTGAGCGGCCTTCCCCGTTCGCGGCGCAGAGTCTGATTCCGCAAGCCATTCCCCTTCCCTCATATCCCCGCCCGCTGCCTGCCTTTTTCCGGCGGCCCCGGGCGGGGTCTCTTTTTGCGGCCGCCGGTGCAGAAATGTAGGTTTGTCAAACATATTGGACAGCGAACTCATTAGGTGAAAGCCAGCGGAGGGGTCTCATGGGCAAGTTGTTGGCGCGGCGGTTATGGACGGCAAGCTGCTTGGCAAAGTCGTCAAGTGAATAGAACGAATGGCAGGAATAGAAGCGTTTCTGATCCTCGCGGTGGCTGCGCTCCACCTTGCCGTTGTGGCGCGGCGTGTAGGGCCGGATCAGCTTGTGACGGATGCCCAGCTCGGCGGCGGTTTTCTCAAACAGCGTGGGCAGATCGCGCTTACTGTTGGAGAAGCGGTTGGTAAACTCGAAACCGTTGTCCGTCTGGACACACTCCACTTCTATGCCCCTGCGGGCGTACCACGCCCGCAGCCTGCGCAGGAAGTCCGCCGAGGAATAGGTGGACTGCTCCGGGTAGGCCGCCAGGAAACGCAGCCTCGTGAACTCGTCGATGGCGGTGTACTGGAACAGGCGAAGCTCCGGATCTGCGATACAGCGGCGGGGAACGACCTTGACATCCACCTGCACACGCTGGCCGGGATAGGTCATCTGCTCGTAAGGCTTCGGCTTGTACGGATTTTTGGGCTTTTCGGCCGGAAACAGCCCCATTTTGCGCATGACACGGAACAAACTCTCTGGACAGCGGGTGTAGCCGCGCTTCCGCAGACGGTGCCACAGCTCGATCATACCCAGCGACGGATTGCGGCGGCGCATATCGCGGATGAGCTTCAGCTCGGCCTCCGTGTGCTGGTTGGGGTGGCTGTGAGGGCGTCTGGACTGGCAGGCCAGGGACGCCACACTCCCGTCCCAGCGCTGCTTCCAGAAGTAGATGTACGACCGGCTCTTGTTGTATTTCCGGCTGGCGCGGCTGACGCCGTATTTTTCTGCGTACTTCATTAGGGATTGCCGGTAGGCCATGTCCTGTGTTATACTCTTACTCATGAGGAATATGGTCTCCTTTCAGAAAGTTTGGTGTGGTAGCTTAACTTTAACATATGAGACCCTATTCCTCATACCCTTTTTATTCAATTGTCCAAGATGTATTGTAGTCCTACAACTTTTTGCGGCCGCCGGTGCAGAAAGCTCTTGAAAACGGGCGCGCTGTAGGGTATACTATGGGGCGGCCGCTCAAGCCGACAATATATAACCGGGTGTAGCGCAGTTGGTAGCGCGCCTGCTTTGGGAGTGCCGTGGCGGTATCCGGGACAGGGTGAGGCGAAACGCCGCAAAGCCTTTGCGACACCTGCGTTTGCTGGATTTCCCCGGTTGCCGAAAACGGCACAAAAAGTGGCTTTGACCACATGAATGACCACAGACAGAAAAAACTTTATTTTTACCCCTCGCCGTGGTATCATGGAGAAAAGTAAATATCCGGGTATAGCGAAGTTGGTATCGCGCCTGGTTTGGGAGAATACGACCAGCCGGATAAAAAACTCAATAACCGGGTGTAGCGCAGTTGGTAGCGCGCCTGCTTTGGGAGCAGGATGCCGCAGGTTCGAATCCTGTCACTCGGACCACCTTTTTCAGAAAACCGCCTTTTTAGGCGGTTTTCTGCGTTAAAAGTTCGATTTTTGAGGGCAATTGACCACATAACGACTGTGTTCAGAGAGGCAAAATGGCGGCTTTATCCTTGGAACGGAAGAATGCCGAAAAATGCAAAATCCCTAACCCATCCCTAACGGGAGTATTTTCAACATTTTTGTGCGCAGGTGTGACAATATCTTGAATTTTTCGGCGTTATGCACTATAATATTTCTACGGTGAGCCTTTGCGCCACCAAGGCGACCGTATGGGAGTATTCCTATGCGGTCTTTTTTGTTGTATCTATAGCATTTTGATTAAGGGAAATGCTCAATAATAGTCCGTAGATTATGGCAGAAGAATTGGAGGGGTGCATATGCCGAACAAAACATTGGTTCCCGATAAGTTGCAAGGGTATTTACTTCAGGTGAAGCATATGCTCTTTGAGCTCATTTCAGTTGATGACCGCGTTGTTAGCGTCGAGAAACTGGATGATGTGGCCGTAGAGACCGATGGAAAGGTTATTGCTGAACAAGTAAAAAGCGTTACGTCAGCTAATAATCCAATAGCTGAACGGTCTTCAGTTTTCTGGAAAACTCTCTACAACTGGTGTACTTATATCGTGGCTGGGGATCTACCTTCTGGAGCCATTATGCGCTTTGTAGTTGTTTCAAACGGTACTGTCTTCCCCGGCGGCATTCAAGCGTCCTTCATGAATGCGCACTCTGACTATGAGGCCCAAAAAGCGCTTGCCGATGCCAAAGAAGCAATTTTGGGTACAACTCAAGGTGGTTCTGCAGCCGATGTGTATGCAACCCTACCAGATTCGTATAGGGACTATATAAGATACCTCCTTGATGACAGCCGAACTAAAATCGTTTGCGATGTCATCAAGGCTATGGAAATCGAGATACACAATAACACCTATGACGAAGACCTCCTAAATCGTTTTAGCAATCAAGTAGGCATTCCTTCTGAATATGTCGATCTTCTTCTGACAGATATGCTCGGCTGGGTTACTCAAACAGTGGAATCATTTACAAAGGACAACAAACCCGCCTACATCTCTGCAGCAGATTACCGCAAAGCCTTGAACGCGCAAATCAGGGCATATAATACAAACGCCGTGCTTCGAGCAGTTTCACGAGCTCCTTCACGAATCGAACAAAGTGGCGAAGTAGAACGGCTTGACACCTACATTAGGCAATTACAGTTAGTTGAAGTGGATGATACCACTTTATACGAAGCTGCCAGCGATTTTTTACGCGCAAAAGTTGACAAAATAGAGTGGGCACAGCGTGGGATTGTTCATGCGCAGAGCTTTGAGGATTACCGTGACGCACTTTACCGTATCTGGACGAATCAAAAACAGCTTCTGGGATTGCAATACAGAACAGATCCCATCGCTTGTGGTCAAGCAGTATATTTCAAGTGCAGAGACGATTCTGCACGGCAAAAGCTACAGGGCGTTGAGGTTCCTCCATTTTTTGGTAGCGGTTCATTACAGGACTTGGCAAACGATCCTGCTGATTCGCCGAAAATTGGATGGCATCCTCAGTATATAGCGCTATTGAAAGAAGGTAGTGTATGAGTAGCCAGGATCTTGATGTAATGTATGTACAAAACCCCGCTCTTGGTACAGTTCTGCTCTGGAGATTTACTTGCGGATATTACTCTAACGAAAACCGGCCAGTCCCTTTTCCTTTGCTATTTGTGGTCTTACCAATTGTATTTCGCCAAGATTTGTGCAGCGTGATAAAGAGCACCCAAAAAGCCAGCGGTTTATCAAAGGTTTCGGAGAAACTGTTTTCAGGTAAGTTAAATGATAGCATTCATTATGTGAATAATACGGCCATACAAATGCGTGAATTAACACTTGAAGCATTTAATATAGCCGTTGAAGCGAATCTCATGTCGTTGTCAACCGAAAACGCAACAGTATCCCCTCTGACCACAGCTATTCGTAAATATGTTCCCAAAGGAGACTGCAAAATCATGCTGTCTGCCGCAGAAAAACTTGGAGCATGGTGCCCCGAACTCACACTTCTTGAAGTCGGAAAATGGCTGAAAGTGAGGTTTTAGAATGAACTTTACAATTAATTCTATAATTTTATGGCCTCGAAATACTGAACATTCCCCTCGCTGCCTGTCGTTTGATTCCGAAGCTGTCAACATTATTACTGGTGCCTCGCGCACTGGTAAATCCGCGTTAATACCAATCATTGATTATTGCCTCGGCTCCGATAAATGCACCATTCCTGTGGATATTATTCGTGATGCATGTTCATGGTTTGGAGTGCTTTTCGATATGGAAAACGAGCAAATGTTGCTTTGTCGCCGTGAACCCGGAAATAAGGGATCTACTGACGATATGTTCCTCCTTCGGGACAAGGAAATCTCAATCCCTGAACATATTGAAAAAAACGCAAATGTTACATCCATTAAGAACATGTTAAACGAGTTGTTTGGGATGTCTTTCCTTGAACTTGATCCCGATGCAGGAGTATTCCGCCCTTCATATCGCGATTTTATGGCATTCCTTTTTCAACCACAAAACATCGTTGCTAACGCCGATGTTCTGTTCTACAAAGCAGATACAATGGAACATCGCAAAAAGCTCATCGATGTTTTCCCGTATGCACTCGGAGCCGTTACCCCTGAAACGCTCGCTAAGCGCAAAGAAATCGAAAGACTATCTAAAATCTCAGAGCGATATCGGCGAGATCTTGAACAGATCAAAGTCGTTGCTGAAGGATGGAGGCAGGAAGTAGCTGGCTGGTTAACCCAAGCTCATGAGTACGGTCTAACTGATTATGTTACCAATGATACTGATGGGTTTGCTCGTCAAGTTGATGAACTTCGCATTATCTCACAAAAACGAATTGCAGATGCTTCTGTTGCTTCAACGCAAGTTGCTTATTTGTCCGAAGATATCGTGGTATTACGGCAAGAGGAACAACAAATATCCAGTGAATTGTTTGCTGCCCGCAGACGACATACTGAAATGCTTCAATTGATGCAATCAATGGGCAAATATGATCAGTCACTCCAAATCCAACTTGATCGACTCGATATATCAACTTGGATCCGTTCTAATATGATTGAGCGGAATGTACTTCCGATTTTCCAGCCCAGTCATGAAAATGTCATGGACGATGTTGATGCTTTGTGCAGTGCCATCGAACAGATTGAGCGCACTACAACAGAAATGGCTGTTGTCCCTGCAGCTTTTGAGCGAGAAATGCAAACTGTGCAAGTGCAAATTCAGGAACTAACTGACAAACTGGAGGCCATCCAAAATCGAATTCGAGTTGAATCTCAGTCGCTTGTTGCTCATCGTGAAGAAAATTACACATTGGAATCAATTTCGCGTTTTCTTGGACGCATAGATTCTGCAATAAGTACTTATGAACGTATCGGAACGGATAGTGAACTCCAAGCCAAGCTCGATGAGGTAAATGCTCGTATTGAGCAGCTCAAAAAAGAAGTAAATGAAGCTGAAATTCGACGCAAGCTTGACTATGCTCTGGGCTATATAAGCACAGAGATGGGAAAGATACTTGCTCAACTGGATGTTGAACACCCGGAAGATCCTGCAGAATTCGTTATTAAAGATTTGACCGTGCGAGTTAAGAACCAAGCAGGACGCGATGATTATCTGTGGGAAATTGGTAGCGCATCCAATTGGCTATCTTATCATATAGCGCTGATTCTTGCCCTGCACCGCTTTTTCCAAACTAAATCGAGTGTAAATATTCCAAACTTTATTGTTTTCGATCAGCCAAGCCAAGTGTACTTCCCTCGCACTCGGTACTCCCCGGACGAGGCTGAACTGCAGTTAAACGATGACGATAAGAATGCAGTTCGAAAGATATTCGAAAGTCTATCTACCTTTGTAAAAGATGCTGGGTTTGGAATCCAGATTATAGTGACCGAGCACGCGGATGATGATATATGGGGCAACATACCGGATTCTCGCATCCATCTGATTGAAAAATGGAGAAATAATGTCAAACTTGTTCCTGTAGAATGGTTAGAGTAAGCAATTACTGGTAAGCTCCATGGTTACAACACTATTTCCCTCGATGATTTGATAAGACAGCACTCTGACACACAAGCGGTATCAGAGTGCTGTTTTGTTGTTAGAAGACACCATTGGTTGCACCAATGGTGTGATTTGTGTACATGTTTACCCCACCTTCTCGAACGGGATCACCTTGCACCGGCTTTCCTCCGGCGGATCGGGAGGTTCCGGGGTGTTGGCTGCCGTGACCGATTCCATGAAGCCGCCGATTTTCTCCGCCGCGCCCCTTTGCATATCGTTGGTGATGTGCGTATAGGTGTCCAGAGTGAAGCCCGCGCTGTAGTGGCCCAGCATACTGGACAGGGTTTTCACATCCACGCCGCTGGAGATCGCCATGGTCGCGAATGTGTGTCTGAGGTCGTGGAAGCGCACGTGCTCCTCGATGCCTGCGTTTTTCAGCAGCTTCCGGTTGATCCTCGACACCGCGTCCGGACTCCAGTAGCCGCCTGTGCGGGGCGACGGGAACAGGATGGGGTTGTCCGGGTGCTGCTCGTGCTCCTGCACCAGCAGGTCGACGGCCTGCTGCGACAGCGCCACCTTGCGGACAGAGTTCTTCGTTTTCGGCTCTGTCACATCCAGTTCGCCCTCCATGCGGGTGACCTGCTTGTTCACCGTCAGGATGCGCTCTTTTACATTCAAGTCCTCCCACTGGAGCGCCAGCAGTTCGCCCCGGCGCAGGCCGCTGGACAATTCCAGGTAGAACATAGGCAGGACACCGTACTTCTCCGCTTCCTGGAGGTATCTGCCGATCTTCTCCGGCGGGAGGATGGTCATCTCTTTCTTGTCCTTGGGCGGGATACGGCAGTTCTCGCAGGGGTTGTACGGGATGAGCCGCTCTTTCACCGCCTGCTTCAGCGCCGCCTGCAGCACCGCATGGACACGCCGCACGAAGGTGTTGGACAGGGGCTTGTCGTTCTGTTTCGCCCCACGGGGCATCCTGCCGTTTTCTTTCAGGTCGTTATACATTCTCTGGATGTGGATGGACGAGAGCTGTTTGAGTTTGATCGCTCCGATGGCCGGGATGATGTGATGCTCGATGATTCCCTCATAGCCCTTGGCGGTGTTGTAGCGGATGTTGGGCTTGCTGTAAGTTTCAAACCACAGGCGGCACCACTCCGCTGCGGTGTAGTCGCCCGTGTGATTGAGCGGCACGCCGCGATTCTCCCGAATGGCTTTCGCCAGCTCTTCTTTGCATTCCGCCTGGGTCTTGGCGGACACACTTTTCTGGATGGCTCGGCCGGTGACGGGGTCGATGCCCTGGGTGTATCTGCCCTCCCAGCGGCCACTGGGCTTTTTGCGGATGCTGCCCTCGCCGTTGGCTCGTTTCTTTGCCATTTATGATCCCTCCTTTTTAACACAAACACATACCACAGAGTTTTTGGAATAGCTACTAAAATATTTCAGATTTTTTCGCGGCCTGTTCGTCGATCCATTCCATGAATTTATCACGGGGGACGATGATGCGGCTGCCCAGGGTGATGGTGGGGAAATCCCTGCGGTGGGCTGCCTCGTAGGCATGAGCCAAGCCGATGCCCAGCACATGGGACACATCCTCCACGGTCAGCATCAGCGGGAGTTCATCAAAGGAATTGTATTTGGATTTTCTCATTCAGTTCCTTTCTACCTTCCGGGCGGAAGGGTTTTAGTTCTTTGTTTTGCGGCCCAGTTTTGCGCCTCTTACATGGTCAGATTGGGCCACTGCTCCTCGTGGTCATTCGGCTTGTGGCCCAGGGCGATGCGCTTCTCCTGCAGCTTCTTCAGCCGTTTCCGGTCGATCTGAACACCTCCGGGGCGGGACTTAGGGACGGAGTTGTCCCGGAACACCCGGCTCATGTGATGGAGCAGCCGGGTCACCGCCAGCATCGCAGAGGGCAGACGGTTTTCCTCCAAGTGGTTCAGAAGGTACTGTGCATACCGGTTGTTCTGTTCGGCGGATCGGGTCAGCCAGTGGTCGGCTCGCTCCTCGTCATAGGGAGCTTCCTTTCCGGTAAGGTACAGCTTGCCCAGCATGTACTGGGCGTACTGGTTTCCCCGTTCTGCCGACCTGGCGAACCACTCCACCGCAGCATCGCTATTTCGTTTGATCAAATCGCCTTTGAGCAGTTCCTTGGCCAGCCGATACATGGCGTAGCTGCTTCCGTTGACTGCGGCGGTATACAGCCAATTCAACCCCAAACGGATATTCCGTACCTCCACATCATCAGAGAGGTACAGCTTGGCCAGAGAGTACTGTGCCACAATGTGTTCCTGCTCCGCCGCCTGTTCGAACCAGTACTGGGCATTCGCCGCGTTGGGTATCAGCAGAGGACCGTCCCGCCAGAGCTTTCCCATCAGGTACTGGGCATACATATCACCGTTCTCTGCCAGCTTGTCCATTTCAGAGACGGCGTCGCTCCGTTCCTCCATGGTCAGGTGCTCGTCCCGGATGATGTCCCGCAGCGCCCAGTAGTCGTAGGAGGCGTTGCGGTATTCCTCCGGCTCATCATACTGGCCCATGTCTTTCTCCTCGAAGCCGATCTCACCCAACCGCAGGCGCTCCGCCTCCTGAATGACCGCGTTCTTGATCTGCCGGAACTCCTTTTGCTGTGAGAGCGGGATGCGTTCCTGGGGCTTGTCGTGGTAGTAGCTGTCCACCTTCCCTTGGAGGATCATCCATTTTTCATAGCACTTGCTCACGACAGGGAGCCGTTCCATCTCGTCCACGATCTCATCCACCAAAGCCTTCAGCCGCTTTGGTAGATAGCCGTAGGATTTTTTACCCTTGACCGTTCCAAGCTGCGCCGCCAGTTCCAGCATGAGCTGCTCAGCGTCCGGGTGGTCACATACGCCGTCCTGCATGGCACGCACCAGCTCCAGCATCGCCCGCCGCGCTTGGCGCACCAGCTCATCTCTGGACTCAGACTTCTGTTCGTAGAGATGGAGCATTTCGTTACGGAAGATATCATTGGTCAGCTTGGACTTGATCTGGCGGATGCCTTCCTTGGAGAGATAGGCCTGTCTCGCTTTTGCGGACCATGCCATCATGTGGATGTGCGGATGCTCGCCCTCGTCGTGGAAGGCAGCGTACCATCGGAAGTCACCGGGCGGGATCTTCATTGCCGCCGCGATGCCGTTGCGGTGCGCTCGAATGAGATTTCGCCACGCCGCGGCGTTATCGAAGCCGAGCCGGGCCGCATCCTCACGCTTGAGGGAGATGATGTGCATCCACACATTTCCGGAGTAGTTCTCCAGCTCCGCCATGGCTTTCTCCAGCGAGACGGAATCACCATCACTGAACAGGCCGTGAGTACCGATGCGCTCCGCGCGAGGCCGGGTGGCAATGTACTTCATGTACTGCTCCGACTCGTGAATGGAATCCCAGTTGGCTTCGAGAGCCAGCGTGATGAACGCAGAGGCGTTGACCTTAGTGGGTTTCGTCAGGTAGTCCTCGTACTCATAGAGCGTTTTGCTGTCCGGGAAGTCCTTGACCAATTTAGCGGCGATCTGTTCCTGCTTTCGTGTGGGCGGACGGTCATCCGGGATAAGCTCCACCCGCTCCCGGGTCGCGATGTAGCGAAGGTATCCGGAGGCCCCGCCGGTGCTTTTGATATAGGGACTCTTGAGGATCAGTCTTGCCATTCGTCATCATCCCAGTCCGGCTCCTGACGGGAGCGCGCATACTTCTCCAGAGAGATAGTACCGTTGGTCGCTCTAACATTCCGGACACTCTGCGCGCGTCTGCGCTTCAAGTCATCCCGGTCCATCTCGAACGCTTCCGCGATGATACCGTTGGTCATGTCCTGCTCCACGCATCTGGTAAAATCTCTGCGGGCAATATAGTCCTCCAGTCTGCTCAGCCTGCCGTCGATGGCAGACGTGATCGCCATGGGCAGCAGCGTTGTGTTGTCCTGTATTCCCAGATAGTCCACATAGAAGTTCACGGCTTTCTCGATGAACTCATTTTTGCTCTGGCAGTTGTCGGCGGCGTACCACTGCTCGATTCTTCTTCTGGTTTCCGGCTGCATCCGGAATGCAATACGCTCTCTGGTTTCTTTACTCATTCAATTCCTCCTTTTTGCTGTAAGACATCCTCGAAAAGCCCTGCAACACGGGGCTTTTCGGGAAAGCTGACGCCAGCGGTGCTGATTTTGCCTCTCAAAGACACCAGCTTCAAATTCCTGAAACTGCCCGCACTGCGGGCAGAAGTGGCGGCTGCGGCGGCGCTTGCGACGCCATGCCTTTATCCTGCTTTTTCTTTCGTCCTGCAAAAGTCTGCCGAAAACGGCTCACATCCGGCTTCAATCCTCTGGCTGGGACTGGGACTCGCTTCCTCCCGGAAAGGCGCACACAAGGTGTTCTGGCGGCCCTGGGCGTTGGACTTTTCGAGGAGCTGCGCCGCACGATAGCGGGCGGCAGCCTCCTCTGCCTGCCGGAACTGTCGCTCATAGAACGCTTCGAGTACACCCGGGATAGGACGAATGGTGTAGAGCAGATTTCCGTTCAGCGGTTTTCCATCTTTGCTCTGCATGATGGTCGGCTCCGTGTAGATGAGGCCCTTCTCCTCCAGCTGCCGCACGTACTTTGCCACCGTATTTTCACTCATGCCAATCGCTTTGCCGATGGTTTTGTAGCTGGGATAGCACTGGTAGGTTTTCCGATTCTCGCACCGGAGCAGATAGGCGTAGAGGGATATCTCCCGGTAATCCAGACCGATGCTGAATATCTCGTTGGGTACCATAAAATAGTTTTTCTCTGCACTGCGCTTGGGCCATTTGTTGAAACTCAATTCATACCTCCTGTGTTGTCGTAGACTTCTGCGGCACTCACACAGGGAGCGTGCGGAAAGTTTTCATTGCTTTTCCGCTGCCCGTTTGCTATACTTTGTGTTAGTTGATTTGTGCGTGCCTGTGTGTGCGCCGAGCCGCCGGACTGTTGCCGCAGTCACGGCGGTTTTTGTTTTGCGGTCGGACTGGTGTGCACCCCTCCTTTGCTTTGCAGCTGAGTCTTTTACTTTCATCTGTGAGCTATCTTTTTCTCCTCCTCCGTGTTAGAATGATTTATATAGCCGTGCCGTTGGAAACGGCACATAAAAGACCGTGCTCCCGGGAGCACGGCCAGAGATGGAATGACCTTCCGAGCGAATCGCCGTATGGCAGAGAGCGCACATGCTCTCATGGGGTGCTCTGTCAAAGGCCATGTGGGTTCGTCAGCGCGGAGACCGTGCCGTACCGAACCAGGGGCAACCTCACCCGGGTGAAATTGTCCTTCTACTATTACTTAGAGAAAAATCGCAAAATCGGAAGGTCCCAAATTGTAAACTTTTTGTGAACGCAGAAAGGGCGGTGAGCTCATGTCCTTCAAGGATACCCAGTCTTATAAAGAGCTTCAGGCGGATTGGCGCTGGATACACTCTATGGACCCGGAAGCTGCCGCCGCCGCAGACCAGTGGGTGAAGGAGCACCCAGAGGAGTGGAAGGAACTGGAGCACATGCTCTACTACAGCGAAGCCAACTTTCACAAGCGAGTTGCGCCGGATACTGTGGAAGATGTGGATATCAAACAGCCCCTATCTTACAATCCGGAAGCGTTCCTGCCGGAGGAAGTGCGCAACGCGATCTACGATGATATGCGCTGGTTTGACCGGGCGAAGTATCTGCCAGAGGGATCTGATGAAGACCCGCTCATATATGTGCGCAAAGAAATTGACGAGGGACTGCGTGAGCTGACCGAGTTGCAGCGGGAGATTCTGTTTCGCACCGTCATCAACGGAGAGTCCACCGAATCCGTCGCACAGGACAAGCAGTGCTCGTCCAGAAACATCCGGGAGATCCGCGCCCGTGCGCTTCGACAGATACGGGCCAAAATCAAAAGACGTGAAGGCTACGGCAGGCCCGACGTTGCCATCATTATTTTGCTGTTTATGCTGCTTGTTGGTGTTCCGCTTGTTTTTGCTGGGGAGAACAGCTTTGGACCGCATATCCCTGGCTGGAGCCTGTGGCTGTAGTGCTTAGCGCATTGGTTATGGCTGTCATGTTCCAAGATTCCTTTCGCAGAGAAGCAGAAAGTCTGCTGCGCCAGCATTGGGCCAGCCTGAACGGATCGCAGAAAAAGGAATAATTTAAAGAGGGGGTGGAACACAAATGGTGTTTCACTCCCTCTTAGTATGTGGTGACAATTTGCATTATGGTCATAAGGGTCAGTCTGATAAAAAGGTTCTCCCCCCACACAGCATATGAGAAAATCCTATTTATACTTCAATGCTCCCTGTAGCATCTCGTGAAAAAATCGCTTTAATTAGCGCTGCTATAATGCAGGGATATATTCTTGCAGTTTCATTAGAGATTGTCCAAACTTGGTTGTTTTCGTCGGGATCTGCACCGTGGTCTGCCGCATTGCGGACTTGTCCAACGAATTCAATCATCCCTCGATGTTTTTTCGAAATGTGTGCAGATAATGCATCTCTCTTTTGCAGTATCCCATTTCTACCGCTTAAAGAGACTCCTTTTCTTACTGCAAAATCAGCTAAAAAAGATTCAAATGCATTTGCCGCACAAACAACGATAGAACGAACATCCATTGTCCCAGAATGAGTTTTCTGCAATGCCTCAACCAAAGGGGCAAACACATTGGATGTATTAACAAAAGTATACAGATTTTCCCCCCAATACGTACGCAACGAGTTTTCGGTAATGTTTGCCGAGCGAAGCGCAGCTTCAATAATACCTACAGCATCCACATCCTCAACAAAGCTATATAAGTTTGCGCCTTCGCTTTTAAGCGCCTTTGCGTAGGTAGCAATGCTTATAAGCGTATTTTTCACGTCTCTCTCGTTGGAGGTCATCATATGTAGGGTTTTCGTTTGGCGACAAGCAAGCTCAATGGATTTTGTAAAACCGTATCGTGTCTTGAATGTATTATATGGAGCATATTGCTCCAAAATCAAGCGCATAAACACAGCCTTCTGCTCGTCTGATGATGCAGATACAAGCTTCCGGGCCAAAAATGATGGAGACCCATAACAGCCTCGTGAACTATCAAACACAATTAACTGAAGTTCACATGCCATCTGAAGTGCCTTAAGAACCTGATCGTCAGTTGCTATTCCCGTGAACTCTGCGATGAAATCCTTTGCCGCTTCAGAGCCTTTTGCGATGACAGCATCAACAACTGCAACAATATCCTCAGCAGTAGTAAGCACTATGTTATAACTCATACTGCACCTACTTTCTCTGTTATGAATAGCTTAATCATTCAGACAACTCGTAAAGCAGTTGACTAATTTTTTCGCCGAGTCCATCAATATCTGCTGGTGTACAGTTGATATTGATGTTGATGACAATAGAGTTCTTTGCCGAAATTGTTGCAACGGGAAGCGCTTGTTGGGCAACTGGTTCTGAATGCGTTTGCTCAGCAGATATGGTATTTGATGCAACAGATACTCGGGCAGAGCTTGGTTCATCCAGGACAGATAGCTTGCCGTCAACCTCTGACAATACCCCAACACTCTTAAAAATTTCAATCAGTGCTCCAGCTCCTGCGCGAGATTCCTTAGCATCTTTGAGTCCTGAAGAATAAATAATGTGATTAATGAAACTCGAACGATCCATGCCATTACGAATTCGGACAGCAGACAACATCCGGTTTAAAAAATCAACTTCAGCAATAATCTCTTTCCAAATCCGTTCAACTTCATCTGTAATTTTTGAGGTATATGCTCGTCCTAAAGCGCGTCCCGTTTCGGTTGCTGCTTTTTTATTGCCCTCCGTGATCAAACCCACTTGTACCATAAAACCATTGTTCTTGCTTACAATAGTACGAGGTACTCCAGTGGCTTGGGTTATCTCGTCCAATGATAGTGCGGTTCCTTCTTTCGTATTCGCATACGCTTGGACCAGTTTAATCAGCTCCTCATACGATGAGCACGGAAGTTTAAAGGTCTCTGCCATTTTCTATTCCTCCAATTCTTTTATTTGATGATATTTCTGTTGAAACATCAAAGCTACAAGCACCTAAATTATTATTCGCAACCGTATTAGTATTCAAAGCTTTGACGTTAAATTTAATGCAACAATATTGACTATATCGAGTGTCATTAGATTCACGAAAAACTTAGCGTTTCCATGAAGAACAGATTTTGTACATTACACATTTAGCTAAATTGTATTTGCAGAGACTATTTGTTAATTTAGTATTCTCCAAACCTTTTGCCAACTGCATAAACGACGAGTTTGGCATTACCTGCTTGGACGGGATAAACAGATACCGCCACTTCTTATAGCCGTTTGCCTTGCCCCAGCGAGAGGCAACCTCGCAGTACTGGATACCGCGCTTTTTCTTAGCAATCACATCCGGGTCATTCAGCTTGTCCTCACCCTTGACCTCTACGAGATAAATAGTGTCCTCGGTTTCCACCACAAAGTCCGGCTCATAGTTATGACCGTGGTTATAGGTGATATTGAACTCCTGCGGCGCAGGACGAAGCCAATTCTGTACATCAGCCGATTCTGTTTCCAGGATTCGTGCCAACAACAGCTCCGGGCGGCTGTCAAATTTAGCGGTGCTGAACACGCCTCGTTTTATCCCCTCAAACAGCACAGACTGGATATTTTCCGTATACTCATCAGAGAAAAGGTTCGCACGTTCAGAGTAACGATAGGATTGCTGCAGATTATACTTTCTTGTCCCGACCACTTCTTCCTGTAAAAATCCGTTTTCACAGTAAAAATGCTGGAGCATCTGCTTGTAGATTTTATTGCCAATATCCCGCTTGTACATCATAATGGTGTTTTGCATTCCGTTTGTGCCATATCGGGTTTCGTAATGGTCGCAGACCTGAGTAATCAGCTTAAACAGCAGTTTGGAACACTTTTCGTAATCGATTTCCGGTTTTTCACGCAGCTGTTCCAGAATGACTTTTTTAGGATTGTATCCTTCAAAGTCAATAGCGTCTCCCTTGATGCGCTGCCTGTCCTGCATATCCTCCAGATTCTGAACGAGCAGCTCATTCTTGATCGGCACGTGGGTAAAATCTGCCATGTCCAAATCAAAGTCTACGATCACATATTCCTCAACACCGGCATCCGTTACCTTGATACGGGGAATCGGAATAAATTTGTTCACGGCAGCTCTGCGCGTTTCCTCGGCTTGGTAGAGCATCCATGCTGCCAGCGGCATTTCATTCTCCTTGAAGGTCTGTCCCAGATCCTTATCCTCAGCGACCTTCTGTTTGACTGTTTCTACAATTTGCTGTGCCTGCACAGGGGTGACCGTATGCGCCGGGGTGTGCTGAATGTGCTGCTCAACCTCTGCTTTGATCAAATCAGCTGCCTTCTTGATCAGTGCATCTGTGGTAGCCGCCTTTTCAATTTGAGTATGAGCATACGCTTTTTCCAGTTCAACATCCGGATCAGTTTCTATTGTCAGCTGGGTATAGACCACTTCTTCGGGTTTGATTTCTTCTGCTTTAATAACATTCCCGGCCTTAAAAATAGAATCACCCTTCTGTGCCTCCGCAAGAATATCATTGAATTTGTCATGGGCGGTCAGCATGACGGCATCCACATCCCGGTCACCGGTGCGCTCTCCATAGGGCAGGCGCAAGCCACGACCGACCATCTGCTCTCGCAGAATTTTGGATGCGGCTGTCCGAAGCGGGACGATGGTGTAGAGGTTGTTGACATCCCAGCCTTCTTTGAGCATATTGACATGGATCACGATCTCCACCGGATTTTCCGGATTTTCCACATCCAGAAGCAGTCGAGTGTTCGCTTCGGTCTCTGCGCCTTTCTGCTTAGAGTGGACGATGATCGTTTTGTTGCGATACACACCACCACGGAATTCGTCTGACTTTACGAATTGCTCCACCCAGGTTGCGTGATCCGTATCCTTGCAAACTACGAGCATAAACGGCTTCACCACAGGCTTGCCGTGATTGGCAGCGTAGACTTCCAATTTGCGCTTTGTGCTTTCATGGCAGGTGATGCCGTCCAGCAGCATCATTTTATCCAGCTGTTCATCACCGAAGTTATAGAAATCAATGTCCGAGCGGGTCACGGCATATGGGGTGCGGGTATAGCCATCCTCGATCGCTTTGGACAGAGGGTATTCATATACCACATTTTTGAACGGCACCTGCTTATTTCCCTTGGTCACCAACGGTGTCGCTGTCAATTCCAATCCCAGCAGCGGATGCAGCTCGTTCAGTGCCTGCGCACCCTTTTCTGCCCGGTAATGGTGCGACTCATCCATAATGAGCACAAGGTCCGGTAAGTCGGACAACGCCTGATAGAACGAGTCCCCAATGAGCTCGTTCACCTTTTTCATATTTGCGCCCTCTTTGTTGAATTTATCGATGTTATACACGAAGATGTGAACATCGGATTCAAACAGGGAGAGCGTTTTTTCACGGTAATCGTCATCCGTAATGATCTGCGGTAGCGTGCTGAAACAGCCAAGCCCCTTGAACACATACTTGGCGCTGTTGTTATCACTGAGATCCTTTTTGAGTTTTTCAAAAATCGTGGTATTGGGAGCGACCACGAAAAAGTTTCTGATATGGTGCTGCGTGTAAAGGTAGGCGATAAAGGCTCCCATCAAGCGAGTCTTGCCGACGCCGGTTGCCAGAGCAAAAGTCAGGGACATAAAGTCACGCTCAAAATCGGAGCAGATCGGATACATAGCGTGGACAGCGCCCAGTGCCGCTTTCAGATTCATTCCCTTGCGGAGCTGTACGGCGTTTGTAATTTCCTCCAGAATCTTCAGCGATTGCGACTGCGGCTTGCGGAGGGACATGACGCCGCTGATATAGTCTGTGGTATAGAGCGGAAAATCGTTAGACATCCTCTTCCTCCTCGTCGCAATCATCATACACCGGCGGGTGTACGATATTCAGGTTGTAATCCGCTTTGCCGAACTCGCAGCGTTCCAGCAGCATTTGCGGGATTTTCTTCACTGTGATATTATCGTAGGCCTTGTCCAGTCCGCTGTCAAAAGAGCGGCAAGCGATGATCAGATATTCGCCCTCCTCCATGGTGTCCTTGATGGAGTCCAGATAGGGGATGTTCAGGTGGCGGGTGGTCACAAAGAGATAGCTGTTCTCGTTGCCTACAGACTGTTTCCAGAACAGGTCTCCGTCCGGCTGATAGCGGAATCCCTCGTGCAAAGCCACCGCCGCTGCCAGCATATTGGCGTCATAGTCCTCGTTGATGACATATTCATCAAAGGGGTCTTTGTTAATGAGCGTAGGTGCTACCTCATAGAAGCGGTACCCTCCGCCTCCTTGCCAGCTCTGCGCCTTGGTAATGCCGCCGGGGTCTTCCCCGGCAATGACCTTATCCATGCGCACTTTGCAATGGGTATAGGCGTGATTGCCCATTTCCACGCCAATCCAATGCCGCCCCATTTTCTGTGCGACGGCAGCGGTAGTACCGGAACCGAGAAAGGAATCGAGAACCAAATCGCCGGGATTGAGGCAATATGGATGATGCGCTGAATTAGACGCTCGGGTTTGGGGGTATCAAACGAAATATCGCTTCCAAACAAAGCATTTACTTCGTCCTTAGATCTCACCAGTGTGGCCGACTTCGTCCTGCGGCCACCATGTCCACGGTACAATTCCCTTTGCTTCTGATAAAAATTGTTTTCTGCGAGGCACGCCATTTCCGTCACTTCCGAAGGTCACTCGGCCGTCCACAAGCGCTTTCTTAAATTCTGGCTCTACAACTTTCCAACAATTTCCCGGTGGCGGTGTATGTACTTTCCCATTTGGGGCAACAATTTCGTTACATTTGATTGGGCCGGTATCCTTGCGCAAGCAACGAAACCGATTGCCACGCGCCTCGAGGGTCATTATCCGGATTTTTGTACGCTTTGAGTTGTTTTTCTGCAAGCGGAAGATAATTTCTAGCCTTTTAAATGCATCTTTGTCTTTTACATAAACAAGAATGTATTCATGTGAGTCGCCAATTGCCTCTCGGTTCTCGCGTGAATAACGTTTTTTGCCATACAATGGAGGCAAGGAAAGATGATCGGCCAAATACCTCATCGCACAAAACCTTCAGATAATCACGTTCATTGTCATCAATGCTTATCCATATGGAACCCGTATCACCCAAAAGCCTCCACATAATTTGTAGGCGCGGGCGTATCAGATTGAGCCAAAGACTATGTTCAATATTGTCTTCATATATGTTTGCGGCATTTGCGTTGTACGGCGGATCGATATAGATGCACTTTACTTGCCCGGCAAATTGCTCTCCAGCGCTTTCAACGCCAACAGATTACCC